>Ga0209541_10016423_pt1 | contig 10942 bp, 10 predicted proteins | sample RifCSPlowO2_01_FD_184027 | JGI IMG/M metagenome (GOLD analysis project Ga0209541, IMG submission 184027) | Groundwater microbial communities from Rifle, Colorado - Rifle CSP2_plank lowO2_0.1 (SPAdes) (version 2) | ecosystem: Environmental > Aquatic > Deep subsurface > Groundwater | place... | reverse complement strand
CAGGATTAAGAGTACTTACAAGACTTAGCGATAATAACCTAGACGCCACAGTAACTGACTTAAGAACTAATAAAAAAGGAAAGATTACATTTGTGCATAAAGATAGTAATGGAATATTTCTATAATTTTATTAACCGATACATATTTAAGTTAAATATTTACCTTAATAATGTAGGCTAGGTCGGGCTGCTAGTCGTAGCTTATACCGTAAATCGACTTCATGACGGGACCGAAGCTTAGATGAGGGCTAGTAATATATTATTAGTCTTGATTCGTACAAAGATCCTTTGTCCCATGGAGCCGATGTTTTTGGGAAATGAGTCAGGCTAGGAATAGAGAAAGAAATATGACTATATATAAAAACTTTACATCAAACAATAGTTTGCTTAAAGTTTACAATAGCAAATATTAATTTAATAACTCCTTTAACAACTAAATTATTTCTTTCGTTCAAAGCAGCTCTAACCATTAATATTGACGTTCATGGGGTTACAGAGGGGAGGAAAAATCAAGGCAACTAGTAATATGTTATTTTTTCGACTTCTAAGCACGCCTACATTTTTAACATTAATATGATAAAACCAATTATTATCTTGATTATTATAGTATTTTTTTGGTACTTAATTGGAATTCAATTATTATTCTCATTATTTATTATATATCTAGTTCTTTATTTTTTTACTCAATTATTTTCTAAGAATTAATATTAAACTATTAATCAATAATTTTAAATAATTCAATACTAATTTATTTCTATGTTAAAAAAGAGTATAGTATTTATTCTAATTATTTTAATAACATTAAGTCCTGTATATAGTATATCTTTATTTCCTAAACAACAAGCTGATATTTATTCAACTTTTAAAATAGATAAAGTATTATATGATAAACAATATACTGCTCAAATCTACGTAGCGAGTATCACATCAAAGGTTATAGATGGTTTTCAAATAACAGTTAAATATGAAAAATCAATAGATACTATAAATGTCTATAACCAACTAGATCCATACTCAACAAAGCAATATTCATTTAAGGTAAATCAATTAAATCCAACAAGTTTAGAAATAAGATCAATAACTAATAATAATCATAAATTAGTATTTTCTACTCCTATAACATACACTTTTACAGGTAATGAACAACAAATACAAGAACAACAACCATCTATAACTACAATACAACAACAAGAACCACAACAGCTAGTAGATGAACCACAATACATAAGTTATACTAGTATAAGTAAGCTAGATAATAATAAAGATATAGTATACTTTACTAAAGACCATATTAGTAGTAATAGAATAACTACTAATCAACAAGGAGATATAGAATATCAAGCTAACTACCAACCTTATGGAAGTATATTTACAGAAACAGGCCAAGAAAAATACAAATTTAGTGGAAAAGAGCTAGATTCTAGTAATCTATACTACTTTGGAGCAAGATATTATAATAGTAACATAGGCAGATTCACTCAAGTAGACCCTATATTAAAAGCAGAAGAATCTCCTTATTCATATGCCAATAATAATCCAATAAAGTATGTAGATCCAACAGGCAAGGCTGCTGAAGAAGCTACTGTTGGAGAAATGATTGGCTATCAAGTTGGTATCTCTGCTCTGTTACCAGTTGTAACAGGTATTATAAGGGGGGATTCACCAAGAGAAATAGCTCATAATGCGCTTATTGGTACTTTTTCTGGTATTGGTTCTGCTACCCTTGCTGCAACAGCTGGTCGACATGCAAACTCAGATTTAGACTTCTTAGCAATTAGACTTACCAATAATTTTTTTGGATCAATGGAAACAAATGCAATGCGTAACCAACCTGCTTTAAGTGAATTAACATTTGATTATTTAGTATTTAGCTTTGTTCGAAAAAATGGAGAGTGGGAAGGTGGTGTTAATGTTCCACGAATGTATGATACAATTGATTTTGCTTTGGAAAGAGGTAATAAAATGGATTGGGGTATGTCGTTAGGTACAGGGCTAGTTACATTTACAAGACCCGAATATGGCAAAACCTCTTTAACAGAAAGTGGTTTATACTCGGGTGAAGCCGGCCAATTTGGGGGGGCAATTACATTAGTGACAAAAGACCTAGACTTCGGGCTTACGAGACGCCATGAAACTATTCACGCATTGGATGCTTACACAACTGCGGCCATAGGTAGAGGACTACTGCCTGCAGATATTCCATCTTTAAGGCTACTAGGGATTAATGTTTATGGATTAGGTGATCTTACAGGAGATTTTGTACTTAATGATGTACCATATAATATACATCGATTGAGTGGCGGTGAATCTAGTGTTGGATTTTACAAAAGTGATGCAGACTGGAAGGAAAGAAGGGCGTATACATTTACAGGAGAACAGGGAAGAGGTAGGTAATAAGACAATATTTTATTTAAATAAAACACTCAATCCTAAAGAGAATCTATGTTGTGGGTAATCTTTATCATGTAGTTCTACATCAGCAAAATTTCTTGTGTAAGCACTAACTAGTCTTAGTTTACTTGTAATGCTTCTTGTTAAATATGGTCTAAGTAGAAAAGATTCTTCTGGAATTGGCTCCTTCACTATACCACTTGAAACATGAATAGGTTCATCCAAATGAGTTCTGGAAAAACCAATTCCTAAACCAAAAGAATAATCCTTTACATTTTGTTCTAGATCTAAAGCATAACTTATTTCATAGTTTGTATTTTCTAGCAACAAATTGCCATCCAACCCAGCATAAAAATTACTCCCTAACTCTTTTGCCAAACCTATGCCCAAACTTACATGAAAAGGATTATTGGGATCTGAAGAACTTCCAACTAAACCATGTGCCTTAACCCTAGCATTGGCAATTGGAGAAATAGTAGTTAACAGTGCTAGAATTATTGGAATTAATTTTTTGGTCATAATTACTATTAAGTTTTAGTATTTATAAACCTTTCTATTTGTTATTACTTTACAGTGACTTAAAAATTTCCTAAATCCTTTTGCGATTTACTCTTTATATTACCTTTATAAGTACCCCAGCTTTTTCTAAATATTTCTGGGTACTTCTCAATATTTTCTTTTAAGAATTTTTGAGTCCTTTCATCAGAACTATAACCAGAACCAAAATCAATTCCAATTTTCTTCTTTATTTTTTCAATCTCACTATCTCTAGTAACTTTTGAAAGAATTGATGCAGCAGCACATGGCATATGATTTGAATCAGCTTTGTGTTCAACAATTAGTTCTATTTTTTTATCCTTAACCATTTCATAAACTTGACTTTTCCAAGCTTTTATATTTGTACTCGGGCAATCAATAATTGCTTTTTCAGGTTTTAACTTGTTTATAATTTGGGCCGATTTAATTGCTTCAATATCATTTAGATTAACTCCACTGCTTAGGCTTCCATCAATTTCATCCGGAAATACGTTTATTATTTCATATTTCTTCACAATTTTTATTATCTTATTAAATAAATATACTCTTTTTTTACGTGTTAATTTCTTACTATCTTTTACTCCAATTGCTTTTAGACTTTCAATATCTTCCTCATTAACTAGAACTCCGCTTAAAACCATGGGACCTATTACTGGCCCCCTACCTGCATCATCAATACCACAAATCAATACCATGATTTCTTTTAGTTAAATTACAAATTATAAATCTTTTTATTAATTACTTTAAATGAAATTAAAACTATAAAAGCATTTAAATACCAAAATGTATTATTGATTTTATGATAAAAAACATAATGGCAATTTTATTGCTTGGAATATTATTAGTTGCAGGTTGTACTCAATTACCTCCAAATGATAATGGAAATAATGGTTTTCAAGAAAAAGAACTTTCATTTGAAACTGTAGATAAAGATTTCTATAGTAATATTCAAGAGAAATCTCAAAAAGCTATACAAAATTCAGAAGATTTTCAAGAACTATGGAATGAAATAGGTTCTTTAAAAATGCTTGAAGAAATTGATTTTTCAAAATACACAGTAATTGCAGTATTCCAAGGTCAAAAAACAAGCGGCGGTTATTATATTGAAATTTCTAAAATAACAGATAAAAAAGATTCCATATTAGTTAATGTAATAGAAATTGAAGCAGCTCCAGGACAAGCTGCAGCTGTTATAACATCTCCGTATCATATTGTAAGAATTCCAAAAACAACTAAACTTATTAAATTTGAAACTAAAACACAACAAGAATCAGAGAAAAACTGGATAGATGAATTGATTGTCAATGAATTGAAAGGAACAGATGACCAAGTTGCATCTCTTTCAAAATGTGAATATAAGAATAGAATTGCTTACTATCTGGTTAGACCTTGTTGCGATCGGTTTACTGAACTTTTTGATGAAAATGGAAATTCTATCTGCTTACCAGGCGGTGGTTTTACAGGAAAAGGTGATGGTAAGTGTCCTGATTTTAACAAAGAAATCAAAAATTGTGAAGTTATTTGGAAACCAACTCTATTAAATGAAGACACAAAAAGCATTCAATTAAACAAGGAATTCACTTTAGAAATGGGCGAAACAGCCATGCTTAAAGAAGATGATTTAAGAATTAAATTCTTAGAAGTTGTAGAAGATTCAAGATGCCCAAGTGGTTTCCAATGTATCAGAGGAGGTTCAGTAAGAATTAAAGTAGATGCGAGATATGATAACGAAAAAATTCTAGGTGAGTATGAACTTGAAATAGGAGATAATAGCAACATAAATTCTTATGTTGAAATAATCCCTCAGAAATATAGAGATGAACTTTCTAGTCCAATAGCACATAGGATTGAATTTATTAGAGCTAATGCAGAAAGAGAATCAGATGAAAGGCTAGACTTAGAAGTGTTTAGTGTAACTTTTAAAGTTACAGAGGCCTTTACACAATAAGGAATTTGTAACTATTTCTAAGTAGTTAAAAATAGAAAGATTTATAAAGAGCTAAGGTCTTAGAATTTCTGACTAAAAATGATTCAAAAACTTGGATTTGCACCATTGAAAATAGCAGACTTTACATTTATTTATTGGCCACTAGATTCATATAGTGCAGATTCAATCTTTAGAAATGGTTTTAGAGTTAGGCATAGTTTCCCAGGAGAAGGATTTGTTGGTATGCCTGGAGAAAAAGTTCATGCATTCGCAACTTATGAAAGTGCTTTTAAATGTTTAAGATTAGCTGAAGAAGAATTGCAAGAGGAATTTCTTCAAGACCCAGAAGTTAAGTATGATGTTGGCATTCAAAAACTAGGAAAAATAAATCCAGAAAATCAAGTATTCAAGAAATATCAAGAACGAACTAAAGAGGAAAGAGATTTAGTTGGTAGGCTTTTAGAAGGAGTAAAAGAAACTCCTAAACTATCTGAAAATAGATTTCATTTTACTTCAAGAAGTTTAGTTGGAGACGGTTATGGTGTTGACATCCCAGAATTGTATATTTTTGAATTGTATGTTCCTACACTTAAAGTACAAGGGAATTCTGTTAAACCTGAAGAAAACAATTATCCTGCTGTTATTGTAGAAGGTCCCGGATTTAACTTAAAAAGAAGTTTAAGTGGCAAATGTAGAAGGGCATTGAATTTGGCCATATAAATAAATCTACAATAATTTAGCAAACATTAGTCCCAAAATTATCTAGCAAATAATTATTAATATATATTGGTTTATTTAATCTAATGGCTAAAACAATTGCATCGCTAGGTCTCATGTCTAAATTCAAAATTTTATCCTTTGTACTAAAAATTGCCTTTGAATAATAAATATTATTCTCCATTTTTTCAATTTTAACATAAGCTAATTCTATATCAAAATAATTTACAATTTCTTTTGTTGACTCATAAATGCTAGGTCTAATTTCAGTCAAATTCCTCAAAGCAGATTCAATGTTGAAAGATCTATCTTCAGGAATAGTAACAATAATTGCTTTGCAATTACTTTTTAACATGATATTACTATCTCTTACTCCGACTTCTATCTTAGAATAATCTTCCAAAGAAAATAATGAATGTCCTTGATCTTGAAATTCAATAAAATTAGAATTCATATAAATTATTAAAGATGTTCCAATAATAAGGATTAATATTGCAAATATGTAAATAAACCTCTTTTTATTTATTTTCTTTTTTGCCATATCAACAACAAAAATTTGGGATTATTAAATTTTACGAATATAAACTAATAACAGAATAGGATATAGCGGAGGTTGGAGTGTCAACCCATCAGCAAAGCTGATTTGTTTTTGAATTCGTCAGGTTGTCTTGTAAGACTTGACCCGCCAACGACCTCCGGGTTATGAGCCCGACGGGCACTCCTAATTAGGCATGGAATAGGTCCATTCTGCCCTACTCCGCTATTTTTTAAAACAACTTAGAATTCTTTATAAATCTTCCGTTACATTTTAGAACATTCAACAATATTATCATTGACATCAAATTTTACATCTAAGAACTTCTCAATAACTGCTGCATTTGCATTTATGTGATTAGTAGTTTCTGAAGTCTTTACCTTAGAGTTTTTACTTAATCCCATGTAAATCATTAGCTGATCAATAGCCTTTTTATCAACACAAGATCTAGAATTGTACTCATTACTTAAATTAAAAGCAGCTTCTTTTCCAACATCTTCACTTGATTTTCCTCTTTCTCCTAAACATTCTGCTCCAATAATTGTATTTGTAAAATGGCAATGTGCATGAACTAAAGATCCTGGACTTAAAGTATCTACATATTTATCCACAACTATGCCTATTTCCTTATTGTAAGATTTCTTAAAGGAATCAATTTGCCTTTCAACAACTTTCCTTTCTTTTAATGAATTTGAAGCAATGCTAAATAAATCAGTTCTAATGTAATTGCCTCTTTCAATTAATTCAACATTTTTGATTTTTCTGCAAGGCTCAATCTCAAATACAACTTTGCCATTTCCCTTTGGATAGAACCCCCTATTTATTATTTCTGCAGTAGCATTTACATTAAATTTTTTAACCAATCTTAAAAATACATTTTCTATTGAATTTATTGGTGGTGAAAAAGAAACATCAGTCCCACCAATTATTTCTACTTTTATTTTCTTATTAAATTTTAAGCATAAAGGTAATATAGTTTGAAAAACTAAAGTTACAGAACCAGCAGTTTTAATATCAATTTTTAGATCTTTAGAGATAATATCATTGGGCATAAATATTAGGTCTTTAGAATTTAATTGATTGCCTCTTACTTCAGCATTACATATTTCTTTCATAATATTAACTGCATTTAAATGTTGATTTTGTAGTCCTGGGTTATTTCTTTTTGCCCTAATATTAGAAATCTTAAAATTTTCTTGAGTTATTGCACTTAAACTTAATGCAGTTCTTAAAACTTGTCCGCCCTGACTTCCTAAATCATCTTCAATAATTATCATCTTGGCTCTTTTAGAAATCTTTAAAAACCTATATAAGGCTTTACTTCTCATGCCGAGATGGCCCAACCTGGTACGGCGCAGATTTAATATTTTTATATTAAAGCGTATGCCCGCTATATATTGTGGTTAGCCTGTTTCCTTACGGATTTCCGGGTTCAAATCCCGGTCTCGGCGTTTATTTATAGAATTAGACGTAATAAGATTATATGCCTTCTTTTGTTTTCTTATTTGAATATAGAAATAATTAATAGAATTAATGATATAATTACACAAAGATAGCTTATAGGTAATAGTGGAATTCCTAACCACAAAAATCCAATATTTCCTGTTAGCCCGCTGATCAAAAGAAGCAAAGAAAATCCAATTATGCTTATTCCTAGCCCCGCAATCATAAATTTAAGAGACTTATCGCTTAAGGTATTGATTTTGAACTTACCAAACCCAAAAAACAAAAAAAGCACCCCTAATAAGAAGGCAGAAACGAATGCTAAGATCATTAACCAAATGCCATCCACCCATATGCTCATATGATTTCTAATGTTTTCAGGAATCCAAGTAGCTGATAATACCAGTGAGATTATAATGATAATAATTCCGAAGAGAACATATGTTCTTTGTTTCATTAGTGCAATTAATCCATAAAGTCTATTTATATTTTTCTAATGACTTTTATTAGTCTCAAATAAAAAAATTTGCATCTAGCCGCTATTGAGGTGAGTTTTTATTTATACAATTCTTTCTCTGTAACACTTGTTTATTTTTACACCAGTTCAGTATTGCACCCTTTTCTATATATTGTTATCCAGGCTAGGCGCTTTCTTTCTAATACAAAATAAATAAATAAAATAACAAATATTTATAAAGACAACATGCAAAATTAATATGGGTGGTTTTTATGGAAAAAATTGAAGTAAAAGGATTCAAATCCTCTGATGAAGTAAGAACTTTTGAAAAAGGAAAAGTAGAACTTATTAAGATTGGTGGTGCAATGGTCGGTAAAGCAACATTCGAACCAGGATGGAAATGGTCAAAACATGTACAACCTTTAGCAAAAACAAAAAGTTGTGAAGCTCCACATTTCCAGTATCAAGTTTCTGGAACTATGCATGTAGTTATGGATGACGGCACTGAAAAAGACATAAACGCCGGAGAAGTTTCTTCTATTCCAACAGGTCATGATGCCTGGGTAGTTGGAAATGAGCCTGTAGTTGTAATTGATTTCCAAGGAATGGTTGATTACGCCAAGCAGTCTACAAAAAAATAAACTAAATTATTTTTTATTTTATTTATATTACTACAAAAAAATTAATAGTTTAAAAGATAACTTTAATTAATACTCGAATCAAAATTCTGTAATCCTTTTGCTAACCAAAACATTATTAAATAAAAATTGTTAATTAATTTATATGAATAAATTCACAAAATTATTGCTTTTAATAATCCTAGAAGTTATCTTCACTGCCATATTCTTAGGCATTAGTGAGAATTCCGATTTAGCAGCAGCCATAATCTTTCCACCGATATTTGCAATAACTCTTTATTTTCTAATATTTACAACATTAGAAGTAGAGCATAAATCTAAGAAAACCCATATTATTTTTGCGTTATTATTAGCCAGTATAGCATTATTCTCAAGTTCAATAGGTTTTCATTATGCTTCTAATGACTTAAATAATTTATTTGTAAATAATAAAGAACTCGAAATTTTATTTAAAAGACTTTATTTCCTTGATGAAAAATTTAGTCACTGGTTAATGTTTGCAGGCATTTTTGGAGTTTTACTTTCAATAATTTTATGGGTTTACTTTAAAAAAATTCATAAATTAAATAATATAAACAAAGAAAATCATTTTCAAACTACAATGTTTGATATGTTTATGATGACATTTTTTGGTTCTTTAATAGGTGCAATTCTAGCTTTACTAGCAATAGAAGCAAATATAATAAAACATTCATTAATTTTCATTATTATTTTCATGCCTTTTTTATTTTTCAAATATAAAAATTATAAACCCAAAACAATTGGAAAAGACTTTATTCCTTTTATGTTTTCTTCTATAAGCTCTTTTATTGCAATATCATTAGCTTATTACTTACTAAAAAATGGTCTTATAATAACCTCAATAAAATAACAAAATATTTAAACGATTAAACTTAGTAAATTAACATAAAAGGGGGATGGAACATTAGAATTTTAGCACTTAGTAAGATTTGTATATTTATATTTTTGTTATTCTACTTAACTAGTCTTTCTTATGCTTCTATTCAAGATGCTCAACCTGAAGCAGCAGAATTCGAAGTTGCTAAAAGTGGTTCTCAAGATCTTTATACCGGGGATATGAGTTTTTCAATTCCCATTTTAAAAGTTCCCGGAAGAAACGGATTGGATTTACCTCTAGATCTTGTGTATAACGCAGGAATTAGAGTAGATCAAGAAGCTTCATGGGTGGGCCTAGGTTGGAACTTAGGTGTTGGAATGATTTCCAGATCAGTTAATAGAGAGCCCGATGATTTAAAGGACTTTGGTTATCTTAGAACTGGTATTGAATATAATGCTCTTACACAAAGAGGAGACTTGGGCGGTGCTCAAGACAATTATTTTCTGAGTTTCGGTGCAGGTGGGGGTAGAATGATACTCGAAAATTCATATAATACTGATGAATATAGGGGCACAGCACATCTTGAATTCTGGAAACCCTGGAACATTACTTATTACATGGGGAATAATGAGATCACTGCTTGGATTGTTACCACAGAAGACGGTACAAAGTATATTTTCGACTACCCACTAAAAACCCAAAATAAGGCAGCAACAATTTATCATGCCCAAAAACAGCACAATGAGATTCTAAATTGTCCATGTGTACCCCAATACTCCCATGAAATAAACACACCCCAGCGTCCTTGTGGCACATGCCCCCACTTACAACCACCTTACAATGTATATAATCCATATGGCACTTGCCCAGTTGGTGGGGAGTTTCTTGGTGGTTACTATCAACGTTCTTGTGATTATGCATGTGGTACTGGTTGTAGGAATGAATTAGTCTATTGTGATGCTTATCTACCACCTGGAGGTTCTCCAATATTCACTAAACTTCTGCCCTCTAATAATACACAAAAAGATATTATAAATGGAAACTCGATCTCAAATGTTGTCAATAAGCTGTTTAGATTTGAAGAGAATGATTACAAAGAACAAGCGCAACAAGCATCAAGCCAACCTATCTTTAGAAGTCCACTCGGAGAAGATAATTATGGTACTGCTCAATTACCCTTATGTAGGGATTCATTATGGGATATTAAATGCCAGGTAGTTGATGATAGAGGAACAACAAATCCAGATGATGATATAGTGACTAAAAGAATTTATGAGCAAAATGTAACATGTTCAGAACCCTCAGAGCAAATAACATATACTTCTTCTTGGTTACTCACAAGAATCTTAAGTCCAGATTATGTAGATAACAGCCCATCTGGACCTTCAATTAATCCAACGGTTGGACCAGAAGATTATGGCAACTGGATTAATATATCATATGTAAAATTAATAAACCCA
>Ga0209541_10016422_pt1 | contig 10942 bp, 9 predicted proteins | sample RifCSPlowO2_01_FD_184027 | JGI IMG/M metagenome (GOLD analysis project Ga0209541, IMG submission 184027) | Groundwater microbial communities from Rifle, Colorado - Rifle CSP2_plank lowO2_0.1 (SPAdes) (version 2) | ecosystem: Environmental > Aquatic > Deep subsurface > Groundwater | place: Rifle... | reverse complement strand
TTTTATTATAGGCGACTTGGTGGACGGCATAGGTATATACCCGGAGCAAGACAAGGAACTGCTGATAAAAGACATCTATGAGCAGTACAACAAATGCGCAGAATACCTCTCCATGATAAGGAAAGACATAAACATAATAATATGCGGAGGAAACCACGACGCGCTGAGAATATCAGAGCCGCAACCCTGCCTGGACAGAAAATACGCGAAGGCAATATACAGCCTGCCGAACGTGGTGACAGTATCAAACCCCGCGCTGGTCAACATACACGCATCGCCAGGGTTCCCGGGATTTGACGTGCTGATGTACCACGGGTACAGCTTTGACTACTATGTCGCGAACGTAAGCAGCATAAGGAACAACGGAGGATACGACCGGGCAGACCTGATAATGAGGTTCCTGCTGCAAAAAAGGCATCTCGCGCCCACGCACGGCTCAACATTGTACATACCCGAAAAAAACTATGACCCCCTGATAATAGACAAGGTGCCGGATTTCTTTGTGACAGGGCACATCCACAAGGCAAACATAAGCAACTACAAGGGAGTATCGACAATAAGCGGCTCATGCTGGCAGGCAAAAACAACATTCCAGGAGAAGGTAGGCCACAATCCCGAACCAGCAAGAGTCCCGATAGTCAACCTCAGGACAAGGAACATAATAATGATGAGGTTTGACAGCTGAAAATGGCAGAACTCTCACCGCAAATGCAAGAGTACTTCGACAAGATAAACAAGGAAGTGCTAAAAATATACGGCATAGCAAACGCCGCCAAGTCAAGAGGACACGACCCAGACGAGAAAGTGGCCATACCGCTAGCAAAGAACATGGCAGAGCGGGTAGAGGGGCTCATATCTACAGTGGCGCCGCAGATAATAGGTTCTGGCGTGACACAGAGGATAGCCGAGCTGGAGAAGCAGTACGGAAGCCAGGACTGGAGAGTAGCCATGCAGATAGCGCTGGAGGTAGCCCAGGAAAAATTCTGCAAGTTCAAAGACAAAATAGAAGCCATGGAAATCGGGATAAGGACAGGATTCTCATACGTGACAGTGGGGGTAGTATCATCACCCCTAGAGGGATTCACACAGCTGAAGCTGAAAAGAAGGAACGACAACGGCAGGGAATACTTCTGCCTGATGTACTCAGGCCCCATAAGAAGCGCAGGAGGGACAGGAGCGTCAGTATCAGTGCTGATCGCAGACTACATAAGAAAGAACATGGGGTATGCCACATACGATGCTACAGAAAAAGAGCTCAAGAGGGCATACACAGAGCTAGCAGACTATCACGAGAGGATATCAAGACTGCAGTACTTCCCATCAAGGGAAGAGACAGAATTCCTGGTAAGCCACCTGCCAGTCCAGATAGACGGAGACGAATCAGAAAAATTTGAAGTAAGCAACTACAAAGACCTGCCAAGGATAGAGGCAAACAGGATAAGGAACGGATTCTGCCTAATGATAGGAGAATGCCTGTCGCTCAAGGCGCCCAAAGTGCTGAAGCAGCTCCTAAAATGGGGAAAAGACATGGGCTTCAGCGAAGACTGGGGATTCTGGGAGGAGTTTGTAACGCTGCAGAAAGAGATCAAAGCAAAGGGAGATGGCGCAACAAATGGCGATGAGCCAACAAAGAGCAATGCAAGGATAAAACCGGACTGGACATACCTCAAGGACCTGGCGGCGGGGAGGCCGGTATTCTCCTATCCGCTCAGGGAGGGAGGATTCAGGCTCAGGTACGGGAGGTCAAGAACCTCGGGATTCTCCATGAACGCGATACATCCAGCGACAATGATAGTGAGCAATGGCTTCCTGGCATTCGGGACACAGCTGAAAATGGAAAGGCCTGGGAAGTCAACAGTGGTAGGGTCATGCGACACAATAGACGGGCCCATAGTCAGGCTGAAGAACGGAAATGTAAGAAAGCTAAACACAACAGAAGCCGCAAAGAATCACAACAAAGAGATAGAAGAGATAATCTACCTCGGCGACATGCTAATCTGCTACGGAGACTTCCTGAACAGAAACCACATGCTGGTTCCCTGCGGATTCAACGAGGAATGGTGGGCCCAATGCCTCGAGAGGGCAGACAGGTCCGCGCTTACCATAACAAAGGAGCGCATAGAGGAGATATTATCAAAGCCTTACAAATCGAGAGTCACGATCGAAGAGGCAAAAGAGATATCAGAAAAGACAGGCATACCCCTACACCCAAGGCACATATTTTTCTGGAACGCGATAAACCCGGCGCAACTGATGAGACTCGCAGACGAACTCAAGCAGGCAGCGCAGCAAGAAGGCAAACTGCTCATTACAAACATCAGCGGAGAGAGCAAGAGGGCATTGGAACTCATAGGGGCAGAACACACAGTAGTGCCAAATGAATACATAGCCATAGAAAACGAAGAAGCGCAAGCACTACTAGCCAATCTTGGCGGCCTAAGGAAACCGCTTGAAGAGAAAGAGAAGGCACTTGACATGGTCAACACAGCAGCAGACTACAAAATAAAGGACAAGCTAGGGACATTCCTGGGCGCGAGAATGGGAAGGCCGGAAAAAGCAAAAGCAAGGCAGATGAAAGGCACACCGCATGCGTTGTTCCCGGTAGGAAAAGAAGGAGGCAGGCTGAGAAGCTTCCAGTCGGCAATAAACAAGGGCAAAGTCACATCAGACTTCCCTTTCTACAAGTGCGAAAGCTGCAACACAGAGACAATATACCCGCTATGCGAAAAATGCGGAGCCAAGACCAAGAGAGGATACTTCTGTAGGAAATGCAACAAGGAGAAACAGGAAGACATTTGCCATGAAAAGATGGAAACCACAGGAAAGGACGGGAGAAGAGAGCTACAGGAACACGGGCCATGCATGCCCTACAAAAGGCAGGAACTGGACATATGCCGTTACTACAACACAGCATTGCAGAAGCTCAACCTGCCTTCGCCGCAGATAGTAAAAGGGATAAGAGGCACATCGAACAGGGACCACACCCCGGAAAACCTTGCGAAAGGGATAATACGCGCAAAATACGGGCTGAACATATTCAAGGAGGGCACAATAAGGTACGACATGACAGAAACAGTCTGCACGCATTTCAGGCCTAGAGAGATAGGCACTGCAGCGGCAAGATTAAGGGAACTGGGATACGCCAATGACATCCACGGCAAGCGTCTGGAGGATGACAGCCAGATACTGGAGCTGAAAGCACAGGACATAATCCTTCCGGGGAACAGCGGAGCAGAAGACGAAGGCGCGGAGACGTACCTTGTAAAGGTGTGCAGCTTCCTGGATGAGCTGCTAGTCAGATTCTACGGACTCGACCCATACTACAATGCAAAAACAAAAGATGATATCATAGGTCACCTTGCAGTGGCCATGTCACCGCACACAGCCTCATGCATGGTATCAAGGATAATAGGCTTCTCGAAGACGCAGGGGTTCATGGCGCACCCCCTATTGCACAGTATCCTACGCAGAGATTGTGACGGCGATGAAGCAGCCATAATGATGCTGCTAGACACATTGCTGAACTTCTCAAAGAAATTCCTCCCGAACACAAGGGGGTCAACGCAGGACGCGCCGCTTGTGCTGACATCAAAGCTCATACCATCAGAGGTGGATGACATGGTGTTTGACATGGACATAGCATGGAAGTACCCACTGGAACTCTACGAGGCGGCAGAGTCATACAAAAAACCGTCAGAAGTCAAGGTAAAAAGGCTAGGCGAGACGCTAGGGATAGAAGCCCAGTATGAAGGGGTGGGGTTCACGCACGACACAACAGACTTCAATGAAGGCGTCACATGCAGCGCATACAAGACCCTGCCAACAATGCAGGACAAGGTAACAAGCCAGATGGACCTCGCAAAGAAGCTGAGGGCAGTAAATGAGGATGATGTCGCCAAGCTTGTCATAGAGAAGCACTTCATCAAGGACATAAAGGGCAACCTAAGGCACTTCTCAATGCAGCAGTTCAGATGCGTGGACTGCAATGAAAAATTCCGGAGGCCCCCGCTGAGAGGAAAGTGCACAGCATGCAACGGCAAGATAATCTTCACGATAGCAGAAGGCTCGGTAATAAAATACCTTGAGCCGGCGATAGGGCTCGCCGCGACATACCACCTGCCAGAGTACCTTAAGCAGTCGCTTGAACTTATGAAGAACAGGATAGAATCAGTGTTCGGAAAAGACACCGAGAAACAGGAGGGCCTAGGCAAGTGGTTTGGCTAGACAAGGCTGACTATACTCTCCGCCAGCAGCGTGGAATCATGCCTCAAAACCTCTGTGGATGTCACAAGGTCGGCAGCAATAAACCTCGCCCTGAACTGCCCGCATTTGCTTTCGTCATACTCCACAGGCACGGCATTCTCCTTGCAGTAGCTGCTGAGAACCACGGGATTTATCATTGAGGTATTCACAAGGACATAGTCAATAGAGTCTATCCCAAGGTATTTCTCCACCTCAAAGACAAAATCAGACACCTTGAAATTATTTGTCTCACCGTTCTTAGTCATGAGATTGCAAACGTACAGCTTCTTAGCCTTGGAGTTCCTTATTGCCTCGCTTACGCTGTCAACAATAAGGTTCGCTATGACGCTGCCATACAAGTCCCCGGGACCAAGCACAATCAGGTCCGCTGCAGCTATGGCATGCAACGCGTCATCATATGCCTGCGCCGGCTCATCAAGGAAAAGGCGCTTTATCCTAAGCCTGCCATCGTGCTCCGGATTGTCAAGATTCTTCTCGCCCCTCACTACGGTCCCGTCCTCAAGCTCCGCGTTCAACCGGCAGTCTTTCAAAGTGACAGGCAAGACATTGCCCCTGATCGCAAGAATCCTGCATGCCTCGCGTATTGCCTTCTCATCGCTGCCTGTCATGTCTTTCAGGGCAGTAAGGAGCAGATTGCCAAGACTGTGGCCCTGCAACGCGCCTGACGGAAAACGGTATTGGAAGAGCTTCTTCATTATCTCCGTCGACTCTGACAGGGCAACAAGACATCGGCGCAGGTCACCTGGCGGCAAGACGCCGAATTCATCTCTCAGCACGCCAGTGCTTCCACCATCATCAGTCATATTCACAATGGCCGTAAGATCAACATCATAGCCTTTCAGACCCCTGAGAACATTATAGCTGCCAGTGCCTCCCCCTATAACAACTATCTTTTTCATCTGATTCCATAATTAGAATGCGAGCTATATAACACTTATGGACTTTTACAGTCCCCTGGACTTCTTTACTTTCCTGAATCCCTCAAAATTGTACAGATGCTGATGTATGCGCCTTCCGGATGTAATGCAATTTATCGCTTCAGCAAGCAGGTAACCAAGGGAAAGCACAGTTATGTTTGGGTATGCATCCTTGTCTGGTATGAGAATGCTGTCTGTGGTTACAAGCCTGATATCGTTCTCAACCAGCATATCTTTTGCTTTCTCACTCAGAACAGGATGTGTCATGCAAGCTATGATACCTTTTGCGCCTTTCCTTTTTGCGTATTCAGCGCAATTGACCAAAGAGCCCCCGGTGTCTATTATGTCATCGTAGACCACGGCAATCTTGCCTTCGAGCGAGCCGTCATACATTATCCTTGTCTCCTTGACTGATCCGGGCCTGTCGCGGCTCTTGTAGGCTATGCCATGAGAAACGCGAAGGTCACCGGCCAGCTTATCCACTGCATGGGCGCTGTTTGAATCCGTTGCAATGATTGCCAACTCATCCCTTGAATAATTGTCAAGAAGCCAGTCAGCAAAAAGCACCCTGGAGTCAAGGATCTCAAATTTAGCGCGGTCGTAGAAACCCTGCACCTGCTGGAAATGGGGGTGCACAGTGACTATGCGGTTCGCCCCAGAAGCCTCTGTAAGCTTCGCCATGAGCTTTGCTGTTATGGGCTCACCAGAATGGCTCTTCTTGTCTGCCCTAAGGTAAGGCATAAAAGGCAGGATATTTGTGATGCCGCTGACTGACGAGAGGTCCAATGCGTTATTTATCGTGAAAAGCTCCACATACCCCTTGTCAGGATCAAGAGCGAGATCCGACAGCTTCGGCCTCTGCTCCCATTTCTTCGACTTGTAGTCATAAGGAAACCTCTTTTGCGCTGTGCTGAATGATTTAATGACAAAGATATGCCGGCCCCGCACCTCTGTGTTGAGCACAACCTCTGTCTCGAGGTCATTGAACCTGTTTATGTACAGATCCTCCGGGCTGAACTCATGCACCTCGCCGTATATCCTCTCCTTGTCAAGATACCTATACACCTCCTGAGCAAGCGAGACGCTAGCGTAATCAGAAAGAAGCACTATGCGCTCGAACTTCTCAGACCCTGAAGGTACCATTCTATAGCCACTGTTTGCACCTATATAAAAAGCTTTCTTAGGACTTTTGCTTTAGCTAAATGCGCAGGTTTAGGCCTATTCTGAAAGAAGCTCTTTTATCCTGGATATATGCTCGGCTATCTTGTTGCCAGAGTCTGTAAGGGCAATTGTCTTGATTCTGCCCTGCTTCTCGAAAGAAACAAGCTTCGCATTCTCCATCTCCTGCAGGATCTTGACAGCGTGAGAATAAGTGCAGTCGACCTCTTTTGCAAGAATGCTGCCGTACCTGTTCTTCTGGTTCTGCTTTATGGCAACGAGCATCAGCGCCGGCTTGCGCCTGAAGAAAACCTCAAAGATATCACCAAATTCGTCTTTTTTTGTTGCCATTTTTGTAATGTTGTCTTATGATTGTATTTTTATAATATATATTATAAAACGCTCATATTTAAACTTTTGCTCAATAACTTAAGCCAGTGAGCATTGCTTTTCATTCCATAACCGAGCAGCACTATATAATAATTCCTACTCGCAGCCAAAAAGATTTAAATAGAATCCTCACTAGTAATCAAGATAAAATGATTGACATAAACCTTTTGCGAGAGAATCCAGAAATCATCACAAAAGATCTGGAGAAAAGAAAAGACAAAGAAAAGCTGAAGTGGGTCGATGAGGTAAAACAGCTTGATGGCAGATGGAGAGAGGCAAAGCAAGACGCAGACAATCTCAGGCACGAGAGGAATGAGGCGACACTGCAGATTCAGAAGCTGAAGAAAGAAGGCAAACAAGCCAAAGAGGAAATAAAGAATGCAGGCGAGCTATCACAGGGGATATCAAGGAAAGAAGCAGAGCTCCAAGATCTCAGAGACAAGATAGACAATTACCTAATGAGGCTGCCGAACATAATGCACAAGACAGTGCCCACAGGAGACAGTGCAGAGGACAATGCAGTAATCAGAAAAGAGGGGAAAACAGAGAAGCCCGGGTTCGAGCTAAAGAGCCATAGCGAGCTAATAGAGAACCTTGCTGATTTTGACAGGGCAACAAAAATCGCAGGAGCAGGATTTTACTTCATGAAAGGCGAGCTAGCGATGCTGAACCAGGCGCTCATAAGATTCACCGTTGACATGATGCTAAAGAAAGGATTCATGCTGGTGCAAGTGCCGTTGATGATGCGAAAGGAACCTTATGAGGGCGTCACAGACCTCAGAGACTTCGCCAATGTGATGTACAAGATAGACGGCGAAGAACTTTACATGATAGCCACTTCCGAGCACCCGATGACTGCGATGTTCATGAACGAAACAATCGAAGAAAAGGAGCTGCCGGTAAAAATGCTTGGAGTGAGCCCTTGCTTCAGGAAGGAAATAGGGAGCCATGGGGTCGACACAAGAGGCCTGTTCAGGGTCCACCAGTTCGACAAGGTGGAGCAGGTAGTGATATGCAAGCCGGAAGACTCATGGAGACTCCACGAGGAAATGCTTGCCAATGCAGAGCAGATATTCAAGAAGCTGAAGCTACCGTACAGGGTAGTGAACATATGCTCAGGCGACATAGGGACTGTAGCGGCAAAGAAATACGACATAGAAGCATGGTTTGCCAAGCAGCAGGCATACAAGGAAGTGGTAAGCTGCAGCAACTGCACGGATTACCAGGCAAGGAGACTAAACATAAAACACGGAAAGCAAGGCGGCAGCAAAGAGCTTGTGCACACGCTGAACAGCACAGCCGTGGCAACATCAAGAGTATTAGCAGTCATAATCGAGAATAACCAGAAGAAAAACGGAAGCATAAAAGTACCGACAGCCTTGGTGCCTTACATGGGCGGAATCAAGGAAATCAACAGAAGATAGCTAAATCTTATAAATCAACTATTATGACACATACAATATGAAATCTCCGAGCCATATAGGGATAATACTGGACGGAAATAGAAGGTTCGCCAAGAAGAAGAAACTAAACCCCCTAACTGGCCACGAATACGGAGTCAAGGTTGTATGGGACTTCTTCGAATGGGCAAAAGAGCTAGGGGTCAAAGAGGTAACGATGTACGCCTTCTCGACAGAGAACTTCAACAGGACAAAGACAGAAGTAAACTACCTGCTGAAGCTCTTTACAAGAGAGTTTGACAAGCTCCTGAAGTCAGGAAAACTGGAAAAAAACCAGATCAAAATGAGGTTCATAGGAAGGCTAAGCATGTTCGACAAAAAGCTCCAAGACAAAATGAAAGAGCTGACAGAGCATACCAAGGGCTTCAACGGCCTAACAGCGAACTTCTGCATGGCATACGGCGGAAGGGCGGAGATAGTCGACGCCGTCAACAAGATAATCAGGCAAGGGATTAATGAGGCCGATGAGGAGACAATAACGCAGAACCTTTACCTGCAGTCAGAACCAGACCTCATAATAAGAACCTCAGAACAAAGACTTAGTAACTTCCTCATGTGGCAATGCGCATACTCGGAAATAAAATTCCTGCCAGACAAGCTATGGCCTGAATTCACAAGACAAGACCTGATAGACTGCATAAACGAATTTAACTCCAGGGAGAGAAGACACGGAAAATAACAGGCTTACATCCTTACTGTCTTATCACATAGCGCAGCCAGCTTCATGTTTAGCGGCTTTTCTTCCTTATTGTCAATGGCAACCCAGATGATCCCATAACCCCCGCTTCTCGCACGGTCATTCATCAAAGCCACAAACTGGCATATGATCTTATTGCTGTGGTATGTCGAGAACGCGGATATTGTATCGACAACAGCCATCACACCCTTAACAGTCTCAGCAGTCTCATTTATAATTATCGAGAGCTTTGTCAGGTCTTCCGGCCTTACATTCATATCCTCGCCGCTTTCAATACCCACTCCGTTAATGAATACTATCCTGCTCATATCAAACTTGTTATCCCTTAGCAATTCCTTGAGATATTTCGGTATCTTGTTGTATGACACATAGGCTATCTTTCTTTCCCGCGAGATATCCTTAATCACTGATATGAGGCTGTGCATATAATCCTCTGTTTTGTACAACAGCAGCAACGGCGCCAAATCTTTAAATTGGACTTTAGGCTCTGCTTCTTTTTTCGCCTTAACCTCTTTTATTGGCTTCTTGTAATCCCTGACAACGCTAATAAGCTCCTTAACAATACCTATGTGGTCTATCTCATCGCCCAATATGCGTTTTATATCATCACTTATACCTTTGTCCCTTATTTTTTTTAAAGAATTAACGTACAAATCTCTAGACAGTATTTCTATCCTTAGCTGTTCTTCCAGCTTCTTGATTAGCATTCCTTTAGTATCCATCTTTCGACTTTGCAACCAGCTTTAGATCTTTAGAGAATATCCTTGCGTGGATTAACGTGTCTATCTTAAGCTTGCTTATGCCCTTTGCCAGCTTGGACCTCATCGTCTTATCAAAATCAAGCCTATCAATCAATTCTTCAATCTCGTCAAGATTCGTTAAGGTAGGCAGTTCCTCTACGCTCAGGCCCTCATTCAGTATCAGTATCATCTCCTCTTTTTTCATCATACACACCTAAAGCAACGCATTATTTAAAACTTGCTGTCGCAACCCCAGCCGCATGCAAAACCCCAACAAAGGCTTGCTAGTTTTGCCAATTGGCGTAAGAAAACTATTTAAACAATCTTTTCCTGGTTTAATAAGTAAAACAGGTGACTCCATGTTTTTTAAAAAACTCTTCAAAAGGAACCTAAAGAAAGAGATAATCAAACAAAGAAAGCAGATTAAGGGAGTCTTAGATAAAACAAGGCATGTCAAGAAAGCCATAAAACCAAAAAATGAATGGTTCAAGACAGGCATACCGGGTTTTGATGCCTTATTCAAGAAAGGCATCCCGAGGGGAACGTCAATACTGGTAGCGGGCGGACCGGGCTCTGGCAAGACAATCTTCTGCCTGCAAATTACAAACAATATAGCTGTCAATGGGGAGAAGGTACTGTACATATCACTGGAGGAATCAGAAGAAAGACTAAAGAAGCACATGCATGACTTCAAGTGGGACGCCGAGCACCTTGAGAAGAAGGGCCTGTTAAAGATCAAAAGGATAGACCCGTTTAGAATTTCCCGCAATGTCGAAGCCCTGCTGGCCAAAGCCAAGGGAGAGCTGATAATGGACATCGAAGAGATAGGGGAGCTGGTGCCAAGGGGATTCGAACCGGATTGGATATTCATTGACTCCTTAACCGCGCTATCAGCAGCCTTCAAGGAAGACAATGACAGTTACAGGGTTTACATTGAGCAGCTGTTCATGTACCTCGAAAAAAGGAAAGTAACCTCTTTCCTGATTTCTGAAACCGAACAGATACCCGTCAAGTACAGCCCTTCCGGTGTCGAGGAATTCCTTGCTGACGGCGTTGTCGTCCTTTACAACATAAGGAAGGGCTCGATAAGGGAAAGCGCGATAGAAGTCTTGAAATTAAGGGGCGGAGCCCATTATAAAAAAATTGTCGCACTGGAGATTGCTGACAACAAAGGCATTATTGTTTACCCTGAGCAGGAGATAATCGGCGGTTTAGAGAATGAAAAATAAAACACAGACCAGGAACTATGCAATATTGCTCCTTGCAATATCCTTAGCCGGATTTTCCCTAATCCTAGCAGAACCCTACCTGACAGGC
>Ga0209541_10016420_pt1 | contig 10943 bp, 12 predicted proteins | sample RifCSPlowO2_01_FD_184027 | JGI IMG/M metagenome (GOLD analysis project Ga0209541, IMG submission 184027) | Groundwater microbial communities from Rifle, Colorado - Rifle CSP2_plank lowO2_0.1 (SPAdes) (version 2) | ecosystem: Environmental > Aquatic > Deep subsurface > Groundwater | place... | reverse complement strand
CTGCTCCTTGTTATTGTATTAGCGATCGTTGCCGCTCTGGTCGTCGGGGTGCAAATAGGACGACAGGCCAATCCATCGTTTTCGCCGACACCTACACCGCTTGCCCTTTCACCAACTCCCCCCGAGCCGACACTTTTATCACACAGCAATACGTACTGCGGTTTCTCTTTTTCATATCCAAGCACACTTACACTAACTCTCGGCGCCTCCGGTAGTGCTGTGCTTTCCAATTCGGGAGAAACGATTCTTATGGCGTGCCAGAAGAATATTCCGCGCCCGCCGCTTGCTATCAATCGTATCGAAGAAGCGACTCTTGCCGGAGTCATGAACGCGAAACTCTACCACGACGCTTCCCCTAAAGACGGCACACCCATGGAAGCGCTGATTTTTACCAATCCCAATAACGGCCTAGATGTCTTTATCTCCGGCCTCGGCACTACATTTACCCAAATCATCTCCACCATTCAACTCATCCCCTAAAAACTCCCCCGATGGAAGGATCGCATCCTTCCATAGAACATGGTTTATTAAAGTGGCTAAAGCTGATAAAATAGCAATATAGGGCTGTGATGAAATGGTATCATTGCGCTCCAAAACCGCTCTTCCAGGTTCGAATCCTGGCAGCCCTGCTTAGAAGTTAATTTTTGGAGACTGGGTTTTCTAACTTGGTAACTCTTTTGGCTAGTTTATCAAACTCCTCAATAGTCGGTGAGTCATCTTCTAACCTTGCAATTTGCAACCCTAATGTATCAATTCTTTTGTCAGTCTTATCAAAGCGATCATCTATCCTTTTAAATCCGTCGTCCATCTTTTTCTCAACTGTCGTTACTTTTTTATCCACGCCAGTAACTTTATCTAATATTGCCTGAAGTAATTTGGTATCTGACATGAATTGATTATTACATTTCTTTGAAAAAGAATACAGGCCTTGTGCCAAACAGTTCGAAGTTTCTCAACGAGAGCCTGCCGAAAAGAAAAAGTGAAGTTAATTTTTGGTGACTCGGTTCTCTAGCTTTGAAACTCTTTTTGCTAACTTGTCAAATTCCTCAACCGTCGGAGCGTCATCTTCTAGATTGGCTACTTGTAGCCCTACAATATCAATTCTTGCTGTCAATCTTCCTTCTGTTTTCCTTACTTCTTCCTTAACTTCTGTTATATCTCTTCTCACTTCTTGTATGTCTTTTTTTAATCCTGTTTGACCGTCGAGAATTGCCTGTAATATTTTTGTGTCGGACATAACACGATTATCGCAAATCCAAGACATTGAATGCAATAGTATTATCTACGTCAATGTGGGAAACAAATGTTATACTTACGTTGAAATTATGTGGTTCTATACAGCTCTTATAACATCGGTTATTACGGCAATTATCGCAATTGTGGGTAAGAAGCTTGTAGCCAATGTAAGTGCATCTGTTTTGACCTGGGCTACGTTAGTATTGGCTACACCGATTATTTTTATATTTGTTCTTAAAGAAGGGGTACCACAACTAAACTACGTATTTCTTCTTGGCGTAACGGGATCGGTACTATTCTATACAGCTTCCCAGATAACGGGCTTTCGGGCAATGAGGATATCCAATTTATCAGCCATCTGGCCTTTAATTTCTCTAGGCCCAATCTTTACTCTGCTTATTGCTCTTATGCCACCACTGTCAGAAAGACCAAGCGCAGTGGCAACAGGAGGAGTCTTTGTAACATTAGCTGGGGTATACGTTTTAAACGCAACCAAATCAAAAGAAGGACTACTAGAACCAATTAAATCTTTATTTAAAAATAAAGCATCTCTTTTAATGATAGTCTCGGTCTTAACTAACGGCGTAGTTATAGTTTTCGATAAACTCGCAATTAACAGTACATTTCCCCAAAACACAACGTTTACACTTTTCATTGAAAACGTAATGGTAATCTTTGGATTATTACCCGTGTTATATGTTAGGAATAAAAATTTTCATCAACAAATTACTGGTAATATTAAATTGTTTCTTCTTTTAGGACTAATAAATGCAGTCTCAACTATGTTGGGATTTTCAGCAATTGGTGGCGGTAGCATTGGTCTTGTCGCTACCATCTTAAAAACACAGGTACTTTTCGTTTTACTTTTCAGTTATATTGCCTTTAAAGACAAACCCAAATTTGAAACACTCATGGGGAGTGTCGTTATGATAGCGGGAGTGGTTTTAATAAAGATTGGGTTATAAATCTTAAAGCTTGATTTTTTAAGAGTTGCACTCCTTTGAGTTGCACTCCTTTGACCAGTATGATATACACTATTGAAGAAAACATTCTGCCGAAAACGAGGTGATAGATAATGTTTCATAGAGAAATTTGGCATGGTGCAAACATCACTGGTGCAGAACGCGGTGGTGCAAGGTCGCGCGAACTGAATGCGCGGACATCACTCTTGTAGATTTAAAAGATAGAGGTGTAAAATTACAAATCGCTCGTAGAGATGATCAGACTATTGCTCCGGGAGAAACCAAGCGCGTTTTTATTGGTCGCCGCGACTTAGTAGATATTACAGGCACTGCGGATGGAGAAGTAACGCTCAATGGACATCCTGCAACTCCGGTGGAAAACGTTGCTGAACAAAGGTATCCCTGGTGAACCGGCGGATCTGCGTTCACCGTAACAGAAACACTTCAACTGCCTGAGAACCAGTAGGGACTGCAAGTACTTTAATCGTTGACAAATAAACGATTTTAGTATATACTTCTCCTCAAAAGTATGAAAATTGCCTCTCTTAACCAGGTAACATCCTTAATAAAAACTCCCTTTATTGACCGCGCGATTCACGCCTCGCTTCTGTCACACATCAAAGATGCCATCGAAATTACCATTCTCTATGGACCAAGACAAATTGGCAAAAGCCAAGAAATCTACACCTGTCTTGAACAGCTTTTTCGCTCGGGAACATCAGACCTTTTTTTATACAACCTGGATATCATCCCAGATGAATTTGAATCTCCAGATGCCTTTCTGGCAACTATTGTAGCCCAAAAAACCAATCCTGCGGCTAAAACGTATATCTTTCTCGATGAGGCACAAAGACTGGAAAACGTTGGTTTGTTCGTCAAATATCTCTATGATCAGAACAAAAATATCAAATTTGTCTTAACCGGATCTGCCTCATTAGACATTAAAGCCAAAATTAAAGAACCGTTAACGGGTCGCAAGCAGGAATTCTTCCTTGCTCCTTTGACTCTCAAAGAGATCACACATTTTAGAGGGATACAGACGAACCAAATCATTTCCGATTTCCCGCTTTTAGACAAAATTCTAGAAGAATATTTGCTTTTTGGTGGATATCCCGAAGTGGTAACATTTGGAACCAGACTGCAAAAAATTGCCAAGATTTCTGAAATCGCCAACTCCTACACGTTGAGAGACGTTTCTACCTTTTTTGACTTTGATAATCCAAAAATTCTGCAACTCGTCTCCAGATTTTTAGCTGAAAACATCGGAAATATCCTGAGCAAAGACAACATTAGTAAAATTGGCGGTATATCCAAATATCAAACAGAAAAAGCACTCGAGGCTCTGGAAAAAAGTTTCATCATCAAACTTATTCCCCCACTGTCCAAATCTCCAACGAAAGAACTGTCTCATCGACCAAAAATATTTTTCCAAGACCTAGGCATAAGAAACGCAATTTTGAATAAACTCGAACAGACGTTGATATCCGCTGACAAAGGACAACTGTTCGAAAACGCCATTGCCACAGAACTATTATCAAAACAGGAGCCAGATTCTCTGAAATATTGGCGGACGACCAATCAAACCGAAGTCGATTTTGTCGTCATGAAACCAAATGGTAAAGCCGATGCTTATGAGGCTAAATATCAATGGGGGAATAAAAAATCTCTCCCTAAAAATTTGCAGAGTCTGAAAAAACAGTATCCAGACGTAATAGAAAACACCGTAGTACTATCAAAATCAAATTACTGGCAACTTTTTGCAAATTACACCTACTCCATTCAATAGCACATTGTATATCAAGATGAAACGGGCGGCGGATGCGACACCTGTGCGCGGTGGTGCAAAAATTCCATAATTGCGCCTGCAGTCTCCTCAGACTTTTCGAGACTCACGATATGCCCCGCTTCGGCAATAACGGATAATGTTAAATTGCTGTTAGTTGGAATAACGCTGGTTTTGGCGTGGGTGGGGGCAGATATTTTATCTTCTCTTCCAAAAACCAACAGCGTGGGTATCCCTACTTCCTGGAGCGTCCTGTCTAAATCATACTCTGCCGAGGAAATCCCCATCTCCACATAAGCATCCGGCGTCATTTTTCTCTTTCCCCGCATGCCATAGCGGTCAATGAGGTTTCTGTCGAATCGATACATATTTATATATTTGGCTAATAAGTATGCCGCTGCCCGCGTATCGACGATGCGCTTGAGGATTCTTCGTCCTCCCGGAACTATGGAAACAAATTGAAAAAGATGCTTGGTTGCATCCACACCCGGATGTTTGTCTTTAAGTACCGGACCCATCACCACTGCCGTTTTGGCCACGTGAGGATAGACTCTGGCGCATTCGGCGGCGATGAGCCCACCCATAGACAATCCAACGATTGCGACGGGAGTAACATCCAGCGCTTCAATGAGTTTGGCTACATATCGCGCCATCTTGCCGATGCTATATTGATTCGATACGCCCGAATCCCCGTAGCCGGGCAGATCGGGAATGATCACCCGATAGTGTTTGCTTAACGCTGTCGCTATGGGGATGTGTCCCTCCCAATTATTGGTAAGCCCGTGAATGAGCATGATGGGGAGTCCTTTTCCCCATGAAACAACGTGGATTGGCGTGTGGTCTACAACGACGATCGCTGAAACATGTTTCATGTACTATGATTATAATAGATGTATGCGCTGTCCGCGTAGTGACGGAGAACTCATTGGTCGCTCAGCAGTAGATTCCGGGGGTATGGCTCTGACCTATCATATTTGCTTAGGGTGCCTTGGTCATTGGATAGCACCCTTCGATGCCAATTACCTTCCACTATCCGTGCTCTCGGGCGATACAACAAGACCAGAAAACATAACGTCGTTTCGTTGCCCGGAGTGCCACGAACCGCTGGAGCGAGCACATCAAGACGCGATGGCGCCTGATGTTCTTGCGTGGTACTGCAGTTCCGGCCACGGATACTTTTTTCCCCGGGGAAATTTAGCAAAATTCCGTGCTGCCCAGGAAGCACGCGTAACCTATCATAAACTCTGGAATATTCCCTTGCCACCTATTCGATCGGTCCTTTTGGGAAGCGTTGTCCTTCTGGCAGTTCTTACAACGGGAATCGCTATCGGAGAAATACAACGACAACAAGTGAGCCAAACGCAGGCCAAAATCGTTCTTGACTACCAGAATGTCGTCATTACAAACGATCGGACGGTACTCATTACCGCTCACACCCTCGAGGCTACCCAACTTTTTCTTTCCATTCCGGCACTTGCTTTAACGAGCCCCATGGACTCCTCCGATGGTCTCACGCACACCTACTATTTTGGACGTCTCAACCCGGGATCATACACGTACACATTCTCGTATGTTCGCGAGGGGAAAACCATAGAAGAATCGTTTACTTTCAGCCTTCCGTAGGGTGGGCGTGTGGCCACCAATAGTGCAAAATAAACTCATGAACTTCTTTGGCAAAGAATAACAGGGCAAGCCAAACCCAGGGAGTAGCAGGAGAGAACAAAAGCATCCACAGGAACGCCATGTCAAATAGATTCGGGAAGAAGATAAAATACACCCGCTTATTTGTCCGCATAAATCCAACAAACCCTACAAATCGATACAAAAATAAGAAGAGAAACGGGACAAAAAACCCGTAGCGGGCTGCCACAACAAGCTGGGTCGCGTACGCGCACCAATCCACACATTTATCCCATCTTTGATAGGTCATTCGGTTCATTCGTACCACATGAATTAAAATCTGTGAATCGAGATAGTCAAAAACCATGGACCAAAGGAATCCCCACAGGGGATGTACTAAAATATAAAGTGCTAAGCTCACCCGAATTAATAGCGTTGCGATCGTCAGCGGATGCCAGGAGAGGGTTGTTTGGATATGAACTCGTGTACTCATACCCGTTTATCTGGGTTTTTCCCGTCCCCAGCGGCGCCAGTTTGGATTAATTGCACCTAGCATAAATACATCATCGGCAATATCAAAAATATAATGGACAAACATCGCACCGAAAAGAATAATTCCAACGCGCCATTCATAGAGCGATGACGCAAGGGCGCTTCCCAAAAGAATCGCCATGAAATAATAATTGTGTGACGCGAGATTGGTTTGATTTTTGTGTCCGTTTTGAAGAAATACGGTAAGATTCCTCCATTGTTTGGTCCGTAAATATTTTAGTACTTGTTGACTATACGACTCGCGCTTTCCCCAGGAAAAAAAATACAGTACATGGTCAGTATCCGGAAGGAGAGAGCCAACAATAGAAAGGAAAATCCAACGGGAATTAAATTCATTCCAACGCTCCCTCAAAAACCACGCCCAGAGAAGTCCCAACCCTATATGATAGAACTCGTGACGGGCATGCCAAATAATAAATCCTAAACCGCGCAGTTTGGCAACACTTCGGTGCATGTCTTAAGTATACCTTGACAGACGGGGCATTTCTATCCATAGTAGGTATATGCGCCTGACTCTGGGAGGATTTGCAGCTATTATCTTGGGCATATTTCTGGTCTTGCCAATGCTCCCCGGATCGGTTCACGATAATCCGCTTGCTGATCCAGTTACGCTTGCGCGTCTAGTTGCCCAAAAACCGCTTCCGCAACCCATCAACGACGACCATGCAGAATTTCACGGAGAGACGATAATCCCTCCCCTTATCGGCGAACTAGCGATGAGTCCGCTTGGTGTGCTAGGCGCCAACACAGCAGATAAACGAATCGAGGTAGACCTTTCCAATCAAAAAGTATACGCATTCGAAGGAGATCGGAAAGTCTATGAATTTGTCGTCTCTACCGGAAAATGGGCGCCGACTCCTACGGGAGAATTTACAATCTGGGCCAAAGTTCGAAGCCAGAAAATGAGCGGCGGAGACCGCGCCCTCCACACCTATTACTACCTCCCCAATGTCCCCTACGTTATGTTTTTTTCTAATAATGAAATTGCCAAAATGCGTGGGTTTTCACTCCATGGCACCTACTGGCATGAAAACTTCGGCCACCCCATGAGCCACGGGTGTATCAACATGAGAACAGCAGATGCGCAAGTTTTGTATGGGTGGGCCAATCCACCCGTTACCGATCCAAAATCCTGGTCGACCCTTGCCGATGCCACCAACCCCGGAACAAAAGTAGTCATCTACGGAATAACTCCGAAAGAGTAAATTAGAGTTTTAGTGACTTGAGGTAGGCGCGGAATTCTCCGTTAATGTCTTTGTGAGCGAGGGCAAATTCGATGACAGTTTTTAGATACTCAATCTTATTTCCGGTGTCGTAGTATTTTCCGTCTTTTACTTCACACGCATACACTGGACGCACCTTCATAAGTTCTTGTATGGCATCGGTGAGCCAGATTTCATCGCTCTTGCCCGGCTTGGCTTTTTCCAAAAGAGGAAATATATCAGGGGTCAGCACGTAACATCCATGAGCGGCTAAATTGGACGGTGCTTCTTCGACAGAAGGCTTTTCTACCATCCGCTCGATTTGCCAAATATTGTCTTCGACATTTTTTGCTTCTACAATTCCGTAGCGCGAAACATCTTCTTTGGGCACGCGCACTGCCGAAATGACGGGGTCACCGTACTTTTCAAATACTTTTATACATTGGAGCGCGCGGGGTGGCTTAGCATAAATAAACTCGTCTCCCCACATGACAACAAACGGCTCGTCCCCAATGACAGGTCTGGCAGACAACACCGGCGTGCCATTGCCATACGGACCTTTTTGACGAACATAGATGAAATTGGCTAAACTCGCGGTGCGCTTCACTTCTTCGAGAAGCTTTTCCTTCCCCTGCTGCTCGAGCATTTTAATAAGTTCGAATGGGTAATCGAAGTGGTCTTCTATCGAACGCTTGTGCCACCCGGTAACAATGATAATATCGGTAATCCCGCTGGCCACCGCTTCTTCGACGACATATTGAATGACGGGTTTATCAACAATCGGCAGCATCTCCTTTGGCATGGCCTTGGTCTGGGGCAAAAACCGGGTACCAAACCCGGCTGCGGGAATGACTGCTTTGTGAATCTTCATACTGGGCTGTTCAATTGTAGACGGCTTAAAAAGGGTTTGTCAATTTGGTAAGATGGAGAGAGCATGAAGCGATTCATTATGCTCATCGGATTTTTTCTCATATTCCCACTGCCCACTCGTGCCGCATGCAGCGAAATATCCGTCGATGCGTCGTGTCCGGCCGGTAAAATCAAGCGAGATTACACCCTTGATATCGCAGGCACTCCCGGGTGCACATCTGGCACCGATGGACCTCATACCGTCTGTTGTGATGAACTCAGTGAAGCAAACGCTGTTGACTCGGTTCGAGCGCCGCTGTGCGGATCGTCACAAGAACTCGGAAAGGCCAACTCAAGTTGCTGGACGTGTGGAGCTGACATTCGCTGTGCCGGTCTTGATTTAGGCTTGGAGAGCGCTGATACAACCGCTGATATTATCAATAATAAACAGGCAATCAGCCAAACCGATACGCCCCAACAGGTCGAACAGACATGGCGGGTACCTAACGATAAAATCCCGGACACTTTTCGTTTTAATGGCATTGAATATAACCGTGACGGCAAAGGCCTCATAATCTGCCGCTCCAATGTTTTGGGCTGCGGGGCTTCAGAGGTCGCATGCGAAAGCACGCTCTACGGGAAGTACATTCCAGATGAATCAACCGACGATCCCAACGCTGGTAAACCCCAAGTGGAAGGTATTCCCATCCGCAGACCGAATGTACCGATCACTGACATTAACACCGTACCTGGACACACGGCAATAAATATTACATCGAGGCGAGAGTTTACTGTTTCTGGTCTTGTTGAATCTTTCTTTAAACGAGTTACTACGGCATTACAGTTCGTTTCTGGTCCAGATGGGCGTCCAAAAACTTCAGAATCAGAGTTTGATACGGAAATGGAAATGTTTCTGGGTGTTTTTGAACCCGAATGGAATGCCCAAGGAAGACTTCAGGGAGTAGATCAAGGTGGAAAACTCATGCCTTTGATGCTTGCCAATACCAGCTTGAGCTGGCCAGTTGAAAAAGAAGGTAGTCTTATGACAGAAAAATACGTCCAAAGCTCCGGAAGCTACTTTGGCGAACCGAAAGATTTCGAATGCAATGTCAGCCCTCTCATGGCGGAAACAGAACCGCTCAAATATGATCTTCCAATTACGCTCTCCGGAAACGTTATTCTAGGAGCTATAACCGGTACGCAACGAACCGACGGCAACCCAGGAGTGCCAAACTTAAACCTCGGCACACCACGTCAGGAATGGGGATATTACAATGACACAAATGATCGCATCGAGCTGAAACCTCAACTCACAGAACTCTTTAAAGACTGTAAAGCAAACAGCCCAGTTCGTGAAAATAAATTCCATTTGTTTAACATACTTGGATTTCTTGGTTTTGGAAGCGGCGATGCCGATGCTTCTCGAGGTCTGTCAACAGGATACGATGTTTCTGGTGGACCAAACGACGTTATCCGCGACGACTGTAGCGGTGTGCAGTGTATCCTTCGATACTTTATTCCGATGACTACGTCGACAACGGTATGGATCGGATCTGACGGCCATCCCGCCAATTACAGCAGTGTTATCGGTGGTAAAAATCTACAAAATAATGTTGGTAATGCAGACGCCAACGTAGCCGACTTGGCAGAAAATTATCGTGGATGGGTAAATACGAGTATTCCCTTAACTCTTCAGGAGGATTGGAAACTTCATAATTACGATACCTATGGCCATGCATTTACCAATCTTCCACAACGACCTCAATATTTTGTACTTGGTGATCGAGAACGGGAAGTAAACTACGTCACGCACGCAGGAGCCGCAGCCACAAAAGATGGAATAGTTGCAGGTTTATGTATGTACTCTCCGTTATCAAAACAAAACGAGCTTTTTGGGATGGAAAAATGTGAGAAGGTGCTTGAAAAAAGCAATGCAACTACTACACCAAATGTACCAAACACGAGCACATGGGCAATTTCGCAAACAATATCATCGCAACCATTTACTCCAAGCGGGGACTTTTCCAAACTTCTCAAACAATTCTCCGAAGATTCGGGTGTTCCGCAGTGTGTATTAGAAGGAGTGACGGACATAGAGGGCGGTGATCGATACGATGAGTTGCCGCTCAATCAGTGTCTGGCAACCGTGAACCGATGTTCTGCAGTGGGGCCAATGCAGTTTACGACGGGTCAGGGCCCTGCAAGTGATCCGACCTGCAGCACGTGCGACGCCGGCTATTGCCCCAATGCGTGGGCACGATATGGCAATAACGGCAACCCATGCAGCTATACTGATTCACTCTCGGCGGCGAGCAGGTATTTGGCAGACTATGGACATTTCGACGGAAACGACCTCAAAAATTCTGTCCACGATGCTACAACAGCCTTCTATGACAGCGACAATGACGCTACTGCGCGGCAGGTTCTGGGCGGCTGTGAGTATTGGGAGTACGTCTATCGGCAGTGTGAACCAACCTATGTTTGCCAAGCAAATCGGTAATATGATACTATAGTGAGGTTCCCCGGGAGGGGGCTTTTATTAGGAAATCGTTATGGTACCAGCTTCAGCTTCCAAGCTTCCCAATATCGCACCTGTGCAATTTATGAAGGAAGTGGTCGCTGAGCTCAAAAAAGCCAAAATCCAGGTCTATATCCCGGATCTGCACATCCCATGGCCAAAGTATTTTGCCATCAAGGATATCTATGCCGTGTCGCCCGAATTGTATGCGGAGCAGGGTA
>Ga0209541_10016419_pt1 | contig 10943 bp, 9 predicted proteins | sample RifCSPlowO2_01_FD_184027 | JGI IMG/M metagenome (GOLD analysis project Ga0209541, IMG submission 184027) | Groundwater microbial communities from Rifle, Colorado - Rifle CSP2_plank lowO2_0.1 (SPAdes) (version 2) | ecosystem: Environmental > Aquatic > Deep subsurface > Groundwater | place: Rifle... | reverse complement strand
ATATCCCGGCACCAAGCAAGGAATCATTAATTCTTTTCTTGCTCTGATGCCACTTTTGAAAAGAAAGAATAGTGAAGGAAGTAGTAAGGAAATAAAATCCTGTGAAAGCTGCGGCGAGGCGGCAAACCACAATATCTGCAATGCCTGTACTATGAAAGAGGTGCTGTATGCTGCACAGTAAAGAAAATTCTCGTTATAGTAGACCGGAATTGTTAAAAGAAATAGGAAAAGAAGGACAAGAAATGCTTAAGCAAAAAAAAGTGGCCATAGTAGGAGTTGGTGCTCTGGGTACGGTTGCGGCGGAACTCTTGGCAAGAGCAGGAATTGGATCTTTACTATTGATTGACCGCGACGTGATTGAAGAAAGTAATTTGCAAAGACAATTTTTATTTACGGAAAAAGAGGTGGAAAAATCTAAATCTGCAGCAGCAAAAGAAAAATTAAAAGAAATAAATTCCGCTGTAGAAATAGAGAGCAAAGCAGTTCATTTAAACAGCAAAAATATTTCTTTGCTGGAAAAAATAAATTTAGTTCTTGACTGCACTGATAATTTGCAGACGCGTTTTTTGCTGAATGATTTTTGTAAAAAAAATAAAATTCCTTTGGTGTATGGCGCGGCCATTAAGACCTCCGGGTATGTCTTCCCTGTACTTCCAGAAGGACCATGTTTGGGGTGCTTTCTTCAGGAAGCAAGTTTAGAAACCTGCGATACGGTGGGGGTTTTGAATACCATTACTGCCAGCATTGCGGCACAGCAGGTGACTTTGGCTTTGAAAATTCTTTTGGGAAATTTTCCCGCTTTAGGAGAAAAAGAAATTGTTCTAGAACTTTACCATTTCAATATTTGGAATTTTGAATTTAAGAAAATAAAAGTTAAAAAAAACAAAAACTGCAAAACCTGTCAAGGAATTTATACATATCTGGAAAAAAAAGAGGAAACACGGTTGATAAAATTCTGTGGTTTAGGAAGATTTCAGGTGCAGGGAAAAGCGCAAAATCTTAATCAATTGAAACAGCGTTGGGAAAAAGTAGGCGAAGTTGTTGCTGATACTGAGACTATTTCTTTCAAAAACATTTTGCTGTTTAAAGATGGAAGAGCACTTATAAAAGCAGATTCGGAAGAAGAAGCTTTGGCGATGTATAGTAAGTGGGTGGGGAATTGAGCTGGGAGTCATAAAGCTGCAGAGTGGCAAGAAGTCGGTTGCTTACAACTTATATTTTTTAGTATTCCATTAATTTTTCTTTTATTTCTTCCTCACTATATCCCATCAATGGTTTAAACAGTGGCAAAGAGAAATTTCTCTTCTGAAAAGAATCAAAACTATCTCCCGTTATTAACGCTAAAGCTTTTTCCTGCTTTGCAAGTTCTTCCATTTCTTCTTCAGAACGTACTTTTTTCAACATCAAAGGAAACGGACTATATTTTTGCAATAAAGAAACATCTACTTCTTTATTCAAACTCACTGGAACTATTGCACAACCCCTTTTCATCATTAAGATTCCTGCTAAAACACTCGCTTCATCCTCAACAAGTAAAAGCACTTTGCCTTCTACCCCCACGGGCAAGCCCCCGCCGCAAGGGAAAGTTTCAGTAAAGAGGTATGCGCCTTCCTGATTAATTTCAATCTTAAGGGTATGCTGGGGATTACTACGCACGTAGATTAATTTTTTCTGTTCCTCAAGTTGTCTCCCGATGAGGATATTAATCTGTAAAGAAGTTAGCGGAAATTGCTTGTCTGCGCGGTTGGTTTCAATTTTAAATGTTCCCGAACATCCGTTCATGAGCCGTACTGCTGCTGCGGAAATAACTTCTACGTTTTTTTCCACACATACCGCGGGAGAATAGGAAGTAAATCCAAAAACACGGCTTAAAGAGGAATGTTCAGAGAAATAAGGCAATAAAAACCTCCCTCTCAGCCGTTTACTAGACAAACCGGTCTGTGCAGAGAGGTTGTCTTGCAAAAGCTGTTCAAAATAACTTTGATTGTTCCCTTTTAAAAAAAGTTCACCACAGCGAAGCAAGATGGTGTTTTCTTCCATTTTAAGAACACTTTCAGCACAGAGCTTTTAAACCTTACCACTAGTTAAAAGTAAATGCTTTTTTCTGCGCTTCTGGCACATTTATAAAGGGAATATTTAAATACTCTGCCCTGCTTTTAAAGCAAAGTATGGGAAAGAAGACAGCAAAAAAAGACGTCCGCATAGTAAATATTGTGGTTTCTACCAGTCTGGAAAAAGATATTCCTCTGGAAAAAATGGCCGCTACCTTGCCCAATACTGAGTATAATCCGGAACAATTTCCTGGCTTGGTTCTGAGAATTAAAGACCCCAAGACTTCTGCTTTGGTATTTTCCAGTGGGAAAGTGGTCTGTACAGGAGCAAGAACTTTGGCAGACGTGGACAGAAGCATCCAAAGTATTATCCGGAGCTTAAAAAAACTGAATATTCACGTGACCATTACTCCAAAAATAACCGTGCAAAACATCGTTGCTTCAGGGAGCATAGGAATGGATCTTAATTTAAATGTTCTTGGACTGCGATTACCTCAGACAGAGTATGAACCAGAACAATTTCCTGGATTGGTGCATAAATTGCGAGGAACCAATGCTACTTTCTTGCTTTTCAGCAACGGTAAGATTGTTTGTACAGGAACAAAAACTGAACAGGAAGTGAATGATGCTACTGACAAGTTGATTGAGAATCTTAAGAAAGTTCTGGATGCAAAAGAGTAGGGAGTGCAGAGATATTCTCTAATTACTATCTGTAAAGAAGCCAATAACTATTATGTTCGATAATTTATTGCTTTTAGTATATTCTCAAGCAGCGTATTCTTTATAAAATCCGCTTTTCCCAACAGCATAGAAAAAGAATAAAATGGGGGTGAGTGCTTTTCATGGACGTTGATGAGCAAGTAAGAATTTTCAGGGAATTCATTGAACAGAACTATTATCCCCAGCTTCTGGAGGCAGTGCGCAAGGGAGAACAGTCATTAGTACTAGATTTTTCCGAATTGGTAAAGTTCAACACTGAAATCTGCGAAGAGCTTTTAGAAACCCCAGAAGAACTCCTCAAGGCCGCGGAACTGGCAATAAAAGATTTTGATTTTTCCCAAAAAATTACTAAATTCGTGGTGCGGCTGAAGAACCTTCCGGATTCTCAAAAAGTGAGCATTAGTGATATTCGCAGTAAACACTTAAACAAGCTTCTGGTAGTGGAAGGAATTGTGCGGCAAAAAACTGATGTGCGGCCGCATGTTACTGCAGCAAAGTTTGAGTGTCCTTCCTGCGGAAATATTTTACATGTTCTTCAGCTGGATAAACGCTATAAAGAGCCCAGCAGATGCGGTTGTGGAAGAAAAGGAAAATTTAAAGAAGTATCAAAAGAGCTGGTTGACGGGCAAGGATTGGTGCTGGAAGAAGCTCCAGACAGTCTTGAATCCGCACAGCCAAAAAGGATTAATGTCTTTCTCAAAGATGAACTTGTTTCCCCTTTGTCAGAGAAACGTTGCAGTCCTGGAAGCAGAATCCGTCTGGTAGGCAGAATTATGGAGGTTCCCATTACTCTGCGTACAGGAGGACAGGCAACAAAATACGATTTGATAGTAGAAGCTAATTACATAGAATCCATGCAGGAAGATGTCTTTGACATGGAAATTACTGAACAGGAAAAACAGCAGATAGAAACACTTGCCGCATCTCCCACGGTTCTTGCACAATTAACTCAAAGCATTGCTCCTTCTATTTATGGACATGAGAAAATTAAAGAGGCGTTGATACTCCAATTAGTAGGAGGATGTAAGAAAGAGAGACCTGATGGAGTGGTTACCAGAGGGGATATGCATGTGTTGCTTATTGGTGACCCTGGATCGGGAAAATCCCAATTGCTTAAGCGCATCGCCAAGGTAGCGCCGAAATCCAGATTTACCAGTGGAAAGGGAGCCACTGCCGCAGGACTTACTGCTTCAGTTATAAAAGATGAATTTCTGGGAGGATGGAGCTTGGAAGCGGGAACGTTAGTTTTGGCAAACAAAGGTTTTGCAGTTATTGACGAACTGGATAAAATGAGTAAAGATGATCGTTCTGCTCTCCACGAAGCTCTGGAACAGCAGCAAGTATCTATTGCTAAAGCAAACATTCAAGCAACTTTAAAATGTGAAACTACAGTATTAGCTGCAGCAAACCCTAAATTTGGAAGATTTGATCCTTACGACTTAATTGCAACACAGATAGATCTTCCTCCCACTTTGATTAACAGATTTGACTTAATTTTTCCCATTAAAGACCTTCCCAACAGAGAGAAAGATGAACAGACTGCATCATTCATTCTCCAACTGCATCAGAATCCGGAATCTGCTATTTCCCTGATATCAACTGACTTGCTCAAAAAATTCATTGCCTTCACCCGCACACGAGTAAATCCAAGAATGTCAGACGAAGCTATGCATGAAATTAAAGAGTATTATATCACTATGCGTAATGGCGGCGCTTCTACTGAAGGGGGAATCAAGAGTGTTCCTATCACAGCAAGACAGCTAGAAGCATTAGTTCGTTTGTCAGAGGCGTCAGCAAAAGTGCGTTTGTCAAAGGTAGTAACAAAAGAAGATGCACAAAAAGCCATTGAGCTGATTGATTATTGTCTGAATCAAATTGCCAGAGATAGTGAAACCGGAAAAATAGATATTGATAGATTAGGAAGCACCATAACTGCCTCACAGCGCAACAGTATCAGCACCATCAAAGAAATTATTAATGCACTGGAAGAACAGCTGCAAAGTAAGATGATACCTACTGAAAGCATTATAGAGGCAGCGCAGGAAAAGAGCCTGAATAAAGACCAAGTTGAAGAAGTGCTGGAAAAACTTCGCCGTTCAGGAGACATATTTGAACCAAAGCGAGGATTCGTACAGAAACTGTAAAGAATGAATAGATGATCAGAAAATAAAATAAAATAAAAACACCAGATTCACTTTCATATGGAACCACCACCATTCCAACGATCTGTGGCTGTAAAAGCAACTATCAAAGAAATTGTACAAGGAAGTGTGCAGCAGGATGACGCAGGAACTTTTTCTCGTGTAAATATTATGGCCACCGTATTGCAAAAAGAAGCCATCGGTAACATGAGTGTTTTTCTTATTGATGACGGCACCGGAACAATACTGGCAAGGTTTTTTGAATTGCATCCAAACTTAGAAAAAATCACTATCGGCGAGAGTGTTCTTATCATAGGCAAAGTGCGGGCATATAATCAGGAAAAATATCTCTCTCCGGAGATTATGAAAAAAATATCTCCCGCCTGGCTTAAAGTGCGCAAGGCAGAAAATCGTAGAGATGGAAAAACAGCCGTTGTCCAAAATCCAGAAATTACTCAGTCAATTCAAGAGGAAACAACCACAAAAGAAGAAATTTTTTCTGAAGGAAAAAATTTAGCAGAAGAACTTCCTCAGCAAAAAATAATGGCATTAATTAAAGAATTAGATCAGGGCAATGGCGCACCGGTGCAGGAAATTATGGAAAAGTCTCCCCTACAGGACACAGAATTTCTTTTAGAACGGATGATGGAAAGGGGAGAAATTTTTCAGATTTCGCCGGGAAAAGTGAAAGTGTTGTAGGGGAAAAGAGAAGATAAATTACAAAATAAAGTTATTTTTTTCTTTTGTGAACGCTTTTTTTCCTCAAAAAAAAGAACAGCAAAACTGCTAAACCTATTCCAATAAAAAGTAGCAAAATTAGTATGTAAAATAAAGCGGGATACTTTTCTTTTTTAATTTCCTCTACCTCAGAAAGAGCGTATATTTTCTGAGGAAGATATACCTCTTTGACAATTTCCTGTTCTCTAAAAAAATTAAGCCATTCTTCCTCCTCACCAGCAGGGATAATTACTTTATAACGGTTTTTATGAAATTCTCTGGTTGAGTCGCCATAGCGTTTTATAGAAATAATTTCTAGATAATCAAACTGACTAAGGTAGTCAGTGATATAGAGGGAAGTAACATCACTCACAAAAAACACATCAACTATAGGTCTCAAGTCTATTTGATTCCGACCATATTGTGTACTAGGTGTCTGTGTCCAGACGTTTACATGAGAGACATGGACATCGTTCAAGTCAGCAATAACACGCACCTCTATTTCTTCTTTTTCCCTGCTTTCTCCCGTGAATCTAGTTTCAACTATAAATTCGCTTTCTTCCTCTGCTACATACTCACTAATAAAAATAACTTTATTTTGAGAATCTATAAACTCTGCAATCTCTTCCTCTAAAGAAAAATCTTTGTTTTTTGTCAGTTCTTTCCACTCTGCATCCGACATAAAATCGTGGGAATCTATAAAATTATTTATTTGTTCTTCCGACACATCAGCTTTAAATTGCACGGAAAGCACTTTAGGAATAAAGTCCGTAGATCCTAAAGAAGCGATGGTGCCAAATAGCAACAGCACCAGCACCAATACAGTTATTTTTTTAATCATCGGAATATTTTTATTTATAAAATTTCTTCATTTAAATAATTTTTGTCTTAAAAGGAATATTTTTTCTCTTTAAATATCTTCCCCCAAAAAGGACTTTGTGTAAAAACTCACTCCTCCTTTTCAAAATGTTTATTCACTCCCCACTTTACTATTTCAATCCCTATTAAAGCTGTTGCAGCTGCTCCCAAAGCAATCCCCCAATCTTTTACCCCTAATGGTACCAATTCAAAAGCTTGCTGCAGTACCGGAATGTACATTACCAAAAGGGTCAGCAGAAAAGTACTGGCAACTCCAAGCAGCAGTAATTTGTTGGAAAAAAATCCCGTCCGCAGGATGGATTCTTTCAATGAGCGAAAGGCAAAAGGAACAAAAAGTACCATGCCCACGATGGCGGTAAAAGTCATGGTTCTTGCTTTCTCCAGCTGTTCTGCGGGATGGTGTGCAAGAAAAACCGTAAAGGCAATACTGGCCATGAGGACTGCTGAGCTTACTACCCGAATGAGATTTTTTCTGCAGAGAATTTTTTGTTTAGGAGGCAAGGGTTTTCGCAGCATCAATTCCTCCCGTGGTGCATCTAATCCTAAGGCAATGGCTGGCATGACTTCATCAAAAGTATTGATAAAAAGAATTTGCAAAGCAAGAAGAGGAAGCAGAGCCGGACCGAGCAGTCCTAAGCTTAAAAGAATTAAAGTTACTTCTGTAAAATTTCTTGATACCAAGTACAAAGTAAATTTTTCAATATTTTCACGAATTCCTCGACCAATCTTTATTGCATCAACAATAGTGGCAAAATGGTCATCCTGCAAAATAATGGTGCTCGCTTCCCGCGCTACATCTGTTCCTTTTATACCCATGGCTACGCCGATATGCGCTCGCTTTAATGCCGGAGCATCATTTACTCCATCACCGGTCATGGCCACGATATTTCCCTTTCGCTTGAGAGCTTCCACAATGCGCAGCTTCTGTTCAGGTTGAATCCGGGCATAAATAAAAACTGATTCTACAATAGCGGCAAATTCTTTTTCATTAAGGTTATCAAGTTCTTCACCGGTAATGGCCTGGTCGGCAATAATCTCTCTGAGTCTTTTATTTTTAATATGTTCTAAGTTGTTATTCTGAAAAATACCTACCTTTTTAGCCACGGCAATGGCAGTTTCCTTATGATCACCGGTAATCATAACTACAGTAATTCCTGCTTGTTTGCAAAGAGTTATGGCCTTTTTGACTCCCTCTCTGGGAGGGTCATTCATTCCCACCAGTCCAAAAAAGGTAAGTCCTTCCTCGGCATTTTTTGGCAGTGCAGGGGAAGACTTGCCAGCAATAGCCAGAACGCGGAGTGCTTCTGCAGCAAATTGCTTATGGACATGAAGAATTTTATCTCTTTCTTCTGCATCAAGTTTCTTTTTTCCTGTTTCTGTGGCAATAAAAGTACAGCGTTTTAAGATGTTCTCCACTGCGCCTTTGGAAAAAACTATAAATTTCCTGTGGTGTTGGTGAATGGTGCTCATCAGTTTCCTTTCTGAAGTAAAAAGAATTTCTTCCCGACGCGGGTATTTTTCTTCCAGCACTTCTTTCCATATTCCTGCCTTTGCTGCTGCTCCAACCAGTGCTGCTTCCGTGGGGTCGCCGAGAGTTTTCCATTTTCCTCCCTCTTTGTATAGAGAAGCATTGGTGCACAATGCTCCGGCGTTAAGAAGAATGGCAAGTTCTTGGTAAATTTTATTTTTTTTCATTGCCTGTCCGTTCCATAAAAATTGTCCCTTTGGTTCGTATCCGGAACCGCTAACTTGAATAACTTTGTTGTTCACAAAAATTTTTTCAACCGTCATCTCATTTTTCGTCAGCGTTCCAGTTTTGTCAGTACAGATAACCGTGGTAGAGCCAAGAGTTTCCACCCCTAACATTTTCCGCACTAAGGCTTTCTCCTGAGCCAAGGTGCGCATTCCGTAAGCCAAGGTTAAGGTAAGAGTCAAAGGAAGGCCTTCAGGAACGGCGGCAACTACTAAAGCCAGGGCAATAAAAAGCATCTCTTCAATAGCCGCACCGCGCAGGATGCCTACAAGAAAAGCGAAAATACTTGCAGTAAGAGCAACTATGGCCAGTGTTCTTGTCAGACTTTTAATCTGCAACTGAAGGGGAGTTTTTTCTTCATGTTTCTGCACCAGTCCGGCAATCTTTCCTAATTTTGTCTGCATGCCTGTAGCGATTACTTCTGCCCGGCATTTTCCGGTGAGGAGCTGTGTTCCAGCAAATATGATATTTTTCTCTTTTTTAGCCACGGGAAGGCTTTCTCCGGTAAGAATTGCTTCGTCTACTTGTACGTCCGTGCTTTCTTTGATAATGGAATCTGCAGAAATTTTATCTCCTGCTTCCAATAGTAAAATATCTCCTGGAACTACCTGTTCTGCGGGAATACTTTGTATATTTCCCCCCCTTATTACCGAGGCTATGGGGTGAACTAAAGCTTTCAGCGCTTCCATGGATTTTTCCGCTTTATATTCCTGAAAAAATCCCAGAACAGTTACAAAGATGATAATTCCCAAAATAACCCAGAAACTGACCATCTCGGCAATGAGAAAAGAAATAACTGCTCCGACCAGAAGGACCAGAAGAATAAAATTTGTGAACTGGCGCAGGAGGATGACAAGAGGAGTGATTTTCTTTTGTTCCTTTAGTTCATTTTTTCCGTAGCGGAGCAGTCTTTGTTTTGCCTCTTTTTCAGATAAGCCGCCGGAAGGAAAAGGTTTCATTACAGATGCTTGTCAATCTTCTTAGGTTTATCAATCTTGCGACATCCTCGCCGGTTATGAAGGCAATGCATCCTCTATTATTTACAAGAACACTGTTCTACTTGCAATCCTTCTGCTTCAATTATTTCTGTTATCTCGTTTACGCTCGTTTCATATTTGGGATAATTTAATTCCGCACATACGGTCTGGCAATGCAGTTCTTTTCTGGAAGTACAGGCAGAGTTGATGCACACCGGACTTTGCCGTACGAATACAGGGTATACGCACGATCCTATAGAGCATCCCTCATTTCCTTTTTCTTTTTGCCACGCCTTTATTTTTTCTGCAGTTTCTTTATTGACACCGATATAGGGTGCCTGCTGGCAGTGGGGGAAGCAACGAGAAGGAGAGCTCAATGCGCAGTCACTGTCTACAGTGCAGGAAGTATTTATTTCTCCGGGGTATGCAAAATTTCCTTTGTCGACCGGAGTTCGTTCTTTTTGTATCGGGAGTTCCTTTTCAACAATGGTTGGGTTTTCCTTTTCTTGACAGGCAGACAACAAAAAAGGGATTAGAAAAACGGAGAGAAAAAAAATAACTGTATGTACTTTAATTTTTCGTGTGATAGTCATTTTGTTATTTGCTTTCTTGTTTCGGTCATCATTCCTTGGGTATTTTCTGCACTAACCAGTCTATCAGAAAATAACCTACTGCCGCTCCAATATTAACAAAGTAAAAGATGATAAAAAACACGTAGAATAATTTATTCATATTGTATACAGCAACCAGCACTAAAGAAACGAGGTAAGCTCCGGTGATGGTGAGAAAAGCCAAGAGTATTTTTTTTCCTAATCCTAAGGGAGTATAGTTGAAAAAACGTTTCAGGGCAAATTTAACAGGGGTTAGCACGATAAGCAAAGCCAAAGAGACTGCAGAAATAATTTCCATGATTTCCTTAATTCCCATATGGAAAGAGTCAGTCTGATACTGGGGGTTGAGGAAAGAAAAGTACTTCAGAAAGCCAAAAGAGAACTGGGGGTTGATTGTCAAAATGATCGCCAAAAGAACAACTAAAGAAAAGATAACCGAGCCAGTGAGAAACAAGAATTTGATATAATTAACAATAAAGCGCACGATGGTGAGGAGAATCTTTGACTTCAGAGTTCCGGGTTGAACTATTTCCGCCTTTCCGCTTTTTCTGCTGAAGTGCCTCATTTTTCTCAGAAGGAAGTAAGAGTATAAATAGATTTCTTTGTGATTATTAAATTACAGGAAAAGTTTAAATACGTTTTGAAAAATATAAACTCCATGAGTAAGTATAAAGAGTTATTTAGCAAGACTTTATTGTTTTTCGTACTGATGCTGTTTCTTTTTTCCTGTGCAGAACCTCTTGCTGAGACAGGAAAAACTTCAGCAGGAGAACCTTCTGAAGCAAGGAAGGATTCTCCTGAAAGTAACGCGGTTGTCAGTAAAATTGCTGCTGGTGCTCTGCATTCCTTGATTCTCCTGTCGGACGGCACAGTTTGGATTGCCGGCATACGCGCCATAGGTCAAGAGGAAGGAAAAACCGTAGCATATGTTGGAGATAACAACTGGGATATTATTACAGGTCGGGAAACGCCCAAACGTATTGCTCAAATGGAGGATGTTATAGATATTTCTGCAGGCGGTGTTACTTTTCTTTTTTTAAAGTCAGATGGGACCGTCTGGGTCTGGGGGATAGAAAAAAGCATAGTGACAGAGG
>Ga0209541_10016418_pt1 | contig 10944 bp, 10 predicted proteins | sample RifCSPlowO2_01_FD_184027 | JGI IMG/M metagenome (GOLD analysis project Ga0209541, IMG submission 184027) | Groundwater microbial communities from Rifle, Colorado - Rifle CSP2_plank lowO2_0.1 (SPAdes) (version 2) | ecosystem: Environmental > Aquatic > Deep subsurface > Groundwater | place... | reverse complement strand
GGGCTATCCACTTGGTTTAGGGGCTCTTGCATATATATTGGCTACTGGTCCGAGAATGGGAAGATATTCTGATCAAAGGCAGATGGCAGAAGGAATTATTCAAGAAAGAACAAAACAACAATGAATTCATGAAGTGCATTTGTTTTCAGTATGAAATTCTAAACATAACCAAAATATATAAAAACTGTTAATTCTAAAATAAAATATGGAAAATACTCAAATTAATCTTATAAAAATATATGCTGAATTGAAAAATTTAGAGAAAACATTACAAAGAAAAGGAATTATTACTCAAATAGAATTATCTGAAAATAAAGAATTGATATGGGATTGGCTAGAAAAAATTGAAATTCTAGCCGATGAAGAATTGTTGGCAAAAGACTGGCTTTCTCCTGAAGATGAGGAAGCATGGAAATTACTCTTTCAAAATGTAAGCAAAAGTTAATAAAGTTTATAGATATTCAAAAAATGAGGATAATGATAATATGAACAATAACATTCTAAGAACAATATCTAATATAGTGGCTTTTGGTAACAACGACCTAAAAAGTTATGCCTCGACCTATTTGAATAGAATAAATGCTGTTGGAGAACAATTAGAATTTTTTATTAAAGATGCAATTGCGATATCCTTTGAGCTACAGCACACAAAGAAACAAGATGCGTATTCCAAAGTATTCTCATACTTAGGCAATCAGAATAACCCGCCAGATATGATTATCAAAAATAGCGATGCTTTTGAAATAAAAAAAATAGAATCTCTATTTGCTTCGCTTGCGCTAAACAGCTCTCCGCCAAAAGATAAACTTCGTGCTGAAGATATTAGAATAACCGATGCTTGTAGAAATTGTGAAAACTTAGCTTGGAAAGAAAAAGATTTATTTTATGTTATTGGTAATGCAAAGGGTGGAATTGTAAAATCTCTTTTCTTTATACAAGGAACCTGTTATGCTGCAGACCATAAAATTTATGATAAAGTTCATGAGCCCATAAAGGAAGAAGTAGATAGAATTTTAGATTCTCTTAATTTGGAAAAGGGGGAAACTGTAGAGTTAGGAAAAGTTAGAAAGGTAGACCCATTAGGCATAACTGAATTGAGAATAAGAGGAATGTGGAGTATAGAAAATCCACTTAGTGTTTTTGAGAAGTTTTGTCCTATTGAAAAGGAAAACAAATTTAATCTATTTGCTTTAATGAGAAAAGAAAAATATCTATCATTTCCAAAAGAAGATATAAATGAAATAGAATCAAATAAAAAAATATTAATAAAAGATGTAAAAATCAGAGACCCTAACAATCCTGCTAAATTAGTGGAGGCAAAGTTAATAACTTTCGTAATCAAATGAATATAGCATCATTTTTCTCTGGGGCGGGAGGCTTAGACTTGGGTTTTAGTAACGCTGGATTTAAAGTAGTCTTTGCTAATGATAATTGGGAAGGTTGCTGGGAAACATTTGAAAAAAACCATGGAATTTCAATAAACAAAAAATCAATTGTAGAATTAAAGCCGGAGGAAATTCCAGAAGTAGTTGGGTTTATAGGAGGACCACCATGTCAGAGTTGGAGTTTAGCAGGAGCAATGAGGGGAATTAAGGACGACAGAGGAAAGCTATTTTATAATTATATTAATTTAATAAAAGAAAAGCAACCACTATTTTTTCTAGCTGAAAATGTAGCTGGAATTCTTTCTCCAAAACATTATAATGAGTTTATGAAAATTATTGGTGCATTTGAAGAAATAGGGTATCATGTTTCATATAGATTACTAGATGCCAAATATTATAAAGTTCCTCAAGACAGGCAAAGAGTAATAGTTGTGGGATATCACAAAAAGTTAGGAAAATCTTTTGAATTTCCACAAGCAAATATGAGATTGTTTAGTTTGAAAGAGGCAATTGGAGATTTACCTGTTCCAATTTCCGCAAAAGAAAAAAATAAAACCCAAGGTTCTCTAAATATTCCGAATCATGAGTATATGAATGGAGGATTTTCTACAATTTATATGTCAAGAAACAGAGTTAGGTCTTGGAATGAACAATCTTTTACTATTCAAGCAGGTGGAAGACACGCGCCTATTCACCCTCAAGCTCCAAAAATGAAATTTATTGAGCAGAATAAAAGAGAGTTTGTAAAAGGAAAGGAAGATTTATACAGAAGATTATCCGTTAGAGAATGCGCAAGAATACAGACTTTCCCGGACGAATTCATATTCTATTACGAAGATATTGCTGATGGCTATAAAATGATAGGAAATGCAGTTCCAGTAAAGTTTGCAGAAGCCATAGCTAAGAAAATAATGATTGATTTGAGAGGAGTTAAAACAAAAAATATATTATTTGCTAGAAAATTGCATCTGGAAGAGAATAAGGAATTTAAATCACCGCTATCTAAAATATTAACTTCAAGTCAAGCATAAAGCATGAGATAAATCAATATGAGCCTTAAATACCTTTAATCAATTCTTTTTCTATTATTTGTTTGAAAACCTCATAGGGTTGCGAACCAGAAAGATGAGAATTACCTATTACAAAATGAGGAGTCCCTAAAGCTCCTACATTTATTGCCTCATCTTGGCTTTGTTTAATTTCATCTTTAAATGTGTGATGTTGCAAACAAAAATCTACATTGCAACCTATCTGTTGTACCCAGAGCCTCAAATTTTCTGAGTTAATAGAACTTTGATTTTCAAATATTTTATTATGTATCTGAAGATAATGCTCATTATTAATATTATGTTGGACACACCTAGTAACTTCTGTTGCTTCTTCTGCAGAAGGGTGTATACTTCCCAAAGGAAAGTCTTTATAGACAAGCCTAAGTTTACCAGTATCAATATATTCAGTTTTTAATTTAGGCAAGGTATTTTCCCAGAAAGTCTTACAAAAAGGGCATTGGTAATCAAAATACCAGAACATCATAACTGGAGCATTCAAGCTACCAACTGTAAAATCTTTGTCTTTTAAAATTGGAAATGCTTTGATTTGGGAAGATTGATTAATTTTCAAAATTTTCTCAGAGTAACTGTTCAATATATGAATCATGCATTGAAGGCAGTCTAAAGCATCTTCTTTATAATCTTTAATTTGATTAGGATGAACACTATCATTTCTTTTTATTCTGATTCGATGTAATATAGAACATATATCTTCATCCATGCCAACTATAGAAAAAAGAGTATCTATCTTTTCAGAATGGCTTATTTTATTGAATCTATCAATCCTATTTCTAATTCTGAAATCTTCAATTCCAATACCTTCTAGATATAATCTAAATAGATGACTACAAAAAAGTTCGGAAGTAATGCCTATAGAAGCAATAGCTGATAAGTATTGACCATTTACATAACAGAATATAGCTTCTTTAAGACTATCCATAAGATTTCTAGGAATGCCTATTGCCTTAACATCAGATTTTATTTCTCTAATTCTCTCAATAATAAAATCTGTTTTACGAGTAAAATCTCCAATAAGTTTATTAGCTAAATCTTCTACTAAAGACTGTTTTTTAGGAGATTCTTCAATAGAGTCAATTTGATTGAGATAGTCTATAACCTCTGTTTCATAATCCCACACTTCAGACATTCAGTCTTAATTTAATCTGATTATATAAGAATTATTATTGTCTGCCTACTACAAAATTTCACATAAAATCCAGAGTTTAAACCTTAACTTCCTCATCGCTAACTAAAACTACATCTGCGATCTTATCGCTTTCCTTAAGTTTAACAACGCGCACTCCTTGGGTAGCTCTTCCCATTTCCCTCATTTCATCCATCGAAATGCGCACAACCATTCCCTGTTTCGTCGTCGCAATAATAGAACTGTCATCAGTCACAGGAAGAGAACGAACTACCTCGCCATTTTTATCTTCAGTGCGTATGTTAATAACTCCCTTACCACCGCGCCCAGTTAAACGATAATCTTCCAAAGCACTTCTCTTACCATATCCTTTATTTGTCACAGTCAATATAGAAGTCTTGTTAGAATCTTTCAAAGGAACAGGAACAAGAGAAACAACTTCATCTTTAGAGTTAAGTTCTATACCGCGAACACCATAACTAGCGCGCCCCATCTGACGAACATCATCAGAATTAAATCTTATAGCCTTACCGTCGGAAGTAGTCAATAATACTTCCTGCTTGTCAGAAACGCGCATAACGCTAATAAGCACATCCGAGCCATCAACAGGCATATTCATAACACGAACACCCGTAGCGCGAGGCTTAGATACATCTGAAACAGCTATTTTCTTTACAATTCCAAGTTTAGTTACAAACATCAAATATCCCTTATCAAAATCAGAAACAGAAAGCACATTAGCAATTGTCTCATCTCTTAAATCTAACATATTAACAATTGCCTTTCCCTTACTCTGTCTTTCGGAAGCAGGAACTTCATTAGACTTAAGCCAATACAATCTTCCACGAGAAGTAAAGAACAATAAATAATCATGAGTCGAGCAAGTAATAAGCTTAGTAACAAAATCTTCTTCCTTCAAATCTGCTCCAGTAACACCAACGCCACCACGCTTCTGTTCTTTGTAAGACTTAACATCAACGCGTTTAATATATCCAGAGTTAGTAACCATCACAACAACGTCTTTCTTTTCAACTAAATCTTTCTCAGTAATTTCATCAACATTGCGTATAACTTTAGTTCTGCGATTATCTCCAAACTTAGTCTTCAATTCATTTACTTCTTTCTTAATTACTTTAAGAATTTCCTTTTCATCTCCAAGTATTTTCTTCAATTCAGAGATTAATTCTTTAAGTTTTTTCTCTTCATCTTTAAGTTTCTCAGCTTCTAAATGAGTAAGTTGTTGCAATCTAATTTCCAAAACAGCTTTAGCTTGTCTATCAGTCATTCCGAATTTCTTCATTAAACCTTCATGAGCCGCCTTAGTATCTTCGGATTTCTTTATCAAAGTAACAACTGCATCTATATCTCTCAAAGCAATTAACAAACCAAGAACAAGTTCAAGCCTATCCTGAGCTTTCTTCAAATCAAAATCAGCCCTTCTACGAACAACAATCTGCCTATAATTTACATACTCTCTAATTATATCTAATAAATTAAGCACACGAGGCTGTTTGCCAACTAGAGCAAGCAAATTAGCATCGAAACTAGTCTGAACATTCGTCATTTTATACAACTGATTCATTGTAAATTTAGGCTCAACACCTTTCTTCAATTCAATAACAATTCTTACATTGCCTCGCGCAGATTCATCTCTCAAATCAGAAATATCTGGAAGCTTTTTCTCAGTTGCAAGTTTGGCTATATTCTTAACCAAATCTGCCTTATTTACCATATAAGGTATTTCAGTAATAATTATAGATATTTTTCCTTTCTTATCTTCTTCAATTTCGCTTCTGGCGCGAATAACAATTTTGCCTTTTCCAGTTCTATACATTTCCTTAATTCCAGGCCCAGTAATTAATCCACCTGTGGGAAAATCAGGTCCTTTGACTATGCCAATCAAATCTTCAACAGTAACATTTGGATTTTCTATATAATGAATAACTGCTTCAGTTATTTCAGTCAAATTATGTGGAGGAATATTAGTAGCCATTCCAACAGCAATACCTGTAGCCCCATTCAGCAAAAGATTAGGCAACTTAGCAGGAAGAGTTTCAGGCTCTTTCAAATCATTTGAAAAGTTAGGCCTCATCTTTACTGTATCTTTTTCAATATCTACAAGTAACTCTTCTGATATCTTGCTTAGCTTCGCCTCGGTATAACGATCGGCAGCCGGAGAATCTCCATCCTGATTTCCAAAATTTCCTTGTCCATGAACTAAAGGATAACGTAAAGAAAAATCTTGAGCCATGCGAACCAAAGCATCATAAATGGCCAAGTTTCCATGCGGATGATAGTTTCCCATAGTCTCCCCCACAATCTTAGCGCATTTTCTTGTAGGCTTGCTATAATCTAATCCCATAACATTCATTGCATATAATATTCTTCTATGAACTGGTTTCAAACCATCTTCAACAGAAGGCAGAGCTCTATCAACAATAACAGACATGGCATAATCTATAAAGGACTGCTCCATCTCCTCAACAATTTCAGCTGCAAAAACTCCTTTTTCTTCCCCTATTTGTTCTTTCTCTCGACGTTTATTTTCAGCCTTTGTAACTTCTTCTTCAATCATTTCTTCCTTCTTGCCATTGCCATTCTTCTCGTTTTCTTCTTCACTCATGTTATAATTCTTCTCCTATACGCGAGTGTAAGCAAATCTTCTGATTTGCGCACATGTTGTGCTTTGCACAACTTTGAAGACGAGCTGAGCAAATTCAATGAATTTGCGAGTATGTTGCGACTTGCTCGCAACTTTATGTTAGAATTATAACAGACAGAAACTTTAGTGAAAGTTTTCTGTATGGAAAATTTCTTGCTAGATAATGAAATTTTCATTTCAATTCCTCCATTTTATTTTCAGTATTAACATTCTCTACCTCAGCATTTTTTACTTCAACTTTAACCTCTTCCATTTCAACTTTAACATTTTTCTCTTCTTCAGCAGTGACATTCTCATCATCATCTTCATCGTCAGAATAAGTTACAGACAAATCCAAATCAGATGCAAGAGGAAATTGCACATTCGTTTTGTGCTCTTTCAATTCCATTAAGTGAGCAATTGCTTCATCTATTTCAGCATCATTCATTAGCACATCGATAACTTCTATCTCTTCTTCAGTCTCATCTTTTTGTTCTTCAACCATTTTTATTTAACACCTCTTATTTTTTCAGCAGTTTTGCTTAATTGAACATCAGTAAAATTAGGCATTTTATTTTCCAATAATTTTTTAGAAGTAATATCTCCTTCATCATGCATAGGAACTATATGTACATGCGTGTGTGGAACATCAAATCCAGTAATTGCTATCCCTACTTTTTTGGGTTCAAAAATTATATTTATCTTTTTAGATAACTTATGAACAACACTCATTATATGTATATAATCACTTTCAATTAAATTATAAAAATTCTCTACATGAGATTTTGGAATAACTAATATATGGCCTTCATTAACAGGGTGTATCTCCATAAAAGCAATTACTTGCTTGTTTTCATAAACAATATTAGCAAAAATTTCCTTTTTTACAATTTTACAAAATACACATTCTTTGTTTTCCATCTTAAATATCAATCTGCGCCTCCGACGCATGCTCAGCAATAAACTGTTTTCTAGGTTCAACATCATCACCCATTAATTTGGAAAACACTTCATCAGCCTTAACACCATCTTCAATCGTGACTTTTTTCAGCATGCGAGTTTTAGGATTCATAGTTGTATCCCATAACTGGTCAGCATTCATTTCCCCAAGACCTTTAAACCTCTGAACATCTACATTATCTCCAAGTTTAGAAATAATCTCTTTTAACTCTTTATCTGAATAAACATAATGATCTCCGCGCTTGCGCACTCTATACAACGGAGAAACAGCAACATAAATATTTCCATTCTCTATCAACTTAGGCATAAACCTAAATAAGAAAGTTAAAAGCAAAGTGCGAATGTGCGCCCCGTCAACATCAGCATCGGCCATAAGTATAATCTTAGCATATCTCAACTTAGTTATATCAAATTGGTCTGTAATCCCGCATCCAACTGCGGTAATCAAATTAGTTATCTCTTCATTAGATAAAACTTTAACCAACTGAGCTTTCTCAACATTCAAAATCTTGCCCTTCAATGGAAGTATGGCTTGAAATTCTTTATTTCTTCCTTGTTTGCTGCTATTATGCGCAAACACTCCACAAGATAATGCAAAATTATGAGTATTAGAAACTTCAATGTCATAAACGTCTATTCTTTTATGCAATCTTTCAATCCTTTTTATTTTATGATTTTTTACAGCCAATAAAGGAGCATTAGCAATATTTTTAATATCATTTTTATTGTCTTCAAAAAATAATTTAGGTAATAATTCTTTATATAAAGGCATCAAAGAATCTTCAATAGTCAAATCTTTAGCTTCTTTATAACATCCATTTCTCAACATAAATTTATGATCTAGAGTGCAAATTATTTCTTGATTATTATCTAATATTAGTTTAATAACCTCAGCATCTTTTTTTGTAATTCTAGGATGTAATATTTTTTCAATTCCAACTGAACCATCTGACTTAATTGTGTAGCAATAATTTTGTTTTCCAATTTTATCTTCTTCAACTAATCCTTCAAAACTAAGATTTCTTCCATCTGTTAAAGCAACCTGTGTATTTCCTGAAAAGCATCCAGCCGCAGAATCTCCTTCCACAATAAATATCTCACTCTCTTCAGCCTTATTCGAAGAACAATCAGCTAACTTTCCAGGCAATCCTCCTACAGAAAAAGCATTCTTTCTTCTAATAAGCTCTTTAGCCTTCTTAGCGGCGTTTCTAGCCTTCTGCCCTTCTATAGCCTTATCAACAATGCGTCTGGCAACCTGAGGATTCTCTTCAAAGAATTCAGTCATTGCAATCATAGAAACACTGTCTACAATTCCTTTGACTTCACTATTTCCTAATTTAGTTTTAGTCTGTCCTTCAAACTGCGGCTCAGGAACTTTAACAGAAATAATAGCAGTCAAACCTTCACGAACATCATCACCAGTGACATTTCCATCTTTCATTAACTTGCTCTTATTTCCATAATCGTTAATGGCTCTAGTAAGCGCAGTCTTAAATCCTACAACATGAGTCCCTCCTTCAATTGTATTTATAGTATTAACAAAACTCAAAACATTTTCTTGATATCCGTCATTATATTGCACAGCGCATTCAACAAAAACCCCTTCTTGTTCTTTCATAAAATAAACAGGTTTAGCATGAATAGAAGTTCTGGTTCTATTTACCCACTTAATAAAATCAATCAAACCCCCTTCATAACTAAAAACTTCCTTTTTATTTGTAATCTTATCACTTAAACTTATTTTAACGCCTTTATTCAAAAATGCAATCTCACGAAAACGAGTTTCAAGAATAGAAAAATCAAACTTCGTTACTGAAAATATCGTTTCATCAGGAGTAAATGTAATAGTCGTCCCGGTTTGTTTCTTATCACACTCTCCAACAACTTTTAACTTGTAAATTGGTTTTCCTATTTCATATTCTTGCTGATAAATCTTGCCTTCTCTTTTAACAACAACCTTAAAATGTTTAGACAAAGCGGCAACAACACTCATGCCTACGCCATGTAAACCTCCAGAAATCTTATAACTCCCTTTATCAAACTTCCCTCCAGCATGAAGCTTAGTTATAACAACTTCAACTGTAGGTATTTTATAAACTGGATGAGGGTCAACAGGAATTCCTCTGCCATCATCTTCAACAGTAACGCTTCCATCAGCATTTAAAGTAATCTCAATGTTAGCGCAGAAACCAGCCATTGCTTCATCTACAGCATTATCCACAATTTCATCAACAAGTTTATGCAACCCATACTTGCTCGTGCTTCCTATGTACATTGCCGGGCGCATACGGACCCCTTCAAGCCCTTCAAGAACTTTGATATTCTCGCCAGTATAACCTTTTTCACCCATATCAATTCAAAAAAGTAAAAGCCCTTTATAAACCTTTATGCCAAAAATAACACTTTTGCCGACGATAAATTAAATTTAGAAAAAACTGTAAAATTAACTCTTTTTTGACTTTTTTATAATGTAGATAGCAAGAATTCACTAAATATCGGACCATTTAACAGTTTGCCAATTTTCTCTTGAATATGTTTCTTTAAGTCTTGCCCAATTTTTTATGAAAGCTTTACCTTCTCTTTCCTCTACACCACTAGGACATTCGCTACAAATTCCATCCCATCTAAACTTATCATTTAAGTATTCTAATGCTTGTTTTAATCTGCTTCCAGTTCCATTAGAACTTTGAGTCATAACTTGACCTTCATCGTTAATTAAGTACCAATTTCCTGTGGCAGGTACAAAATATTTTCCAGCAGATGACTTGTAGATTATATTTAGTGAGAATATAGGTCTCTTAAATTGCACTAAGCTTTCTAGTTTTTCTTCTCCTTTCATAGATTCATTTGCTATTTGATCACGTGTCAGTGAAGAGTCATAAGGACTTTCAGAAGGAAATTGTTGAGAGGAAGACCTGTAACTTGATAATTGTAAATTTGGATATCCTAAATCTCTTTTTTGTTTATCACATGCAACTAAACTTAGTGCAGTTAGTGCAACTAAAACATTTAAGTTTTTTCTCATGTTTGTATAAAGAATTTTTAACTATTTAAAATCTTGCTTCTTCACACTGGACTTAGCATTTTTATGCATATTCCTATAAGCTTCCGTCCATGAAACTCTTTTTCTGTCTCTGTGCAACTTCAAAGCGCTTTTATGACACTTAGAACCGCAATAATAATTTGTGCTTCCATCATTCTTAAATAAATAAACTCCCATGAAGTCTTCTTGTTCTTTTCCACAAAAAGTACACTTGGCGATTGTCATGTTTAGGAATGCGCTCCTTTTGTAGCCCCGCGAGCGCGACGAGCTTCAATTTCAGTTTCTCTCAAAGTAATTAAATCACCTATACGAACAGGACCTTTAACATTTCTACGCATTTCCTTCCCAGAATTTCTGCCTTCAAGAATCTTGCATTCAACTTGAGTAATCTCTCCTCTGGCGCCTGTGCGTAAAATCAAACTCTCAACAACTGCCTTTACAGGAGGCTCATTAGAAAGTCTTCCAGGAGAAGACGAAGGCGCACTAGTAACATTATCTTTAATAGGTCTCTGTTTATTCCCACCCATGTTTAATTTCTTCCCTCCATTGCGAGCGAAGGCGAGCCAATGGAAATTAAACAGACAGAAACTTTTCTCTGACAAGTTTCTTGTATTGGAAATTTCAATGAAATTTCCATATTACTTGCCTCTTGCTTTATGTAGTGACTGTATTTCCGCAGTTGCCTCACCTGCGTCGATAATAGCGACTGCGCTTGTAGAAAC
>Ga0209541_10016417_pt1 | contig 10944 bp, 9 predicted proteins | sample RifCSPlowO2_01_FD_184027 | JGI IMG/M metagenome (GOLD analysis project Ga0209541, IMG submission 184027) | Groundwater microbial communities from Rifle, Colorado - Rifle CSP2_plank lowO2_0.1 (SPAdes) (version 2) | ecosystem: Environmental > Aquatic > Deep subsurface > Groundwater | place: Rifle... | reverse complement strand
GATGTACACATATTTTAAATTTGCAAAACATACTTTTCTGATAGGTTTACTTCATGCATTTGGGGTTGCGCAAAGCCTGGTTTTTTTGCCTATTATCACAAAAATTCTGGGAGCCGAAGATTACGGAATCTGGATACAAATAAAAGTTGCGATGGGATTATTAATCCCCATTGCTTTTTTCGGCTTGTCTGACGCCCTGCTAAGGTTTTTATCCGGTGAAAAAAATAAGGAAAAGATTCAAGAGGGAATTTATTCCTCGTTAGCCTTTATATTTATTCTTACTTTGGCAATAGGACTGTTCTTGGCGGCGTTTTCCGGGCCTGTTTCAGGTTTTTTGGGATTTTCTTCCATATTTATAAAACTTCTTTCTTTGTTGATTATTTTTGAAGCCCTAAATAGCGCTCTTTTAATTATTATTCAGGCCGAAAGAGAAATAGAAAAATATTTTTGGTTTTCGGCGCTCAAAATGTTTGGGGAAACAGGATTGGTTATTTTTGCGATTGTCTCGGGTTTTGGATTGTATGGCGCGGTTTTCTTATTTTTATTTACCCGCATAGCGATATTTTTGATTTTGTTTATTTACATTATAAAAAGAGTCGGCATAAAAATTCCTAATTTTTCCCTGCTGTCAGATTATTTGCGTTTCGGCATTCCCACAATGGCAAACAGTATTTTTTATTGGGTGGTTGCTTCATTTGACAGATTTGCTATCGGATTTTATTTAGGGGTGCTTTTTGTCGGTTATTATGCTCCGGCTTATTCCATTGGAATGCTTTTGGTGTTTTTTATTATTCCCATTGCTTCTATGCTTACGGTTGTTTTGCCGAAGTTTTTTGACGATAACGATTTTGACCAAGTTAAAAATTATTTAGGATATTCGTTAAAATATTTTTTATTGGTAATGATTCCCGCGGTTTTTGGAATGTCTGTTTTATCCCGCCAATTGCTTTTAATTCTTTCCACCGAAGAAATTGCGGCTAACGCCTATTTGGTAACGCCTATTATAGCCGCATCAGTGCTTGTGTACGGCATTGCTAGTTTTTTTAACCAGATTTTATTCCTCTTTAAAAAGACAAAACTTATTGCCGCAATCTGGGCGGCAGCTGCTTTTGTCAATTTTGGATTGAATATAATTTTTATTCCTCTGTTCGGGATTATGGCAGCCGCGGCTATTACTTTTTTGTCTTATTTTTGCGCCTTCGTTCTAACATGGTATTTTTCCTACAAGGAAATCAAATTTAAAATTGACTGGAATTTTATTGCAAAAAGCATCTTATCTTCGGTTTTGATGGCTCTGTTTGTTGCGTGGTTTAATCCGCGCGGATTTTATTACGTTGCGCTGTCAATAGTTTTGGCTATTTTCGTTTATGGTATTTTGATATTTTTATTTAAAGGAATTGGCAAAAAAGAAATTATTTTTTTAAGGGATTTGACTAAAATGTCAATTAAAAAAACATAAATATGAAATGGCTTTTTATAGTAAATAACTCCTCCTTTTTTCCGGAATTTTTCGGTAAATTAGCAGAACAAGCGATAGAGCAGGGAAACGAGTGCTTGATTATTATGAACAGCAAGATAGTTGAATTTACAAAAAAAGAAGTTTTTCCCGATAAAGCTAAATTTATCTCCAGGGTTGATTGGTGCCTGGAAAATTATAAGTCGGACAGAAAAGAGTTCAGTGACTTGTCATGGAAAGAATTGTTTCCTACTTTTGACAGATATAAACCATCGGGCTTCTTTGGTTATAACGGTTCGTTTAACGCGATGTCCCAGACCTATCAGTTCTTTGAATTTATTTTTCAGCAGGAAAAACCGGATGTGGTAATAGGCGAGCCGCCAGCCGGCTTATTTCATGAAATTGCTTATAACTTTTGCAGGACAAACAATAAGCCGTATTTTGGATTGGGTAACTCCAGGTTTGACGGCCGACTGGACATTTACGATTCTGAATTTACTTTTTCAAGATACGAAAAAGATTTTAAAGAGATAAAAGATGTTGGCATATCGGCAGAAGAGAAAAAATTCGCCAAAAATTTTATAGAGAAATTTATATCCCATCAGGCTCTGCCCCATTATTTTAATTTGGGCATAGCCGGGAGCTATCCCACTCAGTTCAGTATCTTAAAGCATTATATCAAAAGGATAAAAAAAGAAGTTCCCTTTTTGCTGGGCTGTTTCTTTAAAACAAAAAATTTCAAAAATTTTGATTATGAGACCGAGATCGCTTTAAGATACGCGCTTGTTTCCCCCTGGAGAGCAGAGAGAAAAAAAATCAGAGCTTTGCTGCAGAAGAATGTTTTTTCTAAAACCAATGATAGCGATAATTTTTTCTTTTATCCTTTACAGGGCCCGCCGGAAGCTTCTACTTCCATTTGGGCGACTTATTATTCCGACCAATTAAGCACTATTAAAAATATTGCCTTTACTCTGCCTTTTCCTTACAAGCTGTATGTAAAAGAACACCCCGGCTGTATTGGATTGAGGACGGCAAGTTTTTACAAAAAATTGAAAGATCTGCCTAATGTGGTTTTAATTTCTCCGCGCGAGAGCATAGAGCAGATTGTAAAGAAATCGTCGGCCGTAATTACTTTAACCAGCACCGTCGGGATGGAAGCGGCTCTTAGCGGCAAGATTGCTTATGTTTTGGGAAATACATCTTATTCTTACCATCCTTTTTGCCAGAAAATAAGAAGCTTTGAAGAACTAAAAGATAGAATAAAAGATGATTTAAGCAATAAGCCGGATATTAATGATTTAGGAAGCGTTAATCTCCGTTTTGTCATTTCTTGTTTCAGGAATACGATTAAAGGCAGCATTATTTCAGCCGGCCAAAAAGAAGATGCTAACGATTATAAATTAATATATCAAAAACTTAAATCTTATGCCGTTTCAAGAGCGTCCTAAAATTTGTCCAATCTGCAAACAAGGTAAAGAATTTAAATTTATTAGAGATTTTGGAAAAAAGCGGGACAAGTTTTCTTTATATCAATGTTCTGAATGCCAGGCCCAATTTTGGCTGCCCTTAAAAATTCCTGAGCTCAGTTGGTACGAAGAAAAAGCCTTTAGGATAAAAAACAGCATTAAGCCGAAAATTTATACGGGATACCATAAGAAATTTTTAAAGACACATAAAAGTTTTCCTGAAAATACAAGAATTTTAGATTTGGGCTGTGCGGCGGGTGAGTTTATTGCAGAACTTCAAAAAAGAGGTTGTGAGGTTTGGGGCGTGGATTTTGATAAAGAAAATATTAAAATTGCCAAAGAATATTTTGGTTTAGAAAGGGTTTTCGCATTATCTTTTGAAGAATTTTTCCGAAAGAAAGACCTGCCAAGGTTTGATGTTATCAGCTTTTTGGCAGTAATCGGGTATTTAGACGACCCGTTAGAATTTATTCAAAATGTTAAAAATCTGTTAAAACCAAATGGCATGTTGGTCTTAAATGCGCCCTCAAGAGAAAGAATGCTGGTCAATCTGAATCATTGGGATTTTCCACCCCATTATTTTACCAGATGGAATAAGCAGGCTATTTCAAACATATTTCAAAAAAAGGGATTTATCATATCCCGCATTGATTACGTTGAGCAGTTTAAAACTCTTTTAGAGGCGATGACCAGCAAGTTCAGAACCGGATTAGCCGGCAAATCTTTAGCCGTTTCAAAAAACAAGCGGAAATCTTTAATTTTTCCCAGAATGATTTATTTTTTAGGCCTTCTAAAAAGCTATATTATAGGAACGGTTCCAGCAGCATTTTTTTGGACTATAGGAAAGGGGTTTAACCGGAAAAATGGGACCATGCTGGTTGAGTTGAAACAGGCGGAGTTTATGAACAAAAAAATTATTTTCCTAATTCCTACATTAGGCATGGGGGGCGGGGAGAGGGTAGTTTCTGATTTATCTTTAGCTTTGCCAGATTCAATTGAAAAAATTATTGTTTTGTTTAAAAATGAGATTTTTTATCCTTATAAAGGAGAGTTGGTTTCTTTGGATATACCGCTTTCCAACAGATTTTTATTTAAGATATATTATTTCTTCATCGGGCTTTACCGGTTCAGAAAAATAATTAAAAAAGAAAATCCGGACCATATATTCAGCTTTGGGTTTCCAGCTGATATGCTGGGGATTTTAACCAGTCCCGGAAAAACATTGGTTGCCGCTCACAGCTTATGGTCAAAGTCCCACGGAGGGTGGCTGGAAAAAAATTTAATTAACCTGTTTTTTAACCGAGCAAATAAAATTATCTGCGTTTCTAAAACTGTTGCCGAGGATTTGCTAAAAAATTTTAATATCAGAAAAGAGAAGATTAAAGTTATTTATAACCCGATAAATATAGAAAAAATTCAAGGCATGGCGGGTTTGCCGTTAGAGCCGGAATATCAGGAAATTTTTAGAAATCCTGTTATAATTACTATGGGAAGATTGTCTGAAGAAAAAAATCATATGTCTTTGATAATGGCTTTCAAAAAAGTTAAAAACAAAATTCGAGAAGCCAATCTGGTAATCTTGGGAGAGGGAGAAAAAGAAGCATCTTTAAAAAAAATAGTTAAGGAATTAAATCTTGAAGACAGCGTATATTTATTAGGCCGCCAAAATAATCCATTTAAATTTTTAGCCAAAGCAAAAGTATTTGTCTTATCTTCTTTGCGCGAAGGATTGCCTTGCTCGATTTTGGAAGCAATGGCTTTAGGCCTTCCTATTGTGTCAACAGATTGCAAATCAGGGCCAAGAGAAATTTTGGCTCCCAGAAGCGATATAAAATATCAAGCAAAGGATATTGAATACGCAGAATTTGGACTTTTAACCCCGATTGATTCTTCGCCAGACAGCGAAAAAAAAATAGCGGAAGCTGTGACAAACATACTGACTGATAAAAAATTATCTGATAATTTAATTAAAAAATCCGAACAAAGGGCAGAAGATTTTAATATAAAAAATATTATTAAAGAATGGGAATTTTTGGAGAATGATGAAACAGCTTAAAAATATAGTCAGAAAAAATAAAATTTTGTTTAGCTTGGCTAATAAGCTGATTTTTGTAAAAAATATTCCCTTAAAAGATTTTTTGAATTTTGAAAAATTATGGTTATTTAAAAAAGTTTATCCTTATACAATGGTTGGATATGCAAGATTATCTAATGTTTATGAGCTGGCACATTTAATTGAAAAAAACAAAATAAAAGGCGTCTTTGTTGAATGCGGGGTTTGGAAAGGCGGTTGCGCGGCAGTTATGGCTTTTGTTTCGCAAAAATTCAGTTTTGGCAGAAAAGCGTGGCTTTTTGACTCTTTTGAGGGACTGCCGGAGCCAACAGCCGAAGACGGCAAAACAGCTAAGGAATACGCCTTAAATAAAGCAGAAGGAAATCTTAAAACGATTGATAAGTGCGTAGCCCCCCTAAAAGATGTGGAAGAAATTTTTTTTAAAATTTTAAAATTAAATAAAGAAAACGTCGTGATTAGCAAAGGTTGGTTTCAAGATACTTTGCCAGAAAATAAAGAAAAAATAGGAAAGATAGCGCTTTTGCGGCTGGACGGGGACTGGTATGAATCAACAAAATGCTGCCTTGAAAATCTGTACGACAATGTTATAATCGGAGGATATATTGTTTTGGACGATTATGGTCATTGGGAAGGCGCTGAAAAAGCTTTGGACGAATTTTTTGCAAAAAGAAAAATAAGTCCGGAGCTGATTAAAATAGATTATACGGGAGTCTATTTTCAAAAAACCTAATTACCTTGAATTATGTTGAACGATATCCGTAAAATTTTAATAATAAATCCTGGAGGAATTGGAGACTTGATAATTTTTTCTCCAGCTCTCCAGATTTTGAAAAATAATTTTCCGGATGCGTCAATAGACATGTTTACCAGCTATACCACGGGCAGGACTGGGATTTTCCAAGGATCTAAAATTATCCGCAAGGTCTTCTTTTTTGATTTCCGGAAAAATAGTTTTTGGAGCAAAGCCGTTCTTATTTTAAAACTCCGAAAGGAAAAATATGATTTAGTTTTTGTCGCCGGCGGGGTAAACTATTTAAAGGGGAGCTTATTTGCTTTTTTAATCGGCGGAAAAAACAGCGCAGGCGAATATAGAAAGCTTAAACTGCCTTTTTACAGCCATCAGGTTAGATTAGACGGAAATTTGCATAAAATAGAGGCGAATTTAAATATATTGAAATTTTTGGGTATAAAAGCAGAAAATGCGCCTCGTATGTTTTTTGAAAAAAATGAAGGCGATAAAAAATTTGCGGAAGATTTGATTTTTAAAAACAATTTAGAGAGTAAAGTTTTAATCGGATTTTGCATAGGGTCTGGCTCATCTCAACACTTTAAGCTGTGGCCCAATGAAAATTTTGTTGAGCTTGGAAATAAAATTTTAGACAGCTTTTCTAACGCCTTTCTTCTTTTGTTTTGTTCCGCCGGAGAGAAGGAAATTTGTCTTGAAATTGAAACCGCGTTAAGGGGGCGCGCCATATCAATAATCGGAAAACCGCTCAGCCAAGCAGCTGCTTTGGCTGATAAGTGCAGGATATTTGTTTCTTCAGATACCGGCCTTGGCCATATTGTTGCTACGACCGGCGCCGATTTAATTTCTCTTTTCGGTCCTACGATTCCGGAAAGAACCGGGCCGGTTGGGCCGAAAGTTCACATAATTTCAGAAAAATGCAGTTATCGCTATCATGATATTTTTACTCCCAAATATGATGTAAGCAGAAGGCACGAATGCTTAAAAAAAATAACTCCAGACATAGTTTTAAATAAAATTAACCAAATTTTGCAAAATGGAAACGCCAAAGCCATATAAACCCGAAAGGCACAAAAAGGGATGGGGCTTTGAGGATTGGATAAGCAATAACAATGAATATTGCGGAAAATTATTGTTTTTTGAAAAAGGAAAAAGGTGCAGCTTCCACTATCACGAGAAAAAACATGAAACCTTTTATCTTTTTTCCGGAAAAATGGAAATAAAATTATCTTGGGAAGACGACCTTTCATCTGCAAAAACCTACACTTTTTTGCCCGGCGACTGCCTTGAAATACCGCGGGGATTAAGGCATCAAATGACAGCGCTGGAAAATTCAAATCTTTTTGAATTTTCCACCACTCATTACGAAGAGGATTCAAAACGCATTATAAAAGGAGACTGATATGAAAAATTTAATTGAAATAGTAAATAATTTTAAAGGGAAAAAAATTGGCGTGATTGGAGACTTTATGCTGGATCATTTTATATGGGGAGATGTTGAAAGAATTTCTCCGGAAGCTCCTGTTCCGGTTGTTTTGGTCAATCGGGAAAGTTTTACGCCCGGCGGGGCTGGTAATACCGCCGCAAACATCGCCGCTTTGGGCGGAAAAGCGTTTGTTGTCGGTTTGGCTGGAAAAGACATTGCCGGAAAAACAATGCTTTCAGAATTTAAAAAAATGGGAATTGAAACTGGGGGAATTGTTCAACACTCCCAAAAACCAACTATCCAGAAAATAAGAGTTGTTGCGAGGGGCCAGCAAGTTGTAAGAGTGGATAAAGAAGACGTCAGGCATATTGACGGAAATGTTGAAAAAAAATTATTGGAATTTATTGCTTTGCATATCAAAAATTGGGACGGTCTTGTGGTTTCAGATTATGCCAAAGGACTTATTACAAAAAGCCTGGCTCATGAAATAATCGGCTTGGCGTTAAAACATAAAAAACCGACTATCTGCGACGTAAAGCCAAAACACGCGCCTTTTTTTAAAAACGCCACGCTCCTAAGCCCAAATCACAAAGAAGCTTTGGCTATGGCAGGAGTTAGCGACATAAATGAAGCCGGAAAAATAATTCAAAAACAATTAAATTGCAGCGTTTTGATTACGCAAGGAGCTAATGGCATGACTCTTTTTGAAAACAGCAAGATCAAACATTTTCCCGCTAATGCGATAGAGGTGTTTGACGTAAGCGGAGCAGGGGACACGGCGGTAGCCGTTGCTTGCTTGGCGCTGGTTTCAGGCGCCGGCCTTGAACAAGCCGCGGAAGCGGCAAACCACGCCTGCGGAATTGTTGTCGGTAAATTAGGGACCGCAACGGTCGCCCCTGATGAACTAAAGCAGTATTTAGAAAGTAAAAAAAACCCGTCAGCTTTCACTGCGGGTTAAGAGATGCGGGCTGGGCAAATCCGTGCCAGTTATTGCCGCTGGCTTAAGCTTGCCCATCCGCCGCATAACAGCAGGCCGAGATGAGAGAGCGAAGCCAAGGTAAGCCATTCTAAAAGAATGCCCTGCCCGCCTTGTTCCATCAGGAAGTTTTCAGCTTCTAGTAAAGGCACAAGGGCGCATTTTTCCGGAATGACTCCCTCTTTTTCCGGCGGTTCCGGCTTTTTTGTTACGAGGGCTAAGTAAGTTGAGTAAAACTCAACTTGTCCGCCTGCGTCATTCGCCGCGTAAACGTCAGTCACAAGAGGCGCTGTCATAGCAACATCCGCAGATGAGCATCCGTACTCTTCGCAGAGCTCCCTAATGCCGATGGCAAGGGCGTTTTCGCCAACTGAGTCAGCCACACCGCCCGGTATCTCTAATTGGTAGTTGGCAGCCAGACCCCCGAGGTCCGGAGATTCCGGATATGTGCAGGGTTTGTCTGATGCCAAAAACAAGACCTGCAAGTTGTCCAGCCCGATGTTTCGCAGATTATGCAGAAAGGTCGGGAGGCCATTGCTGGTGTTGTGGCGCAGTTTTTCCCAAAATCTTGGGTCGGTGTATAACACCAGGCACTTCGCCGCTTTAAAGCGGCCATTTTTTCGCATTGCGATTTCCCGATAGCCGCTGGCGGTGTCAAACCCGTAAAGGCCCAGCCAATTGCCTGCGCCTATCAGGCGCATGGTGTCAAGGGGGATGGTCTTTCTCATAGTTTTACTCCAAATTAGGACAAGTTTTTAAAGGGCGATTTTTTTATGTTATACTATATTTATAGTTTTGTCAATATTTAAAACCGATAAAATTTATGTTATATTTTGAATAACGAAAATGAACACCAAAATTAAAAGCCAGGAAGAAATTATCAAGCTCGCAAGAATCCTTAAAAAACAGGGGAAAAAAGTCGTTACTTGCAACGGCAGTTTTGATATTTTGCATTTTGGCCACGTAAAGTCATTGGAAGAAGCAAAGCAACAGGGCGACATTCTTTTTGTTTTATTGAACAGCGATTGCTCTGTCCGCTCTTACAAAGGCCCGAATCATCCGATAAATTCGGAAAAAGAAAGGGCGGGTATTTTGTCTGCCGTAAAATACGTTGACCATATTGTTATCTTCAACGAAATTAATCCTAAGAATATTTTAAAAAAAATTAAGCCGGACATTCATTGCAACGGTTCTGATTGGGGAAAAAACTGCGTTGAAAGAGCCGTTGTGGAAGAGTGCGGGGGAAAAGTCCATGTTTTAAGCTGGCACAAGGGTTTTTCAACGAGCGGCTTGGTTCAAAAGGCAACGGGCGTCGGTTCTAAAAAAGAAGTAAGGGCAGTATTTCTAGACCGCGACGGAACGATTAACATTAATAATTCGGAATACACCCATAAAATTAATGATTTTAAATTTTTTCCCGGAGTTATTCCCGCCTTAAAAAAGCTGTCAAAAACCGACTATAAAATCATCATTGCCACAAACCAGTCGGGAATCGGCAGGGGATATTTTAAGGAGAGCGATTTAAAGCGCCTTCATAATTGGATGTTAAAAGAATTAAAAAGCAATGGAGTAAGGGTTGATAAGATTTACCATTGTCCGCACGGGCCGGACGATAATTGTTTATGCCGAAAACCCGGAATCGGCATGTTTTTAAAGGCGGTCGGGGATTTTAACATAAATTTAAGCAAAAGTTGGTTTGTCGGCGACAGAGAAAGCGACGTGATTGCCGGCAGGGAGGCAAACATAAAAACTTTGAAAATAGGCGGAGCAATGCCCGAAGAGATGAAGATTGAGCCGCATCGCTACACAAAAGACCTTAAAGAGGCGATTAAAATTATTTTGTCATGAAAAATAAAAAGATATTAATTACAGGTGGTGCTGGGTTCATCGGTTCTAATCTGGCTTTGGCGCTTCAAAAAAAGTATCCGGAAAACGAATACTTTATAATAGATAATTTTTTATCCGGCAATTCCGCCAATTTAGTCGGTTTCAACGGCAAAATTTTTTCCGATGATATTTCAAAAATAAACCTCAATGATTATTTTGATAAAATAGACGTTATTTTTCATCAGGCGGCAAATACGGACACAACTGTTTCTGACCAAGATAAAATGACGCGAAACAACCTGGAGGGATTTAAAAACGTTCTTGGATTTGCCTTAAAAAATAAAGCGAAACTAATATACGCTTCTTCAGCCGCTATTTATGGCCATTCAAAGCCGCCGATGATAGTGGGAAAAAATGAAACGCCCGCAAACGTGTACGGATTTTCTAAGCTGTCCGCGGACAATATTGCCCGCGGGCATTTTAAGGATTTGCCGATTATTGGGCTGCGGTATTTTAATGTTTACGGGCCCGGAGAAAAGTACAAAGAAAAAATGGCAAGCATGATTTGGCAGTTGTATTTGCAGATGAAAGAGGGGAAAGCGCCGAAAATTTTTAAGTATGGAGAGCAGAAAAGAGACCAGGTTTATATTAAAGATATTGTTAATGCAAATTTGCTGGCGATAGACTGCAAAAAGAGCGGAATTTTTAATATCGGCGCGGGTAAAGCAACAACATTCAATGAAATAGTTATAAATTTAAATGAAGCCCTTAGCACAAACCTTAAGCCCGAATACATTGATAATCCATATGAGCACTACCAGGATAACACCGAAGCTGATTTAACGGAAGCAAAAGAAGCTCTGAGGTATTTTCCGGAATATGATATAATAAAAGGAATTAAGAATTATTTTAAAAAATAAAATTTGGAACTAAATAATAAAAAAATATTGATTACAGGCGGAGCAGGTTTTGAT
>Ga0209541_10016416_pt1 | contig 10944 bp, 10 predicted proteins | sample RifCSPlowO2_01_FD_184027 | JGI IMG/M metagenome (GOLD analysis project Ga0209541, IMG submission 184027) | Groundwater microbial communities from Rifle, Colorado - Rifle CSP2_plank lowO2_0.1 (SPAdes) (version 2) | ecosystem: Environmental > Aquatic > Deep subsurface > Groundwater | place... | reverse complement strand
TGAACTCGCCAATGGTCCGACTACCCCCGAAGCCGATGATATTTTATTCCGTAACGGTGTGTTGCTAATCCCGGACATTTTAACCAATGCTGGTGGCGTCACGGTCTCTTACTTTGAGCAGGTCCAAAATGCGTATAACTACTATTGGAGCGAGGAAGAAGTGTTGACTAAGTTGAAAAAAATCATGGTCGATTCCTTCCAGGCCATTTGGGAAAGAAAAGAGAAATACCAAATTGACCTGCGCACCGCCGCTTTTGTTTTGGCGGTTGATCGTGTCGCTAGCGCGATGAAGGACCGGGGGAGAGGATAGGTATCTAAAAGGATTAAAAATATAAAATAACCCCGAAGCCCGGGGTTATTTTAGCGGCGGAGAGCAGTGGAGTCGAGAACCACATACGACAAAGTCGTATCAACTAGTTATCAGTTAGAGTGTGAAACCGTTCACAAATACTCTCCACGCAGACCGCCGTGGACATTATAGCATATTGGCGCAAAACAAAACACCCCTTGCGGGGGTTTTGTTGATACGTTTCGTATGTAGTTCACTAACTGATAACTAAACATATTATAGGACAAAATATGAGACTTGTCAAGCCCTAATTTTTAAAGTAAACTAGGGATTAATAATTCTAACGATTATGCATAAATACAACCCCAAAGATATTGAAAAGAAGTGGCAAAAGTTCTGGGAAGACCAGGGTACTTTTGAAGTTAAAGAAGATTCAACTAAACCAAAATTTTATGGCTTAGTGGAATTTCCTTATCCGTCCGGAGCTGGATTGCACGTTGGCCATCCTCGCTCTTATACCGCCATGGATATTATCTCCCGAAAGAAACGGATGGAGGGATACAATGTACTTTTCCCCATGGGTTTTGACGCCTTTGGTTTGCCAACTGAAAACTTCGCTATTAAAACTGGCCGTCCGCCCAAAGAAGTAACCGCCGAAAACATTGCCACTTTTACGCGGCAATTAAAAATGCTGGGCTTTTCTTTTGACTGGTCTCGTGCTGTTGATACCACCGATCCTAAATATTACAAATGGACGCAATGGATTTTTTTACAGCTTTTTAAACATGGCTTGGCTTATAAAAAAGCGATGCCAATTAATTGGTGCCCGAGTTGTAAAATTGGTTTAGCCAACGAAGAAGTGGTGGACGGGAAATGCGAGCGTTGTGGTACGCCAGTTGAGCGCCGAGACAAAGAGCAGTGGATGCTTGCGATTACTAAATATGCTGATAAACTTCTCGAAGGTTTAAACGAAGTAAATTACATTGAACGGGCGAAAATCCAACAACAAAATTGGATTGGCCGGAGCGAAGGGGTTAATTTTAAACATAGAGTAAAAGATCTAGGTGTCGAGTTCGAAGTATATGACTCAATTCCGCAGACTTTTTTGGCCCAAACTTTTATTATTATTGCACCGGAGCATCCGCTAGTAGGTCAATTAATAAAAGGGACAGCTTATGAGGGGCCGGTGGCGAAGTTTGTCGAAGAAATTAAAAATAAAAAATTAAAAGGTAAGTTTAACATTGAGACTGACATGGAGGGGATTTTTACCGGACGCTACTCCGAAAATTATCTCGGAACAGGAAGAGATTTGCCTATCTGGGTTGCTAGCTTTGCTTTAGTAGAATATGGAACTGGTATCGTTGGTTGTTCAGCCCACGATGAAAGAGATTGGGCGTTTGCGAAGAAATATAACCTGCCGCTTAAGCCGGTATTGTTTCCTAAAGATAAAGACTTGGCCGAAAGAGTTAGAAATTTAGAAATCTTCTATCGTGCGCCAGATGGTATTTTAGAAGAACCGAAAGAATTTAGGGGTTTAACCTGGGAGGCAGCACGTCAACCAGTAATTGATTATGTAGTGAAGAATGGTTGGGGTGAAAAAAGGGTGAATTATAAGCTCCGGGATTGGGTATTTTCTCGTCAACGTTATTGGGGGGAACCAATTCCTTTAGTCAATTGTCCAAAGTGTGGTTGGGTGCCTTTGGCCGAAGAAGATTTGCCACTAACTTTACCAGAAGTGGAACACTACGAACCAACCGATACTGGTGAGTCTCCGTTGGCGGCGATTGAAGACTGGGTCAAAACCACCTGTCCGAATTGTGGTAGTAACGCCCGACGCGAAACTGACACAATGCCAAACTGGGCCGGATCCAGTTGGTACTTCTTAAGATATTGCGATCCTACTAATGATCAAGAATTGTGTTCAATGGATAAATTAAAATACTGGATGCCGATCGATTGGTACAATGGTGGTATGGAACATACAGTTTTGCACCTCCTGTACTCTCGCTTTTGGAATCAGTTCCTCTTTGACATTGGCGTTGTTCCGGCTCGCGAGCCGTATAAGAAAAGGACTTCCCATGGTATGATTCTCGCTAAGGGCGGAGAAAAGATGAGTAAATCCAAAGGGAATGTCGTGAATCCAGATGAAATGGTTAAACAGTATGGAACGGACGCTCTTCGAACCTACATTATGTTTATGGGTCCATTTGATCAGGCCGTCGAGTGGGATACCAATGGCCTAATTGGTGTGCGACGTTTTCTTGATCGCGTCTATACTTTAAAAGATAAAGTCGAGGAAATAGGTTCAGACACCTTCGTAACCGTTCTGCATCAAGCTATTAAAAAAGTTACCGAAGATATTGATGAAATGCATTTCAATACCGCTGTCGCTAAGTTGATGGAATTAACTAACGAACTGGTAAAAGCAGACAAAATTGGAAAAAATAATTGGTCCATCTTCTTAAAATTATTATCTCCTTTTGCCCCACACCTAGCTGAAGAGTTGTGGAGCGAAATCGGGAACAAAAAAACCATTGCTTACGAGCCGTGGCCGGTTTACGATCCAGAACTGGCCCGAGACAAGGAAATTACTTTGGCGGTGCAAATCAACGGTAAATTGAGAGAAACTTTGCTGGTGTCGCCCGAAATTGGGGAGGCCGAAGCAAAACGACTGGCCTTACAAAGTGAAAAAGTACAAAAATGGCTCGATGGTAAAGAACCGAAGAAAGTCATTTATGTCAAAGGCAAACTCATAAGCATAGTTATTTAAAACTATGCTCAAGGAGGGGGTAGAAAAAATTATATATTCAAAAAGCAGAACATTTTTATGGTTCTGCTTTTCTTTTATCGGGGGAGTTGGTCTGGCGTCTTACTTGGAGTGGAGAGGATCAGGTAATTTTTATCTTGGCCTAAGCCTTCTGATCATTAGTCTCCTCACAGTCTATTTTTATACTTCCCTTTCCGCGCGATTTTATTTCCTGCTCCTATTGTTTTTTACTTTCGGTATCTTTCGTTTTACTTTAAGCCAGCCAGTTATTAATGAAAACCACTTGGCTTATTACAATAACCAAAAGATGACTTTTGTTGGTCGTGTTGTCGAGGAACCAGAGTATAAACTGAAAGACAATGTTTATATACTCGAAGCCACAGAAATACCCAAGTGGGGTAAACCCATAAGTGGTCGGGTTTTGGTTCGAGCCGCTATCTACCCCGAATACCAGTATGGCGATGTTTTAAGTGTCCATTGTAAGCTCCAATCACCAGAAAGTAATGAGGGTGAATTTAATTATGCTAATTATTTAGCTCGGCAAAGTATCTATACTCTTTGTTACTTCCCGCAAATTGAAAAAATTGGGGATCACCCAGGAAACATTTTTAAAAAAGTCATCTTTTCTTGGAAAAAGATTTTAGCGGATAAAGTTAATGATCTCTGGCCTGAACCCGAGGCCAGTTTAATGGCCGGGTTACTGTATGGCGCGCGCAGTGGGTTTACGCCTGAATTGTCAGATAACTTTAGTAAAGTTGGCCTTACTCACATTGTGGCTGTGTCGGGATACAACATTAGTATTGTCGCAACTTTCCTCATGGTTTTGTTTATCTCTGTCGGTCTTTACCGTAGGCAAGCTTTTTGGTTTGCTGTAATCGGTATAATATTTTTTGTCATATTCACCGGCGCTTCCGCTTCAGTTGTTCGTGCGGGGATTATGGGTATAATGGTGCTACTGGCTAACCAACTCGGTCGGTTGTCTCGCATTGGTAACGTTTTGGTGTTTACTGCTGCCCTCATGTTGTTTTTTAACCCTTGGATATTACTTTGGGATGCGGGTTTTCAATTGTCTTTCCTTGCTACGATAGGCTTGGTATATATTGGACCAATTTTAAAAGAAAAAATATTTAATAAACAAATATTTTTTAAATCAAGTAAACGCGCCTGGTTTAATGCTATTGCCGAAATATTTGTTTCTACTTTGTCCGCAATCATTGCCACCTTACCGCTCATCCTTTTCCAGTTTGGTCGTTTGTCTCTCGTCGCCCCTCTCGTCAACATCCTCGTCCTCTGGTTAATACCCTGGCTCATGCTATTCGGCTTTGTCGCCCTCGTCCTTGGTTTCATTTTTTATCCCGTGGGTCAGCTCGTCGCTTGGGTCGCTGGACTAGGATTAAATTACATTGTTTCTTTAACTGAGTATTTAGGAGGCAAAAATTGGTCGGCTATTCCAATACAGATAAACCTTACCCTATTAATTTTATCCTATCTACTAATAATTTACTTCGTAACACGATTCCACAAAAACAAAAATCCAACACCGTAGTGTTGGATAATATGTGTTCCATTTTCACGCTTCTCGGTGAATCCGAAACAACAAATTTTATTGTCTCGGAGCCGACACCGAGAAGCGCCGACCCGCACGCACGCGCATGTGGTATTTCTCAAGGAGAGAAGATGGTCCGTCGGTGACGGATGAAGACATAGGGCAGGATCACGAAGCTGGGGGTGGCGATGACCACCAGCAGGATGAAGGGGGCCATGTACTCCTGGCTGTACAGCCACGCGATGCAGCTGATCTCCGTGTACAGAAGCACGCACCAAACCAGGACACAGCACACGATGAGGGCGATACGCGAGTTTTTACCGTTCTTCGCCATGGATTTTCTCCTGAGCAAAAGAGCTGTATTTTGTTGCTCGTCTGAATTTCAGACGAACGGGCCATTTTAGCATAGAGAGAGAGTTGTCAAGAACGGGGGTGGTGGGGTAGAATACGTTGGTATGCCTAAAACTAAAGTAAAAATAATGACTTCTGCCCCTGGGTATGACCTTGCCGCCCCCGCTTATGATAAAAAAGAGTCGTATTTAAACAGCTTTGAACAGGGTCAGGTTCTGTCGTTATTGGGGGACCTGTCTGGCAAGAAGGTCTTGGATGTTGGTGCTGGCACTGGTCGTCTGGCGATTGAGCTAGCTCGTCTTGGCGCGGAAGTAACTGCTCTGGATGTCTCTGGGTCTATGCTTCGCGTACTAGACCAAAAGGCCAGGAAGGCCGGTGTGAAGATTGTGACGACGGTGGGTGAGGCCGAGAGCCTAGATTTTCCTGACCACTCTTTTGACTGGATTGTGTCGGCCTTTGTAATCGTTCACCTGAAAGATCCGAAGTATTTTTTTATTGAGGCTTATCGCGTATTGAAAGACGGTGGTAAATTGTTGGTTACAAATATTAATCAAAAAGAACCGCCAGATATTAAAACCACCGCTGGGATGATCAAGATTGAGTCATATTACCACCGACCAGAAAAGATAAGGGAAGAATTAGAAAAATTAGCTTTCGGAATTGAAACCGAACAATTTGTTAAAGAAAAAGAGATTTGGGTTAACCAAATCTTGGTCGCTAAAAAATAATGGAGGCAAAGTATAAACTTCTTATTGTTGTGAGTATGCTCGCGGTTCTCGCTGGTGGTATTTTAGTTTATATCTATATCCAATCCTCCCGTCATGAATTCAAAGTTACTTTCTTCGACATCGGCCAGGGTGATGCGTTCTTGATCGAATTTGAAACCGGTGAACAAATGCTTGTCGACTGTGGTAAAGATAAGAAGATTTTGTCCAAGCTCGGTTCAGCCCTACCGTTTTACGATCGAACGATCGACTACTTGTTAATCACCCACTATGACAGCGATCATTATGGCGGTTGTGCCGACGTTCTCCGACGTTACCGGGTCTTAAAAGTCGTGGACAACGGTTTAAAGAAACCGGGCGATCCATATTTTGACAGTTTTGAAATTTACCGTGAGAAAGAAAAAGCCAGTTATGAAGCCGGGCACGCTGACCTTAGTTGGAGAATTGGGGAAGAGGTTATTAATTTTTTTGGTCCTGGCACAGATTATGGTTTAGATAGTACTGACCATAATGAAAATTCTCTGGTGTTTAAATTGTCTAGAAAAGATAAAGATTGGTTATTCATGGGCGACGCTGGGGTGAAGTTGGAGGAGGCGATCTTACGAAAATACTGTAGCGAAGGCGCTACTTGCCCACTTAAGGATGTTGAAGTGTTAAAAGCCGGGCACCACGGGAGTGATACTTCTTCCAGCGAAGAGTTTCTCGAAGTTGTTAGCCCGGAAGAAGCGGTTATTTCCGTCGGTAAAAATTCCTTCGGTCATCCATCGCTTCGCGTGCTACGCAAACTCGATCGAGTTGGTGCCAATATTTTGCGAACTGATCTAGATCGTGATATAATATATCGGTAAAATAGAAACCGAAAAAAGATGAACAGGTTTTCGTTTCTCATAACTGGCTTCGTAATAGCCACTCTACTAACTTTTCCAGCAATCGCTAGGGGAGAAGATTTTGTTGACTCGGATAGTGACGGGCTTAGTGATTTAGAAGAGCAGACAATTTATCATACCGACCCGGTTAATACCGATACGGATGGCGACGGATATTTAGATGGGGAAGAAATAGAACATGGTTATTCTCCTTTACACGGGAATAATCTAAAACTAGTGGGGGCCGATACCGATAGTGATGGCCTAAATGATGATTTAGAAATAAAACTCAAAACTGATTTAACCAGCCAGGATACTGACTTAGATGGGCGGGAAGACGGTGAAGAAGTATATAGTGGTTTTAATCCACTGAAAGGCGGCAATGACGATTCTTTGTCCCGTCGGGTGGAAGTAGATATTTCTCGCCAACTCACTTACTATTTTTTAAATAACGTAAAAATCGCCAGCATCCCAGTCTCGACCGGTGTGCGTGGCATGGATACTCCGAAAGGAGAATACGAGATAATGCGCAAACTACCCACCCATCTTTATGCCGGTCGAGGTTATTACCTCCCCAATGTAAAATGGAACATGGAGTTTAAGCGTGGGTATTATCTCCATGGTGCTTACTGGCACAACCAGTTTGGCATTCGTCCTATGAGTCATGGTTGTGTTAATATCGCCTATGCCAACGCTGAAAAGTTATATAAATTTACCCGCGTTGGCGATAAGGTAGTGGTTTATGGCAAGACTCCGGTTAGAGTTGTTTCTCTACCTTGACAGTTTAAGTCGGCCGTGATATCATATTTCCATGATCGGCGCTTCTACAAGAAGTCGCCTTTTTACTAAGTAATGTTTAATTATAAATTTCTATGTCGGAAATTACAAAAGCAATTCAAGCTTTGTGTGACGAAAAGGGGTTGTCCTATGAAGCAGTATTAGAAACTATTGAGTCAGCCTTGGCGGCTGCCTTTCGTAAGGATTTTGGCAACAAACAACAAAATATCAAGGTAAAGTTTGACCCAGATACTGCCAATATGCAAGCCTGGGATGTTAAAACCGTCGTTCCAGATATCGAGGAAGAGGCTTTGTTAGCCGCTCAAGAAGAACTAGCGGTCCGCCGTGAAAAAGCTCGAGAAGAAGATCGTGAGTTAACCGAAGAGGAAACCGCCGATCTTCCGCGCTTTAACCCCAAGACCGAAATTATGATCGGGGAGGCCAAGAAGGTTGAGAAGAAGGCCGCCTTAGGAGATGTTTTAGAAATTCCTTTAGAAATTCCCGGAACCTTTGGCCGCATGGCCGCCCAAACTGCCAAGCAAGTTATTATCCAAAAAATCCGTGAAGCGGAACGCGGCATGGTCTTTGAAGATTTTAAACAACACGAAAGACAAATCGTTGTTGGAACGATTCAACGTGTTGAGGGTCGTAAGGTTTTGGTTGACATCGGTAAAGTTACCGCTGTTTTACCCTCCAGCGAACAGATTCGCCGCGAGACCTATCGTCCTGGTAGTCGCATGAAGTTTTATGTCGTTTCCGTTGAAATGACTAGCCGCGGTCCGGAAATTATTCTTTCTCGCAGTAGTAAAGAAATGGTCAAAGAAGTTTTCCGTCAGGAAATTCCGGAGGTGGAAGATGGTGTGATTGAAATCAAAGGCGTGGCGCGAGATGCTGGCTACCGATCGAAAGTGTCTGTATATACCAAAGACGAGAATTTAGATCCGATCGGTTCATGTATTGGACAACGCGGCAGTCGTATTAATACTATTATTGAAGAACTGGGTGGTGAAAAGGTAGATGTTATCCAATACAACGACAAAGCCGAGCAATATATCGCTCACTCCTTATCTCCCGCCAAGGTTTTACGCGTAGAACTAAACGCCTCTCTCGAAAGCGCCGATGTTTATGTCGCCGCCGATCAGTTTTCGCTCGCTATCGGTCGCTCTGGCCAGAATGTTCGTTTGGCTTCAGAATTAACCGGTTGGCGACTTAATGTTAAAGAAGAAGGTGGGGGACAGGTGGTTTCAAGTGAAGAATTGGTTGAAGAGGTCCCAGCCGAAGAAGAGGCAGCGGAATAACTTTAACTTTTCTCACTTAACCACAATTTATGATTTCTTCTTTCTTCCACGTCATTCTCTATCAGCCACTATACAATCTCATGGTTGGCCTCTACAATATATTGCCTGGCCATGATGTTGGGCTGGTTATTTTGGTTGTTACTATCATTATTCGTTTAATTGTTTATCCCCTAACTTCAAAGTCCATTAAATCCCAAAAATCATTGCAGGAATTGCAGCCGAAGATGGCGGAGATTAAAGAGAAATATAAGGGTGATCAACAGAAACAAGCGCAGGCCGTCATGGAATTATATAAAAACAACAAAGTTAACCCATTTGCGTCTTGCTTACCACTACTCATCCAGCTGCCGATTTTAATCGCCTTGTACTGGGTGTTGCGCGATGCTTTGGCTTCTAAAGATATCGCCAATCAACTTTATCCGTTTATCTCCAACCCCAACACCATTAATCCGGTATCCCTGGGCTTGTTTAATTTGCAACAACCAAATTTTATCCTCGCCATTTTAGCCGGTGCCGCTCAGTTTGTTCAAACCAAAATGCTGATGAGCAAGCGTCCGCCTAAGGCCGCGGGATCTGGTGGTAAGGACGAAAACATGATGGCCATGATGAATAAACAGATGCTTTACTTCATGCCGATCATGACCGTAGTCATTGGTATTAGTCTTCCAGCCGGTTTGACTTTGTATTGGTTTTGGAGCACCATATTAATGGCCCTCCAACAATATATTTTAATGCGCAAAGACAAGTCCACACCACTGCCGGAGAATGTTATTGAAGGTAAAATAGAGGAATCAGACAAAAAATAGTTATGCAAATTAATATCAAAAAATTACTATTGCTCCCGGTCTACACCGAAGGCGGCACTCGTCTTGGAAAAGTCGGAGACGTAGTTTTAGATATTGATAACCACTCTGTTTGGCATTATGTTGTTTATTCCGGTGGATTAATGAGTAAAGACACCTACCTTATACGTCCTGTCCAAGTAAAATCCATTACGGCAGACAAAATGATCGTTGAAGAAAACGTTACCAAAGAACCAACCAAGGAAAAAGTAATACCAACTACTAACCCGGCCAAGTCTCTCGGTAACATTATGTCGAGGGAGGATAGTTAATATGACTTCTATAGAAAATAGATCAGCCGAAAATAAACCGGGGGCCGAAGTAATTGATTTTAGCGCTCAAAAGGCGGAAAGAGAAAAAAAGCAGGCCGAACAAAAATTAGCACAAGAAAAAAAGCAGGCGATCGAGTTTATTAAGAATCCCGATGGGACATTCTCGGTAGATTTAAAGGGCCAGATTTTGGACGCGGACATTGTCGACCGTGGGACAGTTGAAAAAATATTCACCCTGGTAAAAGATCCCGCGTTGGAAACTGAAGATGAACGAAGAGAAGGGTTGGTTAATGAAGTAAAAGCCGCCTCTAATGACGAAGAATTAGAAGCCGCGAAAGAGAAAGCGCAAGAGGTGGTGCGAGTAACTGCAGAGAGGATTAAAGGTTATATGGATCTTTACAACTTGTTTATGGAAATGTGTGATGGTTTTGACACTGTTGGTGCCGACAACGTAACGAGAATGTTAGTTTTAAAACCGGGAGCAGAAAAACATCTACAGAGTTGGTACCCCACAGAGTTTAAGAGATACGAACTAAACAATTACAATAACCGGCCGGACCGAGGTTTGGATTATTATTTTGTTGTTTCACCGGCCAATTTAGATAAGTTTTATAATACTTTTAAACATTGCCGCGGAGAAGAGAGCGCTATTAAAACCGCTTGGGGGTTCCGGGGAGAAATAAATGGCATCCAAATGGCCTTTATGCCTTCTCCGGAAAAGATAGAAAAAACCGCCGCCGCGAACGATAGCCAACTAGAGCCAAAAGAGCGTTTCGCCGCCTAGAATTACTATATGGTCACTGAAAAAGAGCTAGCCCTAAGCATTGTTAAAACACTAAGTTACTTCGACATTTTTTCTTATCCTCTTACCAAAGAGGAACTTTTTTTAAATCTTTGGCAACCACCGACCGGTTGGGATTATATTTCTTTTGTAAATTTTTTAGGGGGAAATACCAATAATGATTTATGGAATGAAAAGTGGGGTTTTTATTTTTTAAAAGATAAAGAAAAAAATATTGAGAATCGCCGAGACCGGCAGTTGGCTAGCGTTTTGAAATTGAAAGCCGCCGAGCGGGCCGCTAAAAAACTCCGATCAATTCCATTTTTGCGGGCAATATTTATTTGCAATACAGTCGCCGCTGGCCAAGCGAAAGAGGATAGTGATATAGATTTTTTTATTGTCGCAGAAAAAGGCCGAATCTGGATCGTCC
>Ga0209541_10016414_pt1 | contig 10945 bp, 16 predicted proteins | sample RifCSPlowO2_01_FD_184027 | JGI IMG/M metagenome (GOLD analysis project Ga0209541, IMG submission 184027) | Groundwater microbial communities from Rifle, Colorado - Rifle CSP2_plank lowO2_0.1 (SPAdes) (version 2) | ecosystem: Environmental > Aquatic > Deep subsurface > Groundwater | place... | reverse complement strand
CCATATAACCAGTAATACTAGAAAGTATATAAATTTAGCCCCGCGAGGATTCGAATTCCGAAACTCCCAGAACACTGAGAAATTCCTCGGTCAATGGCTCCAAAGGCCACTATCCCCAGCCTTAGCAAACGCTAATTTGACCGCTAGACGACGGGGCTATAATTCAAGTTAAGTAATATCCTTTTTAAAATAGTTTCGTAAGCTACTTCGAACCTCCGTCAACATTATATAGTTAGAGATTAGATAATAATCATGTTAAAAATGGGAAGAGAAGATCTAAAAAAATTGCTAGGTATAATAATTATGAGTGACGGAACAATTTCAAAAAGCGGGAAGTATAATAGATCAATAAAACTAGAAACCATAAGTTACAACAAATGCCAACATACATTATTTAAAAAAATATGTAGAAGTATTTTCAACAAAAACGTCAGCACAATAAGTTATAAAACACAGGGAAGAGTTATGCTTTGTTCTAGGTTATATGGAAAAAAGCAAATAGAAGAAATGTTGAAGTTAAGCCCAACATATCAAACTACCTCAGGGCCAAACAAAAGTAAAGAAGAATTCTTACAATCTACACAACCTTCAATAAGTTTCATTAATGAGGGAAAAACAGATATAAAAAAATTAGCCTTAAGGATATGGTTTGATTTTGATGGAAGCATAATCCCTTCGTTTAAAATCAAGAAAAAAAGGGATAAGAAGAAAGACAGAGTATACGATTACTATCAGATTCAATTTGAGTGTGATATAAATATCTCAGAAACAAATCCAAACCTAATTAAAGAGTTATTGGAACTGTGTAAATCTTTAGAGTTAAGAGCAATAATAAAAAAAGATAAAAGAAAATGGAGTGGAATAGACGGAATAAGGATATCAGAATTAAATAGTGTTAAGAAGTTTATTGAAATGGGCGGACCAGTAACAATAGTTAAGATATCCTCTAAGAGCCACAGATTAAAAGGAACGACAAAAAGAAAGGTGTGTAAAGGAGTTGCTAGAATCATAAGAGATGTGCCCCTTTCATATTATTTCAAAGACAGAAAAAGTGCCATAGGAAAAAAAGTATATCTAGACAGTTTACTAAGCAAGTACATCAAAAATTAAATTTAAAACTTTTTATTCAGATTTTCCTTTTATCTTCTAACCATTTAGGAACAGGAATAAAGGTAATAGTTTCCCAATTGTCCACCTCACTCTCAGTAACATCAAAATGGCGTTGATATACTATCTCTACACTTCCATGCAAAGCAGAAGACCAATTAAATCCCAAAATGCTTGTAATCTCTTTTAGCTCATCTTCCGTAGGTGATTCAATTTCAACAAATGAAGATACCCAAGGCCAAGTATCAATTGTTATCTCAGAATTCTTGTATTTCCACATTTCTCTTTTGGTTTCATGAAAAGAAACTAGCTCTAATCCCAACAACAAGAGAAAGTTACAAGTTTGATCAAAATCATTTATTATTAGGGTAGCCTCTTTTGTTCCATGAAGTGTCCTATCTAAGAGACGCTTATAGCTCAAAGTTATTTTACTATACTCATTCCTCACCCTAATCCAAGCTCCTATCTTTTCCAAACTCTTATCTGGAAAATCAAAAACCTTACTTTTCATAAGAAACTCATTATGAATTAATTTAGCATCAATTTCATTCAATTTTTTTCTTAGTGTCTCTAAATCTATATCAAGGAACTTTGCTTCAATTTCAGTGTCCATAATAGTTCTATAAAGGTAAAAGTATTAAACTTTTTCTTTCCTAAAAATACTGTTCTTACCAAACAAAACATAATACACAACCAGTAAGCCCGTAATAGATAAAAATATCAGTAAAGCAGGATGAAGTTCACTCATTTATATCTTCCTCTGCCCTCCACTTTCTTTAACCTCTCAATAACGGTTTTATCTCCTTTAGCAGAATATCCTCTTAAAACATTATCAAAAGCCTTTTCAGAATGCAGATAGTGCTTACTTTCAAAAGCCTGTTTCAATAAATGCAAATCAACTGCCTTATCCTCAATTCTTAAAGATTCAAATCCTAAACCAAAATCAAATAAAAAAAGTTTATCCTTGTTAAGAATCATGTTGCTAGTAGTCAAATCTCCATGAACAATATTGTTATTGTGCAGTTCAGCAATCTGCTTCCCCATATCGGCACATAAGTTTATTCTAACCTTTTCATTAAGCTCATCAAAAACATTTTTTACTAATTCTCCATGCACAAATTCCATAGTTATTGTCATAGATTTCTCATCTACCTTATGCAGTTTTGGAACATTTATCAAATTGTAAGATTTTTCCAATAGCTTAGCTTCTTTTCTAGTCCTTGTCTTTCTCAATTTTTGGTCTATTTCATCAATTCTATAATTTTTCTTAATTCTGTCTTTAATTAAAAATTCTCCATCCTTCCACAGTTTAGCTTCAGCACCTTGTTTAATAAGTTCCATAGATTATAAGAAACTCTTGGTATTTATTAAATTAACTCTATTCTGCTGCAGTTCATAAGATTCTATCATCTTCTCAAGACTTGTTACTAAGTTCCTCCCTCCTTCAAAATCACATAGGTTAGAAAAATAAGAATAAAGTATTTCTTTTGTTGTAGCATCAGGTTTACCATGTCTTTTCAAAGGGGCATGTAAAATTTCTCTTATTACTCCCGATCTATCATTAGAGTCTAGATGTTGTTCTTGTTCTATTTCATACTTGATTAAATCACATATACGACAATAATCACTTAATAAAGATTCTACCTGGCTTTGGGTGTACAACCTTTCTGCACTAAACGTTATTCTCATTTTCTCCTTGTTATATAACAAATTGATTACTTAACATTCCTCTTGTAAGGACTGCTCCTCTTTTCTCCATACAACATTCTATTCTGTCTGCAATCTCTGCAAAAGATGGCTTAACTTTTCTGTTCAGTTCTTCTACTGTTTCGTGGTCTAGAATGCCATATCCAACAGTTTCTGATGGTAAGTTAATTCCCTAGTTCACGCATATTATATACAAATATATGACTATCCGAGACAACTAACCCATCAGAAGAAATATCTCTAGGCATATTTGCATCATGATTATCACGATTCTTTGCTTCACATAAAAATTCTAAAATTCCTTGCCCACATCCAGCGGACATAGCAAGTCTCCCTGAAAAACTATGAGAATAAGCAATTACTATCCCAAATGAACCCTTACCGATTACACTCTTTCCATCATACCCACTAGGAAGCCAAAGATTAGGGTAACTACGTAGTGTAACAATCGTGCCCTCCCTACTTGGGACTGTATATGTTTCAGGTAATGGCCAACCTTCTTTTACAATTGCTGAGCTTTCTTTGAAAAATTCAGCTGCAGCTTTTTCTGAAAGTACATAAACTTTTCCTAAGTTTCCTTTTGGAATTTTTGGTATTTTTATTCTCATTTTATTTTCTCTATTATTACTTAACAATAATTACTAAATAAGGCTATATCAATGTATGTTGTAATCTTCCTAACAACAGTTTAAAAAGACTTAAATAATAGTTTATTTTCATGTTACATGTGGATTCAGAAAAATTAATTAAATTAGGATTTACAAGTACAGAAGCAAAGATATACTTGATCTTATTAGAATCAAATGAAGCACAGGCAGGTTTAATAAGTAAAAAATCACAGATTAATAGAACTACGACTTATGATGCATTAGAAAGATTATTAAAAAAAGGGTTAGTTACTTATACAATACAGGCAAATAAGAAAGTTTTCAAGCCAACACATCCAAATAAATTATTAGAATGCTTAAAAGAACAGGAAAAAACAGCTGAAGAGTTAATTCCAGAATTAAATAGATTGTATAAATCTTCAAAAGAAAAGGAAGAATTCAATATTTACCAAGGAAGAAAAGGAATTAAATCAATATTACAGGATATTCTTCACTACAAAGAGTATGTAGCATTTGGCTCAAGTGGAAGATTTTTAGAGATAATGAGATATGACTTCCTTAATTTCCAAAAAAGAAAAGAAGAATTAAAAGTTAAGTCAAGAATAATCCTTAAAGATTCTGCAAGAAAATCAAAATCGGTTAAAAGAGCATATGGATCTTTTAAGTTTATACCAAACGAATATTCAGCACCAACAACTACTTTTGTATACGGAAGCCATATAGCAATTATGGTGTGGGGTGAAATTCCCATTGCAACAGTTATATGCAGTAAAGAAATTGCCGAAAGTTACTTGCATTATTTTGAATTATTATGGAAGATAAGTAAGAAATAAAAAATTCTTTATAGAAGCATAGAAAATAACAAAATAAAAATTTACGCTATTTTAACAAGATACTACTAAAATAAAGCTATAAGAAGATTAATAAATTTTTTCTACATTCAAAGAAACATGGATTTAGAAGGATTTCTTAAAAAAGCCGAGATTGGAGAAGAATTTGATGTAAGAGTACTTTTAATGCAGATACCAGAAAGAATGCGACCATACTTTAAAGACCTTTCAGATAGACTCGGAACAGAGGGTATGCTGTATCTAATGGCTTGCGCAAATTTCTATGATAACCCGCAAAGAGCACTGGATTTAATAACCCAAAGTTTCCCAAAAGTAGGAATGGGAAGAGTAAACTTTCAAACATTCTACAATCTACAAAAAAGAGGTTATAGAAAAAGAAAGGCAAATAAAATAGGAAGCGACCCAGAGCTTATAGTATACGCAATAGAAGGCTTATGCCCAGAATCACCTGAAAGAAGAAACGGAAAGAAAATAAGGGCAGATAGGAATTATTAATAGCATTAAGGTCTAGTCCATTTAATTTCGTAGTAAGTACAATCTTCTTCTGCATCAACTATCCCAAGTAATAATCTTTTCCTAGTGCTATGAGCAACCCTGTTCTTAGCACTAAACTCATGCCAAGTTAAAGTATTTCCTTCATGCACGGGAAATAAAACCCATTTAGCATGATCTTCTCCAGGTTTAATACCCCTATCATAAACCCTAAAATCAGCTCCAAATTTCAAAGCTGTTTTAACAATATAACCCCTACTTCTCATATCCCTATAAACGAGATACTTCAACCAAATATTTGGGTCTGTTTTCTTAGAACTTTTCAATAAAGCATCAAACTTCAAGTTCTTCTTGCCATCTTTGACATTCATCTTTCCCTTTTCAACTAGATATAAAGCCTCAACTAAAGAGTAAACTATCTTACCATCTTTAGGCTCACCATATCTGCTAGAATTATACAATTCCCTTGCACTCCCTTTGTCTTGAGCACTAACTTTTTCTGTCAAGAACTCAGCTGCAAACTTTCTGACTTTTATCTTCTCTTCATTATTATTTTCTTTATCAACCATCTTAAAGGAAGAGCATAAATTATTTAAAAGGCTTTTCTTTAGCTTGTAAAATGAAAATAACATTTCTTGGAACTTCTGCCATGCTTCCAACAAAAGAAAGAAACCCCACCTCAATCTTTTTAGAGTATAAAAGTGAGGGGTTGTTAATAGATTGCGGCGAAGGAACTCAAAAGCAAATACGAATAGCAGGCATAAAACCGACAAAAATCACAAAATTACTAATAACCCATTTTCACGGAGACCACATTCTTGGCATACCTGGATTAGTGCAAAGCTTAGTGGCAAATAATTATGAAAAAGTCTTGGAAATTTATGGTCCTGAAAGAACATCATATTATCTTAAAAACCTCCTAAAAGGGTTCGTAGCAAAAGGCATAGTAAAGATTAAAGTTTATGAATTAAAAGAAAGCAAGAAATTCTTTGAGAATAAAGAATTCAGTTTGTTCTGTAAGAAAGTAAAGCATGACATTCCTTGTTTAGCTTATTCCTTTAAAGAAAAAGACACTTTAAAGATCAACACAGAATATACAAAAAAATTTGGTTTGACTCAACACCCCTTACTAGGGCAGTTACAAAAAGGAAAATCAGTAGATTATAATGGCAAAAAGATAGAAGTAAAAAAAGCAACAATAGTAAAGCCAGGAAAGAAAATATCAATTGTATTAGACACCCTCCCAGAACATTCTATCTCTAAGTTTGTTGAAAACTCAGACCTATTAATCTGTGATTCAACATGGGATGAAAGGTCTAAAAACAAAAAAGGATTTCACATGACAAATTTAGAAGCCGCAAGAATAGCAAAAAGCTCAAAATCTAAAAAGTTAGTACTAACACATTTCTCTCAGAGGTATAAAACAACAGAGGATTTAGTAAAAGAAGCAAAGAAAATATTCAAAGAGACTCACGCAGCAAGGGATTTTACAATAATTAATGTTTAATTTTTTCTAATTCAGAATAAACGCTGAATGTAAAAAGGTCTGCCCATAACGCAGTGATAATCAAAGCTATGAAACTCAATAAGTTAATAATAATTGAAGTAACTAGCATCCCAATAATCTCAATAAATAAGGAAACAAAAATATTTACAGCAAGTATAATTAACATTGTAAAAATTAAAGGTAAGAAGTTCTCTCTCATAAACCTGTAAGAGTTCTTCAGGGAATCTTTTATAGTTAGTTTTTGTAAAAACAAAGCAGCTTCAGAAAAATAAAAGCTTAAGGTAAAAAATATAATAAACGGTAAAGAGAGTAATAAGGCAATAATAAGCAAAATAGCCTTGGAAAGTAAAGCTTCTAAAAATAGTTCTGGTGCAGGCACAAAATACCCCATAATTTTATAGAAAAGAAGCATAGGGATTATAAAAATTAAAAATCTTATTATCTTCAGACCTAGATATCTAAAATAAAATTCTCTGGCACCTCGCGCAAAAGCATCGCTAAAGTTAATTTTTTTCTTTAACAATAATTGCCTTATCATGTAAAACTTAGCTACATCTGTTCCGCTTCCTGTTAAAAACATAACTACAAAGAATAATATAAAGTAGAATATAGCTTCAACAAAAAACACAGGATCTAAACTGCTCAAAAATTCAATCAAAGCATCTTTAGAATATACCAAATCCTGAGATGATGTTAAAAGATTAACAAGCCCTAACTGGTTTAATATAAATACAGCAAAAATCAAATTCGCAATATAAAAAACCGTATCAGGAACAAATAATTCCAGGTTCTTGAATAAAAGTTTCCAAGATTCCTTAAAGTTTTTTTGGTACATAACAAAAAAAAGAATAAAGACTATTTAAAAGTTTAGTCATTCAAATAATTTAATGCAATTTCGTATTATTCACTAAAATAACCAATATCTCTCAAGTTAGTTTCATGCTTGTATTCCATCAAACTTACAAGATTTCTCGCACTTAATAACCCCAAACCAAATCCAGTTCCAGCAAGTTTAATGAGGTCAATTTTACCAGGTAAAGGTTTTTCATTAGCCCATCTGGATTCTACATGCTCATATAAAAGATCAACAGCAGTGGATAAATCATCTCTTGTTAAAAAGTATCTTCGCAACAACTACCACCCACTTTTGTATTCCCTTCTGCCCTTTTAGTCATCTAAGTCCTTCTTCTTAATCCCATTCTTAAGGTCTAACTCTCTTAGTAATTCCTTATACCTGTTTCTAATTGTAACTTCAGTAACTCCTGCAATGTCAGCAACTTCCCTTTGGGTTCTTTTCTCATTATTTATCAAAGCTGCTACATACAAAGAAGCCGCAGCTATTCCAGTAGGCCCTCTTCCAGAAGTTAATTCTATCTTCTGAGCTTTTTCAAGAATCTCAACTGCCTTAGTTTGAGTATCAGCATTTAGCTTTAAAGCAGAAGCAAATCGAGGTATGTAATCAATAGGATTACTAGGTAAGATTCTAATTCCTAATTCTCTTGTTATAAATCTATAAGTTCTTCCAATCTCTTTTTTATCAATTCCAGAAGCCTCACTTAATTCATCTAAAGTCCTAGGAATTTCATGTCTCCTACAGGCAGCATATAGTGCTCCAGCAACAACAGACTCCATAGACCTTCCTCTAACAAGACCTCTCTGCACGGCCATTGTATAAATTCTAGCAGATTCTTCTTCAACACTAGATGGTAATTTTAAATAAGAAGCAACCCTTTTAAGTTCAGCCAAAGCTAACTTCAAGTTTCTTTCAATAGCAGTACTAATCCTATGCTGCCATTTTCTTAATCTAAAATACTTATTTCTTTCCTTACTTTGTAATTGATAAACATCGCCTTTTTGCCCAACATCAGTCCCTAAACCCCTATCAAATTTGGTATAGGTCATAGGACTACCTGTTCTTCTTTTCTTATCACTTTCATCATGATCAAATTCTCGCCATTCTTGGCTAAAATCAATCATCTTTTCTTCAATAACTAATCCGCAATCTCTGCAAATGATCTCACCTTTTTCCTTATTCATGATGAGATTAATCCCGCCGCATTCAGAACATTTTTTAATATATGGTGCCATTTTTACCCCCAAGCGATGAAGGCATGATAACCTTTAAAAAGCCATTATAATCAACACTTTATAAAGCTTCCTCATTTTACGTAGTCACTAATTAATAATAAAAACCAAAAGATTTATATATTAGAATATACTTTTACCAACATACATGTAACACCCTCCAAAAAGAGGGGATATCTTTTTGATTATTTTTTTATTAGAACAGCATTAATCTGAGCTTCTTGCCCAGGTCTTGAAGTAATTTTAGCTTCGCCTAACTCGGTTTTAATAATAGCTCCCTTAGTCATAATATTCCTTCTAACAAAATTTCTATTTGCTTGGCTATTCACAACAGTAAGAATTTTACTTTGAACATATTTTTTAGTTTCTGGATTGTAAACATTAGCAGTATTATTGGATAATTGAATATTTTTAAAAGATCCACCCAACATTCTAACCTTAACAATCTTCTTTTCTTCAAGCTTAGTATTAGAAGGAACCCTAGCTAAGTCCATCAATCTCTTTTTCCTTAAATCTCTATATCTCCCGCCAGTAATCTTCCTTTTTGATCTTGTATGTGTAAATCCCATATCCTTAGTGAAATAATTCTTTTTTTAAATATTGTGATTCCCTTATACAAAGCTTTAAATATATTATGATTCTGAAATGAACTATGAGTAGCAATGATAGACCCTTGGATATTCTTAATGATTCCAGAAACAAAAGGATAATGATAGAGCTCAAAAACGGAAGACAATTTATTGGTGTCTTAAAGTCATTTGATATCCATATTAATTTAGTATTGGAAGATACAGAAGAGCATGCTGAAGGTGCATTAAAAAGAAAAATAGGAAATGTGTTTTTGCGGGGAGACACAATAATTCTAATATCGCCTCAATAAAGAAATGACAAAAGGAACATATTCTATGGGTAAGAAGTCCGGTAAGAGGACTCAGGTTATAAGGTGCAGGAGATGTGGCAAAAAAACTTATCACAAGTCTCATAAAACATGTTCTAGTTGTGGTTACGGAAAATCAAAAAAATTAAGAAGTTACAACTGGCAAAATAAAACTGGTTCAGGTAATCATAAAAAGCAAAAAACAATCATTAGAACAAAAAAGGCTAATCGTAGACTCCCAAGAATACAGAATTAATTCTTTTCAGAATATTTTTTAAAGGTATAATGTCTCTAAATATTTAAAGAGGGAGTGCCGGAGCGGTCAAACGGGCTGGATTTTGAAATCTTTTATCGAAAAGATGCAAAAGGCCTAGCTTAGGAGTTTGACTGAGACACCCAGTAGCTTAGTGCTTACTCAGGTTCGAATCCTGACTCCCTCAAATTTTTAAGAAAATTTTTCTACAATCACGACCTTGCAATAGCTTATTCCAAATAATACTAAGAAACCCAACCCAGCAAAAAGAAAATAGCTCAAATCATTTATAGTATATTTCAAAATTGCCATTAAGAACAAAGACAAAGAAATAGCCCATAGCATTAAGTAGCCAAAAAACACAAAAAACATTGCATAAGATTTTTTCAATAGCCCTAAATAACCTTCTTCCCTGATTTGCAAATAAGACAAAAATGTTAAATAAGAAAGGAGTAAAAATATTAAAATCAAAGGTAGATTAAATCCTTTAGTTAATAAAAGCATCAATAATGCATAAGGAAGCAAGCTACTTACAAAAAAATAGATTAAGTATCTTCTTTCTCTTTTCAAATAATAAAAACTCAATCCTTGGAATATAAAATAAATTAAAAAAACAACAACTGGAATTATTAACAAAAGAATAAACATATTATTGGCAATTGAGTTAGCCTCATTAATCAAAAAATCAGCTGCAATAGAACTAAAGTTCGGATCAATAGAATTAATTGAGGGTAAGTAAAGATTCATTTGAGAGATATAACTGCCAATCTTATTTCTGGCAAGTATCAAAAAAATTCCTAAAGATAACACAAAACCTAAATCTAATAGATAAGTTCTAAAAATATTTTCTTTAACTATACGTTTCATGCCAACTGATTCCCTTCAAGATCAAATTTTCCGCTCAGTCCCTTAGAAAATAGATTTGCTACAGCCTCTGGTTTTATTTTTATTTTTTCCAAAATTTGTTCATTAAATTCACCATTATTGATATCAACACTTCCACGAGAGCTGACATAACCCACTTCTTTATCTAATGGAATCTCAACTCTAAATAAAGGGTAAGTATTGTCTAAAGGATCATTTTCTATGTAGTAAGAGCCTTCTAATTCTTTAATTTGAACAATAAGCTTTTTATTACTAGGGAAAGTAGAGGGAATATAACTCAAGTAATAACCATCATTATTAATGCCAGGACTAGCATCTGTAAGATTTGGAAGTTGCGCCAAATCAATATCTAAATTCTGTTTGTCTACACAAGATAGTTGCCCTAGAGCTGACTCTATCCTGCAACGATTAGATTGTACCCCACATTCAGCAATAGTTAGTCCTGAGCATGAGTTTTGTTGGCGTTGCTTATTAAGTTGTGCATTAGCAGCAGCAGTATTAGCAGACAAACATTTATTATTCTTCCATTCGCAATCAAGTACACAAGGGTCCCACTTCTGGCACTCCTCTAGA
>Ga0209541_10016412_pt1 | contig 10946 bp, 13 predicted proteins | sample RifCSPlowO2_01_FD_184027 | JGI IMG/M metagenome (GOLD analysis project Ga0209541, IMG submission 184027) | Groundwater microbial communities from Rifle, Colorado - Rifle CSP2_plank lowO2_0.1 (SPAdes) (version 2) | ecosystem: Environmental > Aquatic > Deep subsurface > Groundwater | place... | reverse complement strand
TTCCCTGAAGCCTACAATCTCTTCCAAGCCATACCCATACCATCTTTCAGGATTGTCAAGCAAGTCTGCGTCTTTCAAAACCTGCGTGGGGCTTAAGGGCGCTATGGTAATGTTTGGGTAGTTCTCCCAGCTTACAAAGACCGAAGGCGGAGAGCTTCCGGTAAACTCTTTTCCTTTCATCGCTCCTATTGCCTTGCTTTTTGCCCTGAATTTTTCAAGCACAAAGCAGGTGCTTCCGCACCATAGCCTTCCCTTGCATTTCAAGCACAGGCCTTTGGGAATCATAAAATAAACCTTTCTGCAAGTGTATTTATAATTAAGTTGTGAGTACAATTCCAGTGGTTTTGGAATGGCTTCTAAAAAGCAATCTGCAAAAAATCATTCTTTCCCTAAAGAGACTGTCTGGCATTCCGCAAGCCACGTGCTTGCGACAGCAGTGAAAGAGCTTTTCCTTGAAGCGAAATTCGGCATCGGCCCTGCGATAGATGAAGGATTTTATTACGATTTTTTAGTTGCCAAGCCTTTCTCTCCGCAAGACCTTGAAGCTATTGAAAAAAAAGCAAACGAGATAATAAAAAAGGATTTGGCTTTTGAAAGAAAGGAAATTTCAAAAAAAGAAGCACAGCAGCTTTTCAAAACCCAGGCCTTCAAGCTCGAGCTTATCGAAGAGCTGGAAGAAGGAAAGATTTCCACTTATTCTGAAGGTTCTTTCACAGACCTGTGCAAAGGCCCTCATGTCCAAAGCACAGGCCAGATTGGAGTTTTGAAAGTTTTAAAAAGCTCCGCAGCTTACTGGAAAGGAACCCAGGATAGAGAGAGCATGCAGCGCATTTATGGAATTGCCTTTCCAACACAGCCAGAGCTTGACGCTTGGCTAAAGCTCAAGAAAGATGCTGAGGATAGAAGCCACTTGAAGCTTGGAAAAGACCTGAATCTTTTCCTGATATCTCCAGAAGTCGGCCCTGGCCTGCCTTTATTCACTCCTGAAGGCACTATAATTCGGGAAGAGCTGCAAAAATTCTTGCGCGAGGAGCAATTAAAGAGAGGATACTTGCCTGTTGTCACTCCCCACATTACAAAAGCCGCATTGTACAAGACTTCAGGCCATCTCGAGCTTTACAAGGACTCAATGTTTCCTGTAATGAAAACAGAAGGCGATGAATACTATTTGAAGCCAATGAACTGCCCGCACCATATTCAAATCTACCAGTCAAAGCTTCGCTCATACAGGGAGCTTCCTTTGCGCTACACAGAATTTGGAACAGTGTACAGGCTTGAAAAAAGCGGAGAGCTTACAGGCTTGACTAGGGTGCGAATGATAACTCAGGATGATGCGCACTTGTTCTGCACTCCAGGCCAGGTGAAGGATGAGATTTTGGGAATCATAAACTTGGTTTTGAAAATTTTCAAAATCCTTGACTTTAAGGATTATTTTGTAAGGTTTGGAACCCGCGATAATAGCGGCAAGTATATGGCAAGCGATGAGGCCTGGATTAGTGCGGAAAAAAACATTGAAGAATCTTTGAAAGAGTCAGGCCTGAAGTATTTCAAGGCTGAAGGCGAGGCTGCTTTTTACGGCCCTAAAATAGATTTTGTTGTGAAGGATGTTTTAGGAAGGGAATGGCAGCTTGGCACTATACAAATAGACTATAATATGCCCGAAAGCTTTCAACTTTCTTACATCGGGGAGGACAGCAAGGAGCACAGGCCTGTAATGATTCACCGCGCTCCATTCGGCTCTTTAGAAAGATTTGAGGGAATTTTGATAGAGCATTTTGGGGGCAAGTTTCCCTTATGGCTCTCTCCAGTCCAGGTCAAAATTCTCGCAGTCAGCGACAAGTTTAATGATTACGCGCAAAAGATTTCTTCAGAACTCAAAAGCAATAACATTAGAGTAGATTTGGACCTTTCAAGCAATACTGTCTCTTACAAAATCCGCGAAGCGCAATTGCAGAAAGTGCCTTACGTTATAGTCGTAGGCGAGAGGGAAGAAAAAGCCGGCACTGTAACAGTCCGTGACAGGCTTGGAAAGCAGTTCACTGAAAAAGCCCCTGCCTTTCTTGAAAAAGTTTTGCAACAGATTTCAGAGCGTTCTCTCAACTGATTGTTTTCCGGAAGGATTATGTCAAAAACTAATTGTTTTTTGACAACTGTCAAATCCCAAGCTCGATTAAAAATTCTTGGTAGGATTTGACATTAGCTTTAAATATTCCAATTCTTTAATTCTTAGCGAGAGCTTTAAGGGTAGAAAAAAATGACTGACTATCTGGATGACTTGCTGAAAAAGGCTAAAGAGGCAAAAAAGCAAGCTGACGCTGTTCCAGAGCCTCAAAGCAGGCCTTTCATGCAGGAAGTAAAAAAAGAGGCAGAGCCTTCAAGAAAGATTGAGATTCCTTCAGCCCTGCAAACTTCACAGCCTGGAGAAGAAGCAACTCCTGAAAAATCCACTATAGAACAGGAGTTCGAGGCAGCGAAAAAAGTGGAGATTGCAGCTTATGGGGATGCGAAAATTTACAAGGTTTCAGGCCAGCCAATGCTTTACTATTACATTCCAGTCCCAAGGCCTACCTCTTCTGAAAAAACAATAATAAACACTATCAAGGAAGCAGCCACTCGCTTAATCACTATAGCTCCTTACAGGATTCGCGATCCGCAGCAGAGGAAAGCGGTTTACTACCAGAGAGTAATGGACATTTTGCGCAACTCTCCAGAGCTTAAGATTCCGCAGCACAGGTTTGACTTTTACGCGAACGCTGTTGTGAGAGACATGGTTGGCTATGGCTTGATTGATTCATTGGTGAATGACGACAAGCTTGAAGAGATAATGATAATTGCCCCGAAAACCCCGGTGTATGTCTTTCACAGAGAGTATGAAATGATGCTCACAAACATTGAATTCTTCAACGACAATGAAATCCAGGACTTGATTAATAAGATTGCAAGGCAGATTGGAAGAAGGATAGACATTTCCTCCCCATTGCTTGATGCAAGGCTGCCTGACGGCTCTAGAGTGAATGCCACAATTCCTCCAGCCTCTGTTGAAGGCAGCACTTTAACCATTAGAAAATTCAAGAAAGACCCATACACCCTTGTGGATTTGATAAACTTCAACACAATCAGCATTGAGGCAGCCGCTTTTTTGTGGCTCATGGTTGAAGGCTTAGCCACAAGGCCTGCAAACATCCTGATCGCTGGAGGCACAGGCAGCGGAAAAACAACCTTGCTAAACGTTCTCTCCGCGTTAATTCCAACCTCTGAAAGAATAGTCTCCATTGAAGACACTGCAGAATTAAGCCTGCCTTTAAAGCATTGGATTCGCTTGGAAGCAAGGCCTCCTGGATTGGAGGGCAGGGGAGAGCTTACCTTGGACATTCTCACAAAGAACTCCTTGAGAATGAGGCCTGACCGTATAATAGTCGGAGAGGTAAGGCATGACGAAGCTTTTACGCTATTTACTGCAATGAATACGGGACATGATGGTTCGCTTGGAACAGTGCACGCAAACTCCGCGCAGGAAACAATAGTCCGTGTAACAAACCCTCCAATGAATGTTCCGGAAGTAATGCTTTCAGGCCTGGATTTTATAATTATTGAAAACCGCTTGCACGACAGGAAGAAAGGCACTATAAGGAGAGTGACTGAAATTTCCGAAGTTACAGGAGTCCTGGAAAAAAGGGCCCAGACTCAAACTATTTTCGAGCGCGATCCAACAGATGACTCCTTAAAAAGGACGCAAATTCCAAGCCAGTACGTTGGAACCTTGTGCAAGCTTACAGGGCTTTCAAAGAAAAACATTGACGCAATCCTTGAGGAAAGGGAAGCCTTTTTGAAAAAATTATTGAACAACAACATTCGCGCAATGCCTGACGTCAGCGCTGCAGTGCAGCAGTACATTGCGCAAAAGAGAACTATTGATTGAGGTTTTTTGAAAAATGCCAAGCAAGCTTGAAGAATTGAAAAAAGGCATTCAAGAGAAGAAGGAAGCAAAGGAAGGCCAGGCCTTCAGGCCTGCACAGGCTGCAGAGCCAAAAGCAATTGAAACTGTGGATTTGGAGCAGGTTGAAAAAATAGTAGAAAAAATGAAGAAAAAATACTCTGCTGAGGGCTTGAGCTTTGAAGAGGTTGGAGGGAGCCTTTCAGAATTGAGGGGAATTATTACCGAAGGAAAGCAAGCCGGAGTGCAGATTCAAAAGGTTGAGGAATTAAGGGAGTACAAAAATTCTACAGTAAGGGCTTTGGGCTCTTTCTACCTTGCTTTGAGAAAGCCCTTAACGCCTGTTGTTGCATTCTTCAAGGCATTGCCCCAGGTGAAAGTGCTTGGCTATTATTTGTACTCTGCCAACATGCCTTTTTCAGTGCAGCAGTACGTTGCTCTTACAACCTCGGTTTCCATAATCCTTGGCCTGATGATTTTCATAGCTGCAGGAATATTGTTTGCTGTCCTTTCCGCGGAATGGGAATTCTCCCTTGCAATTATGGTGCTGATTCCGTTAATTTTAGGATTCTTTGCATTCCTTGCGGTTGCTTTGATAATGTTTTTGATGCCTCGCTCAGCAGCAATCGCCAGGGGAGATGCTATCTCCGCAGAACTGCCTTTTGCATTAAGGCACATGGCTACAGAGCTAAAGTCTGGAATTGGATTGTACAGGACTCTTCAGGCAATAGCTTCCGCAGACTATGGAGTCTTGTCGCAAGAGTTTTCCCAAACAATTAACGAGATTGAGGAAGGCACTGACGCTCAAGACGCGTTGCGCCACTTGGCTTTAAGGACTCAAAGCCGCGCCTTGCGAACAGCCCTGACTCAGATAATCCGCGCCTTGCGCACTGGCGGAAATCTTTCCGAGGTAATGAACAATATTGCTGAAGACGTGAGCTTTGAGCTGCAGCAGAAGACTAAAGAGTTTGCGGAAAAAATGAATTTTTTCGGAGTAATATTTATTTTCATGGCGATAGTGCTTCCAGTATTTGTTGCAATTTTGGGAAGCATTCGCAACGCGCCTTTAGGCCAGGGAGGAAGCATGTTTGCAGGCCTGCCTTTAGATCCTACAATGATTATGCTATTTTACTTAGTGTTAATGCCTTTGATACTATGTTATTTGGTATTCTACCTTAAGATAAGCCAGCCTAAGAGTTAAGGAGAGAAAAAAATGCCTGAAGAGGAAAAGCAAAGCTTTATTGAAAAATTGAAAAACAACAAATCCTTCAAGCTTTACGCGCGTTACTTGAAAGATTCAGGCATCAAAGTCCATCCCCTTGCCTGGATTTTGCTTTCAATCGGGGTTTCAATAGCTGCCTCAATTGCTGCCTTCACTCTCATTACTCTTTTTGAATTCAACGAGCTGATAATTCCATTCATTGTTTTCATAGTGACAGCTGACATAATGATTGGCACTCCATACCTGAAGGGATTGAAGCGTTTGGAGGAGATTGAAAGGCAGTTGCCTGACGCTTTGAAGCAGATGGCTGACACTTTAAAGGCTGGAAGCACTTACGAGAGCGCTTTGAGGGAGGTTGCGGTTCCTGAAATGGGACCTTTAGGCCAGGAGATGGAGAATGTTTTAAGAAAGCTTGAGGAAGGCGAGAATTTTGACAACTCTCTCCTGACTTTTTCAGAAAACGTGAACTCCAGGCTCGTGAAGCGCGTTATCACTATAATAATAGACACTGTTAGAGCCGGAGCCGGATTGGCTGACATTCTTGAAGACATTGCTGAAGACGCTCGCGAGATGTACAGAGTCCACCAGGACCGCAAGGTTAAAACAATGCTTCAGGTAATGTTCATGGTCACTGCAGGCGCCATCATCACTCCTTTCATTTTTGGCATTATCTCCCAAATCACTGCCTTTTTGATTACTGTTGCAGCAAGCTCTGGAGCTGTCGCAGACCAGTTGGTAATTCTAGAAGCTCTTTCCGCAAGAGATTTGATTGGCTTGCTCTTGCAGGTTTACATTTTCATTGAGGTTGGATTGGCTTCTGTAATGATGTCTTTGATGAGGGAGGGAAAAGCCAGCAAAAGCATTATATACTTCCCTGCCTTACTCCTAATAGCGTTTGTGATTTTTTTTGTCTCAAGGTTTGCAATAAGCCTCATGCTTTCAAGCCTTGGGACGGTTTGAAGAATGCAAAAACTAAAGGTGCGAAAATTGGCAAAATCCAGTTTTTTAAGGCAGGAAAAAGCCCAGACAGGCATTGAGTACTTGCTCATCCTTGCAGGCGTTGTTGTCATAGTCGTTATTGTGGGCTTTTTGCTCAAGAGCATTGCCCAAAGCTCTTCAGCAACCGTGGCTGGCCAGGCATGAGAAAGGAGGTTAATGAATGTTTAGCAGAAAAGGTCAAGGTTCTTTGGAGTATTTGCTCCTTATTGGCGGGGCAGTTTTAGTGGCTGCTATAGTAATTGCATTGGTGATTAGCAGCGGGACAGGTAGTGGAGACATTACCAAGAAAAGAGCAAACTGCCTTAACGCTAAAGTCCAAGTAGGGAATTCAACAACTTGTGTTACACTCACTGTAGCTAACCGTTTTGTGGAAGCACCAAGTACTGATCCATTTGCCACATGCAGAATTAGTAATACTGCTCCAAATACTGGAAAGTTTGTGTGCTCTACTTGGCTTCCTCCTAATGGCTGCACTAATGAAAGACCAGTAACAACCTGCTGAGCGTTGCTGGGCGTAAAAGGCAATTTTTCTTCGAAATTCCAAAGCGCAAAGTATAAATACTAAGAAAATGTAATAATCAAAGAAAAGCACGCTTGAGGCGAAAAGAATGTTTAGCAAGAAAGGTCAAGGTTCTTTGGAGTATTTGCTCTTGATTGGCGGAGCTGTGCTAGTGGCTGCTATAGTGATTGCTTTGGTAATTAGTAGCGGGACTGGTTCTGGTGATGTTACAAAGCAGAGGGCAAACTGCCTGAATGCTAAAGTCCAAATCGGTAACGCAAACACCTGCACGCCATTAAATGAGATTAACCGGTTTATTCAAACACAAGCTGGTGGTGGTCAGGTTAAGTTTACTCACTGTAAAAATGCGGGTGGCACATTTACATGTGGGGTTTCCATACCCCCCCTCGTATATTGTGATACAGTAGTAACAGTTTGCTAGCAGTACATGGCTTATATTTATCAAACAATGAAAGGAGGTAAAATAATGTTTAGCAGAAAAGGACAAGGCTCTTTAGAGTACTTGCTATTGATTGGCGGTGCAGTGTTGGTTGCTGCTATAGTGATTGCTCTGGTTATTAGCAGCGGAACAGGCAGTGGTGACGTTACAAAGCAGAGGGCAAACTGTTTGAACGCGAAAGTCCAGACAGGAAACAGCAGTACTTGCGTGACATTGCTTGCTACAAATCAATTTGTGCAAGGTACAACAACATTTACCAACTGCAGAGTAGAGTCGGGAACTGGAACAAATGCTGGGTCTTTTGAGTGTGGAACTAGTGTCACATCTTGCGCAACAGTTGTAACAGTTTGTTAACTAGCTCTGGTGTAATTCATTATGGACTCCAAGGCTCAAACCTCGTTTGAGTATTTGCTTACTGTGGCGTTTGGCGTAGTGCTGGTTATTGCAGCGCTCGCTATTGCCTTACAGCTAGGCAACTTGGCAGCCCAAAGCCAGGCTAGAGTCAAAGACTACAGAAGTTCTACAATCTCTTCATTGATTAAAAGTTAAGGAAAAAGGTCTTTTTCAATGGCCTTTTTTTTCTCTTTCTTGTTTTTTTTCATTTCCATAATTTTCCTAATTATTGCCTCTTGGACTGACTTGAAGTCCAGGATTGTAAGCAACAGGCTGAATTATTCAATGCTTTTCATTGGATTGGCGCTTCACGCCTTGCAAGCTTTCCTGCAGCAAGACCTGCAAATCCTCTCTTTCACTGTTTTTGCTGTTGTTGCAACCTTTCTCGCTTCCTTGCTTTTGTGGAAGCTTGGGGTTTGGGCTGGAGGCGATGTAAAGCTCTTCACTGCCTTGGCAGCCTTAAATCCGGTAAATCCTGCTTTCATTCCGCAATTGCTTGGATATTCTCAAGGATTGCTTGCTCCGTTAAGCTTGCCGGTGTTTCCTTTAACCTTGTTTATTTTCAGCATTTTTGCGATGATGCCTTTAGGCATTATTATCGGAGTGAGGGGAATTTTCAAAAGCAAGAAATTAAAGGCAAGGTTTTCTGCAGACATTGCTAAAATAGTCTTTTTCGAGTTTTTCCTAAGCCTGGCAATTGTGGGCTTTGAAAAATGGTTTTCTTTTTTCGGAATTAGCGCGTTATTGCTTGTTATAGGCTTGATTGCGCTTGCCTTGCTCCCAAAGCGCCTGCAGCCTTTGGCTTCTGCAATAATATTCATTGCTGCATTCTCTGTTTCTTCAGCTTATAGCGTTTTTTCAGAGTTTTTGCAGGTTTTTATCTTCCTGCTTGCTGTTTCAGTGTTTTTGAAGCTGTTTTTCACCGCAAGGAGCGAAGTGCTTATAGTAAGCAGGAAGATTTCAAGCTTAGGAGAGGGAGAGATTGTTGCTGAAAGCATTGTGAAAACAAGGAAGGGAGTGGAAAGGTTTGAGGGATTGAGTTTGCGTGAAACTTTTAAATACTTGAAAAGCAATAATCTTGCAGGCTTGCTCAAGGCTTTAAAGCCTAAAGGCAAATTAATAGCTGACAGGCATTCTGCAGCAGGCCTGACTTTGGAGGAATTGAAGGAGCTAAAGCGTTTGGTAAAGGCCAGAAAACTAAAGGACAGCATTAGGGTAAAGTTAAGCACTGCATTCGTTCCCGGAGTGCTTATCGCCTATTTGATTCTGGCTTTTGCAGTTGATGCTTTTTGGAGGATTTTGTTTTGAAAAGAATGAATTTGAAAGGCCAGGCAAGCATTGAGCTGATTCTGCTTTTGGTAGTGGTATTGCTTTTAGTCCACACTTTGATAATGCCTTCATTTGACATTGCGCAAAAGTCAGCGAATGATGTTTCTTCCATAGTTAATGTGCGGAATTCCGCGCAAAGGCTTGCTAACGCAATAGAGCTAGTGGACAGTTCTGCTGCTGGCGCCCGCCAGACAATTCATTTAATGGTTCCAAACCGCTCTCAGCTTTTTTGCTGGGGGGATTTTACGCCTGGAAGCGTTGTAGTAAGTGGCGGTTCAGGAGCGCCTGGGGATTATGTTATTCAGCCAGGCGATAATCCAAAAATTGCTTTTGTGATTAAGCCAGAGCTTGATTCTCCAGAGGCCTGCGCGCATGATTTCTTGGCCTTGTATGACCCTAGCGATCCAGAGCTGAAAAAAGCATGTGCTGGCCTTGTTCCTTTGAACTTGAGCACGCAGATTCACTGCACTAGAGGCATTCAACGCATTGACCAGAATTCTGCTGGCTTTTATGATGTTACGGTAACAAAAGAGCTTTCGGGAACTTCTTTCGTTGTAAAAGTCGACTTTGCAGGGTGATGCTTGCGATGCTTTCCTCCAAGGGCCAAGCAAGCTTTGAGCTTTTGCTGCTTCTTGCTTTTGTTTTCACCTTGAGCTTTTTTGTTGCAGCCTATTTTTTTGAAGAGTCAGAGCAGACAAGCGTTGAGGCAAAGGCGAAATCAGTGGTTTTGGAGGCATTGAATAAGGAAGAGGATTTTCATTACGTAAACAGCGTGGCTTACTTTAAGGCTACGAATTCTTTTGAAATTTGTTTCAGGCCAGACAATCCCGTCAGCGGCCGCGTTAAGGATTCTTTGATAGCTGCATTCCCAAGCCTGAGTCTTACTGATGCACTCATCACTTTTAAATACACTAACATTAACAGCCCTGACTGTTCTATAACCTAAAGCTTGATTTGGCGATTGTCGAACTTTGAATTCTTTTTTTATTCCCTTTCTTTCAGCCTTAAAGCATGCTTTCTGAAAAGCAAATTTCAATAATTGCACTTTCCTGCTCCGTGATAGGATTTGCTGCAGTAATGGTTTTTTCAAGCCTTGAAGAGCCAGTGCTTGTGAAAATCTCCCAAGCCGGAGAGTTCCAGAATTCCAAGATTGTGGTGAAAGCAAGAGTGCTTTCAGAATTCTACTCAAAAAATACCTTGTTTTTGACTCTTTATGACGGCAACAGGCTCAAGGCAGTAATGTTCAATCCTTCAATGCAGGTTTTGGAAATTGCAGAAAAACATTCGCAAGTGATGGCTTTTGGAAGATTGCAGCAAAATCCTAATGAAAAAACCTTGATTGTTTCAGAGTTGAGGAAGATTGCTTGAGCTTTTTCTTTTCATCGGAATTGGAATTTTTCTTGGAATTTTTTCAGGCCTTGCCCCAGGAATTCACCTAAATACTATCTCCTTTCTTATAGTGGCTTTTGCAATTCAAGGAGACTTCAACCTTGCAGTCCTAATTACTGCAATGTCAGTAAGCCATGCTTTCATTGACTTTATCCCAAACATCCTGCTTGGAGCTTCAGACAACGAAAGCTCGATGCTTTCGACTCTTCCAGGCCACAGGATGTTCTTGCAGGGAAAAGCCTTAGAGGCTGTAAAGCTTTCAAGCATTGGCTGCTTGCTCGGAGTTATTTTTGCCTTGCTGTCTTCTGCGATTTTTGTAAAATTCGCTTTTCAAATCTCAAGCCTTCTGCCCTCAATAATTCCTTTTTTGCTTTTGGCTGTTTTGGCTTTGATGGTTTTTTCAGAGAAAGGCTTTTGGAAAAAGCTTGCAGCTTTTGCTATAATGCTGCTTTCAGGGTTTTTGGGATTGCAGGCTTTGAGCTTTTCAAGCGTTCAGAATTCCCTGCTTGCTTTAGTTACGGGGTTTTTCGCTGCATCCTCGCTGATTTGGAGCTTAAAGCAAAAGACCTTGTTTGTAAAGCAGGAGGAGGGAGAGATAGAGATTGAGAAAAAGCCAGCATTGCTTTCAGGGTTTTTCGGCAGTGTTGCAGGAGGCTTGACTGCCTTGCTTCCAAGCCTTGGCCCAAGCGAGGCTGCTTTCATGATTAGAAAGATTGCTGGC
>Ga0209541_10016410_pt1 | contig 10947 bp, 13 predicted proteins | sample RifCSPlowO2_01_FD_184027 | JGI IMG/M metagenome (GOLD analysis project Ga0209541, IMG submission 184027) | Groundwater microbial communities from Rifle, Colorado - Rifle CSP2_plank lowO2_0.1 (SPAdes) (version 2) | ecosystem: Environmental > Aquatic > Deep subsurface > Groundwater | place... | reverse complement strand
CAACGTTCATCTACGAACAATACTTAAATAGTGCCATTACCTCTAAGAGCAAATCGCTCACTGCTTATCAAAACGCGTTCGACAAGGGGGTTATACAAGACCTTGTACGCACCGATAGCTTGATAAACCAATCTAAAACACTCCTGGCAACACACGTTGCCCCATCGGCAATATTCGACCTCCTATCCAGCCAGACGCTTGAGAAGGTACAGTTTAGTAAGTTTGAGTATTCGGTAGGCGACAGCGGGGTTGCTGTCATCCACCTCGACGGCTCTGCGGACAGCTTTTCGACCATTGCATTGCAGTCCGACCAATTTGGCGCCAGCAAGGTGCTCAAAGATACTATCTTTTCAAATATAAACATCAGCGCAGAGACCGGACGCGTCACCTTTAGTATCTCCGCAGGAGTAGACCCTTCTCTAACGCTCTTCAGCAGGACAGTCGTGCAAACTTCTTCAGTCCCGGATGACGCATCTTCATCAACACAAATATGAAACGGCTAGTCTTACCATTTATATTACTTGTTGCCGCCGCGGGACTCTTTGTGGTATATACCGACCCACGGTATCAAGAGAGCAAAAAGCTCGCCGCGCAAGTGGATTCCTACAACGAAGCGCTCAACAAGTCGCAAGAGTTGCGTAAAACTCGCGATGAACTTTTAGCGCGCCGAAATACTTTTGATGAAGAAGATATACAAAAACTCCATCAAATACTACCGGATAGCGTCGACAATATCAGACTCATAATAGATATCAACAACATTGCGGCCAGACGCGGACTTTCACTCAAGGACGTCCAACTTGGTGACTTGTCGGGCACGGCAGGAGCCAAAAATCCATTGGCGGTGGGCGAATCCGGGAGTCCTGTGGGGTCTGTGACTCTTGGGTTCACTCTCGGCGCCACATATGACGACTTCCTTTCTTTTATGCAGGACCTCGAGCACAGCATGCGCATCCTAGACATAGAAAAGATAAGTTTTTCCGCCGATGTGTCCGTGCGCAGTGACTATACTTTTTCTATACGAACCTACTGGCTACACTAGTTCGATTATGATGAGATTTTTAACACAAAACAAAACATCCATTATCGCCGCTGTCGTGCTTGCCATTGTGCTGTATGGATATTTTGCTTTTTTCCGAGGTCCATCAGCTACGGATATTTTAGTTTTGGAGGATACTCCGGCTTCTGAAGCATCGCAAACATTACTCGCGACCATCAACAGCTTGAACACTATCAAACTAGACGACAGTATCTTTTCCGACCCGGTTTTTCTGTCGCTAACGAACTTCGGGGTGCAGATTCCTGCGGAGCCGGTCGGCCGCCGGAACCCCTTTGCTCCTGTTGGGAGCCAATAACACGCTATGGACCTGCTGAAGCTTTTGAGCGACAAAGGCGTCGTTGAGCGCGCCGCCATCCCGAGCATAGAGTCGGAGCTTAAAAAGCCCGGGAGTACGCTGGAGGGAGTGTTGCAAAAATCCGGCATTGATCTCAAAGATATCCTTGCGGCAAAGGGAGAGTATTATGGGTTGCCAACGCGCGAGGTGGGAGAAAGCAATGTACCGTTTGATATTTTGCGTTTTATCCCGGAGGAGTCCGCGCGCCACTACCAGCTCGCCCCATTGGGAGTGGTAGACGGAGTACTTGAGATAGGCGTCACCGACCCGGACAACCTCGAGGCGCGCGACGCGCTCACCTTTATTTCGGCAAAGGTGGGCATGCCATACAAACTGTTTCTTATCACCAATACCGACCTAGAGCTCCTGCTTAACCAATATAAAGGCCTATCCGGCGAGGTTGGGAAAGCGCTAACCGAGCTTGACACCGAAATAGCCATAGAGTCACAAAAGTCGGACAAAGAAGGTGGTAAGCACCAGATACGGCTCGAGGAGGTGGAGATTACCGAGACGCGGGCCGAGGCAATTACCGAGGATGCGCCGGTAACTAAAATTGTCGCAACCATCTTGCGGCACGCGGCGGAGCAGCGTGCCTCCGACATACATATAGAGGCGCTTGCGGTGCAGTCGCGCGTGCGTTTCCGCGTTGACGGTATTTTGCAAACCAACATCACCTTGCCGCCCAAGGTCCACTCCGCCGTAGTGGCGCGCATTAAGGTGCTTTCCAACATGCGTCTTGACGAAAGGCGCAAGCCGCAAGACGGCCGTTTTTCCGCGCGTGTCTCCGGCAGCAAAGTAGACTTCCGCGTCTCAACCTTCCCCACCTACTACGGAGAGAAGGTGGTGATGAGGATATTGGGCGCATCTGCACAAGCGCTCAAGCTAGAAGACTTGGGCCTTTCCGCGCGCAACCTGGAAATGATCCGCTCCGCAATTAAAAAACCATACGGCCTCGTGCTCATATCCGGCCCTACCGGTTCCGGTAAATCAACCACTCTCTATGCGCTACTCAACGAGGTTGATAGAGAAAAGAACAATGTACTTTCGCTAGAGGACCCGGTTGAGTACACTATCCCCGGTGTTTCTCAATCGCAAGTGCGGCCGGAAATTGGATACACTTTTGCAAACGGCCTGCGCACCACACTGCGCCAAGACCCCAACATAATAATGGTCGGTGAGATACGGGACAGCGAGACAGCCAACCTTGCCGTCCAGGCGGCGCTGACAGGCCACCTCGTACTCTCCACAATACACACCAACAACGCAGTTGGGATAGTACCGCGTTTGCTCGACATGGGTGTTGAGCCGTACCTAATCCCGCCAGTTTTGATACTTGGCATGGCCCAGCGTCTGGTGCGCACCCTGTGCCCGGGCGGCGGCAAAAAAACAAATGTGGACGAAAGCACCGCGGAAATGTTTGAAAAAGAGTTTGCCGACCTGCCGGCGGAGCACCGAAAGGCCATTCCGCCGCTTAAAGAGGTATACCGCATTGACCCTACTCCGGATTGCCCGTCCGGCACCCGCGGCCGCGTTGCCGCGTTTGAAATGTTTAGTATGACACCGGAGCTTGAGCGCGCGATACTTGCAAACAAACCGGAAGACGAGATAGTCGCCGTTGTACGCAAGAGCGGCATGCTCACCATGAAAGAGGATGCTATCATAAAATCGGCGAGCGGCATGATACCGTTTGAAGAGGTAAACACTCTGGGCGGGCAATTTGAGCTCGAAGAGTCGCCGTCTGTACCGGATGCTCCAGTGGTGCCGACCACGCTTGCTGAAACCGGTGAGGAGCAAAAAACTCCTCAACCGCCGCAAGAGACTGAGCATGAGATATCGGTATAAGAATATGATGGATTACAAACAAAAATTGTCGCAACTGGTGGAGGTAGTGGTGGCGCAAGGGGCTTCGGACCTGCACCTTGGCGTTGGCATACAACCAGTTATCCGCGTCTCTGGCGCGCTTACCCCTCTGTTGTCAGAAGCGGTAAATAAGAAAGAAGATATAGAAGGGTTTGTGCAAGAGCTCCTTTCTCCGGAGCATAGAAAACGATTTTTAGAGACGCAAGAAGTAGATTTTTCCTACGCGCACGGAGACACGGCGCGTTTCCGCGGCAACGGATACTTTGAGCGCGGCCACATGGCAGTGGCACTCCGGCTTATCCCCAAGGCGATATTAAGCATTGCGGAACTTAATCTGCCGCGTGCGCTCGAGAGCTTTGCCGCGCGCGAGCAAGGATTTTTTTTGGTGGTGGGGCCGGTTGGGCAGGGTAAGACGACGACGCTGGCGGCGCTTATTGAGAAAATAAATCAAGAGCGCACCGAGCACATTATCACCATAGAAGACCCTATAGAGTATTTGTTCGAAAACAAGAAGTCTCTCATAGACCAGCGCGAGGTAAGGGTAGACACCGCCGACTTTATGGTGGCGCTACAGTCTGTATTTAGACAGGATGTAGACGTGATGATGATAGGAGAAATGCGCACGCCACAAACGATGTCCACCGCGGTTACCGCCGCAGAGACGGGGCATCTTGTGTTTTCAACCCTGCACACCAACAACGCATCGCAAACTATAGACCGCATTATAGACTCGTTCCCCCCCGGCCAGCAGGAGCAGATACGCATCCAGCTTTCTGGCTCTTTGGCAGGCGTGTTTTCCCAGCGGCTGATCCCGCGCATCTCCGGCGGGCTCATCCCAGCATACGAGCTTATGATTTCAAACGCCGCTGTTGCCAACCTTATACGCGAGAAACGCACGCACGAGATACAAACTGTTATAGAAACCGGCGCCGAGGACGGCATGATAGACATGAACCGCTCGCTCGCAGACCTGGTTCGCTCGGGCGAGATAACAGCAGAGAGCGCCTACTCCCGCTCGTGGAACCCAAAAACTCTGGAAAGATTACTATGATTTACACGCGCAAGCAAAACAAATCTGCAGGAGGGTGCGCAGGGCGACGGCCCGAGGAACTAGGAAGATTTTCTAGCAAAGAAAATCTCCGCCCTCCTATAACCTAACATCTTATTTTTATCTATGGAATTTAAATACGAAGCACTCGACCAAGAAGGCAAGCCGACAAGCGGGGTGGTAAATGCCGTCAACCAAGACTCCGCCATAGAGGCGCTCCAGCGCCGCGGGCTCACCATCACCGCTTTTACCAGCGGCTCTAGCAAAACATTTTTGCAGTCTCTCGGCAGTATTAGCTTTTTTAGCGGGGCAAGCACTCGCGATGTCGTTATCCTCTCGCGGCAAATTTCAACACTCTTTGAAGCACAAGTGTCCGCCCTGCGGGTGTTTAGACTGCTTGCCGAGCAGGCGGAAAAGCCGATCATCAGGCAAGCGCTTATAGCAATAAGCGACGACCTCCAAGCTGGGAGTTCTATCTCCAAGGCCCTTGGCAAGCACCCTAAAGTATTCTCCGAGTTCTACGTCAACATGGTGAGTGCGGGAGAAGAGTCCGGCAAGCTCGACCAAACGTTTATGTACCTTGCGGACTATCTCGACCGCTCCTACGAGCTTACCTCCAAGGCCCGCAATGCTTTGGTATACCCGGGGTTTATCATGATCACCTTTGTGGCGGTTATGGTGCTTATGCTCACTGTCATAATACCCAAAATCGGCACCATTATAGAAGACTCCGGACAAGAAATGCCGTTTATTACCAGCGTTGTGTTGGGTATCAGCTACTTTTTTGTCGACTACGGCATCTTTTTGCTCATTGCGCTCATTATCGGCGGATACTTTTTGGTGCGGTACGTGCAAACACCGCTTGGCCGCGCGGCTCTGGGCCGCTTCCAACTCTCCGTGCCGTATGTGGGTGCTCTATACAAAAAACTCTTCCTTTCCCGCATAGCCGACAACATGCACGTTATGCTCTCCTCGGGTATCTCTGCAGTACGCGCACTTGAGATAACCGCTTCTGTCGTCGGCAACGATGTATACGAGAGAATACTGCGCGACGCGGTGGAGGCGGTCAAAGCTGGGACAACCATGTCACAATCATTTGCCCGCTACCCCGATGAGGTGCCGGCTATTATGTTGCAGATGCTCCAGATAGGGGAGGAAACGGGGGAGCTCGGCAACATACTCGATCGCCTTTCCAAGTTCTATACTCGCGAGGTCAATGCGGCTGTTGACACGCTCGTTTCCCTCATCGAGCCGGCGCTTATCATCAGTCTGGCGGTTGGGGTGGGTTTCCTCTTGGCGGCGGTACTCCTTCCTATATACAACACTGCGGGCACTATTTAATTAAGGTCTTTTATTGCTAAAGCGGTTATCCACACGGGGGTAGCGCAGGCACAAAGGTGGCTATATACTACTAGCAGCATCCGAACCGCTTATTAATTTAATTATTTATCGGATACGAAATGTATGTATAAGAAATTTACTAAAGGTTTTACCCTCATCGAACTTCTGGTGGTCATAGCCATCATAGGCATCTTGGCGGGCATTGTGCTGGCGAGCTTGGGAACTGCTAGAGAAGGGGCTACTGATGCGAGTGCTAAAGAAACCCTAAGCTCTTTACGTTCCGCAGCTGAGCTTTATTTTGGTAGCACTGGTGCAAGTACGTATGGTGCTGCTGGAGCTAACACAACTACGTCAGGTGGAGTAGTTACTGGAACAACCCCTTTGTGTATTAGTGCAACTATTGCCCCTCTTGTTACTGCTGTAGCTAAAAGTGCGGGCGGTACTGCTTACTGCACCGTTGGCGTCAGCGGAGCATCATACGAAGTGGATGTGACATTGGCTGATGGCAATATCTTCTGTGTTGACAGCAATGGATTTGCAGGCAAACCATCTGGGACTCCGTCGCGCACCATTACAGCCGCTGTTAAATGCCAATAGTTTCCTAGAGTAAAAGATTTGGTCTTATACAAAATCCCCAGCACCTGCTGGGGATTTTGTTTTATGGGGTATAGTAAGTGGGTATGTATAAAGCTAACCTCACCAAGGGCTTCACCCTTATCGAGCTTTTAGTAGTAATAGCAATTATAGGTATTTTGGCGGGCATTGTGCTTGCAAGCTTGGGCAGCGCGCGCGGTGGTGCAAGCGATGCAAAAATAAAAACCCAACTTGCAAGCATGCGGGCGCAAGCGGAGTTATATGACCGCTCTGGCGGCGGCACTGCGTTTACGGTAGCCGCGTGTCCTACTCCAGTCGCTACGACGAACTTGTTTAGTACGGGGAATAATGGTTTGGGTAATTTGTTCAGCGGACTGTCTCTCACTAACTCTCGTTGCTATGCCGCCGCTGGTCTTCCTAGTCAAGGAGCGTTGTGGGCAGTTTCAGTAGATCTCGCAAACGGTGGGTGGTGGTGTGTAGACAGCACAAGTGCATCCCGAGAGGTCTCTACCAATACTTGGGCAACTGCATGCCCAGCATCATAGTTTATGCATAAAAAGGGCTTTACCCTCATAGAGCTCTTGGTGGTCATCGCCATAATCGGCATATTGGCGGGGATTATTATCCCCAACCTTGCCATAGCAAGGCAGAGCGCCCGCGACGCCAAGCGCATCAGCGACATAAAAAATATTCAGCTCTCGCTCGCATTGTATTACAACGACAATCTCCACTATCCGTGTAACCTTACTGCTACCGACTCTATCAATGCTTGCGCGCCTAACTTCACTCCCGGCTATATGACGACCGTTCCCACAGACCCGGTGAGCAATAATAACTATCCCTACAGCTCATACAATGGCATTTCCATTAATTGCAGCGGGGTATCATCTTCCCCAGTGGTTATGTATCATCTTGGAGCGGCGATGGAGGTAGCGGATGGCAGTTGGAAAAATGGGGATTCCGATTGGGTTGCCACAAGTCCCTATACAGCCCGCTGCACGGGCAGTACTAATAACTTCCACGGTAATGCTAATCAGTGTGTAGGAACGACTGCCGCCACATCCGACTCCTGCTACGACGTCGTGCCACAATAAATGACAATCTATTTTGCAATTGCGGCGGCCGTTTTTGGCGCCATTGTCGGGAGCTTTCTTAACGCACTTTCTTTTAGGTGGGGGACAGGGCGCAGTATTATATGGGCCCCTTCGACATCCTTCGATAATACTCAGGATAAACCGCTCAGGGCAAGTCGTTCGCGCTGTATGCAGTGCGGCCATACGCTAGGAGTTCTTGACCTCGTACCCATTTTTTCTTACCTGTTTTTGCGCGGCCGCTGCCGCTATTGCTACTCCCGCGTGTCGGTGCAGTACCCGCTTGTAGAGGCAGCGGCCGCGCTTATTTCAATAGTGGTCTACCTGCAAAACCCGTTCTCTATATTTGCATATGCCTTTTGGCTTGTGGTGTGGATGACACTCCTGTTTGTGGTGGTGTATGACCTGCGCCACACGATAATACCCTGGGCGTGCTCCATAATGCTTGCGCTGCTTGCAATCTTCTACCTTGCACTTACCATCAGCGGAAAGTTGGACTTCGTAAGTCCAACTTTTTGGCCCGCCGCTGACCCCATCCTGTGGACTCTGCTTGCCGGCCCATTGCTGGCACTGCCACTTTTTCTTTTCTCGCTTATATCACGCGGCACATGGATGGGGTGGGGAGACGGGGCGCTCGAGCTTTCCTTAGGGTGGTTCTTGGGGCTCGCCTATGGCGCCTCGGCACTTATGATTGCTTTTTGGAGCGGAGCGTTTGTGGGCGTGCTACTCATACTGCTCTCCAAGCTTACCCCCACAGCATCGTCGCGCGGACTGGCACAAAGGTTTACAATTAAAAGCGAGATCCCCTTCGCGCCGTTTTTGGTGCTCGGAGCTTTCATTGTCTATGCTCTCCACATCAACTTCTTTATCGCGCTCCCGCTCCTCTGGCAGTAAAAAGGGGCTTGCCCTGAGCTTGTCGAAGGGGTTTACCCTTGTAGAGCTTTTGGTGGTAGTCAGCATCATGCTCATCATTACCTCTACCCTCCTGCTGCAGCAGCAAAAGTTCAACAGTGCAACCTTGATGCGCACGCTGGCATACAACATTGCACTCTCTATACGCCAAGCGCAGGTGTACGGCACCAGCGTGGTGGGTACCAATCAAAGTGGAGCTACTACATTCGCGGCCGGCTACGGCATATACTTTTCCTCAACAGTCGACTATCTGCTTTTTGCGGACTTCAATAACAATGGCAGATACAACAGTGGAAACGAAGAACATAAGAAAACATTTACGCTCGGCTCTGGGTACACGATAAGTAATTTTTGCGCGGTAGTAACACCAAGTTCTTATTATTGTAAAAGTGGTGGCACCGGAACCAACATCACTTCGATCGCTATTTCTTTTAAACGGCCAAACCCGGACGCACAACTTGTAGAATTGACTGATGTCAGTACGGCGGTTAGTAGCGCCTACATACAGTTAAAGAGCCCAGGAGGAGACACTCGCGCAGTCAGCGTTACCACTACAGGGCAGATAAGCGTTTGCGGGGTAAATAAAACAATCCCCGACTGTTAACTATGTATAAAAACCCACACGGCTTCACACTGATAGAAATTCTCGTCTCGACGGCGATTTTTATCATCATTATGGTGATGGCTATGGGCGCGCTCCTCTCTGTCTCTGCCGCAAACAACAAAGCCACGTCGATAAAAACCGTGATGGACAACCTTAACTTTGCGCTCGACAGCATGTCGCGCTCCATACGCACCGGCCAGGACTATAAATGCGCCGGCGTCGGGGACTGCCCAAGCGGCGCTTTCTCCATAACGTTTGAAGCACACCCAAGCTCCCAACCTGGTTGCACATCGGGGAGTGCCTGTAGTGTGACCTATTGTCTTAGTAATACAGCAGGCACGGCTTGCGGCTCCAGTGGTCCGTATATCTTGCGCAACGTAAACGCCACTGGGCTTGTCGCTATAACCGCAGCCGAGGTAACCATAGAAAAACTTACATTCTATATTATAGGTGCTCCCTTGTGGGACTCTATACAACCAAAAACTACCATCATTATCTCCGGCCGCACGCAGTCCGGCGGCACGGTTCCCAGCACCACGTTTAATGTGCAGACAAGCGTTACCCAGCGCATCTATGACCAGTAAAATAAAAAATAAAGGGTTCACTCTTATCGAAACACTGGTTGCGGTGCTTTTGCTTGCCACCGCGATAGCGGGGCCGCTCACCCTTGCTTCAAAAAGTTTGACAGCGGCGCTTGTGGCAAAAGACCAAATAATAGCGTACTACCTTGCCCAAGATGCCATAGAGTACGTGCGCTTTAAACGCGACACCAACCGGCTCGCAGGCGTCTCGTGGCTTGCCGGGCTTAGTAACTGTCTTAATTCGAACGGCTGTAACGTAGACTCGACTACCGACACCATTATGGCCTACAGCGTTGCCAATACCACTATGAGGTTTAATACCACCAGTGGTGTATATAACACTACTGCCGCCGGTGCGGTTGGTCTGGCATTTACTCGTACTATAAAAATAGAGGAAATCAATCTTGGCAAAGAAGCTTCTCTAACAGTAACTGTTACCTGGAGCGACATTGGCAGTGTGGTACACAAAGTCACAGCAAAAGAAAACATATTTAACTGGCAACCATGATAAAAAAAAGCACCAAAGGGTTTACCATATTTTTTGCCGCACTGGTTGGCTCGTTGGCGCTTGCGGTTGGGATAGCCATATACGACCTGTTGGTCCGCGAGCTCGCTCTTTCGCAAATTGCCTCACAATCGCAATATGCCACCTACGCGGCAGACACCGGGGCCGAATGCGCGCTGTATTGGGACTTCAAATATAACAACAATGGCTTTACCAGTATTTTTGCCGCACCGCCATCAGTAACGGGCCTAGGAGCTGGTGCGGTTTTGTGCAACACCCAAGATTTTTATACGTACGGTACTCCACCTAATTTATACGCGACTCAACCAACTGGATGGAGTAATTGGAGTCTGTCCTCATCAACCGACGCGTCGCTTACGGTGGAAACAATATTTACACTCGACCTTCCGTATGGGACGCAGGCTGGATGTGCCGTAGTCACTGTTACCAAAGTGGGTAACCCCGCTGCAACCACTATCATTTCCCAAGGGCGCAATACTTGTAATCCAAAAGGGGTGGTGCAGGTTGAACGCACACTGCAGGTAAACTACTAAGCCTCACCACCAGTAGCCTTTATTCCTGATGCTTCGCTGGGGTATGATTGATGCATGCCGGCCCACAAAAGTGTCCAACAGCGCTATGCCAAGTTGCTTAAAGAGGTCAACCGCCATCGCTACCTTTACTACGTGCTGGACGCGCCCGAGATAGCGGACACCGCCTACGACGAGCTAGAAAAAGAGCTTTTTGAAATTGAGTCGCGCCACCCGAAGTTCATAGCCCACGACTCTCCATCGCATAGGGTTGGCGGGGCGCCACTCCCGGGGTTTAAAAAAGTGCGCCACAGCGTGGCGCAGTGGTCGTTCAACGACGCATTTACCCCAAAGGAGTTGCGCGAGTTTGATGTGCGGGTGCGGAGGATGCTCTCCCAAGGGGAACCCTTGGGGACCAAGGGTTCCCCTTGGGAAATCGAATACACCTGCGAGCTTAAAATAGACGGCCTAAAGGTCGTGCTTACCT
>Ga0209541_10016405_pt1 | contig 10950 bp, 12 predicted proteins | sample RifCSPlowO2_01_FD_184027 | JGI IMG/M metagenome (GOLD analysis project Ga0209541, IMG submission 184027) | Groundwater microbial communities from Rifle, Colorado - Rifle CSP2_plank lowO2_0.1 (SPAdes) (version 2) | ecosystem: Environmental > Aquatic > Deep subsurface > Groundwater | place... | reverse complement strand
TCATCAGGAATTTTTTTCTCAATTCCAAAACCTGGAATTAATTTATCAAAAATTCCTCCCTCTTTAGTTATATACTTTCCCCCATAAAAAAGTATAAACAAAACAAATAATGCAATTATTACATAAATCACACGCAAACTAAGTTCTCCTCTTCTATTCATTTGCACGATTTAATAAGGCACTTAAGATATTCAATAGCCCCTACCCCCTTATCTTTCAACCCAAAATATACGAATAGAACTAAAATTAAAACACCTAATCCTACCAGCCAAGGAATTAAACTATCAAATTCAAGCTGTCCTCTTTTACTCTTTTTCTTCATACTCAATAATAAAAACCCAGATTATTAAATCTGACGATTAATCAAAATGTAAAATTAGCTTCGTCTATTTTCTCCAAAAAGTCTTTCATGTATTTTGAAATAAATAATAGTAATTAATTTATATTAAACCATTCAGTTATTTCTGTTTGTAATTCCTTCTCTCTTTTACTCTCTTCATCTATAATTGAAGTTATTTCTTCTAAATCTAATAGTATTAAATCTTGTATCTTTCTGTTTATTAATTCTTCATCAAATCCAGATTTTGAGACAATAATATATTTGAATTTTCCCTTAGCCGAAGTCCTTAAAGATTTTTCTTTAAGTTCTTCAAAAGTTTTACTTCCCACTTTTCTATTTTGAAATTTAATCTCTATAAAAGTGCAGGATGACTTGTTGTTTAATACTAAGTCTATATCTTCATCATTTTCCCACCATTTACCATACTCATTAAAAATAATATCTACTCCCTTTATCTTTTTGTTTCTCATAAATAGAAAAAATTCAGTTATAATATCTTCAAATATTTTACCACAATAATCGTCCAAATCCCTATAGATATTCTTCATTGAAGGATCTATTATTCCAGATTGTATTTGTTCTTGAAGAGGATAAACAAATTTATACCAAAACTTAAAGAAATTATCTTTTATTTTATACCTCTTCATTCTTTTCTTTCCAAAAAGGGGGTCTGCAGAAGAGACCATATCTAATAAATCTATTAAATTCCTTAAATAAGCGGTTACTTGATTTTGTTCCAATTCTAATTCATCAGCTATCTCTTTTAATTCTTCCTTACCTTTTGAAATAGCTCTTAAAATAGATATGTATCTTTCAGGATTAGTCAATTCAAATTTCAAAGCATTTATTGGTTCTTCATATAGAGATCCTCCTTTTTTCAGAACCATATTTTTAAAGGATTCTAACAATTCAGATTGAGATTCTTTGAAGAAAGAGAGATATTGAGGAGTACCCCCGAAAACCGCAAATACCTTGACTTTTTGCTCTTCATTTAATTCCTTAAACATCTCTCTAAAATCAATATACCTAAACTGTTTCAAATAAATAGCAAAGGTTTTCCTACCATAAAGAGGCCCCTTCTCTTCTAAGGCTAATTTATGCATCATACTCATAGAAGAACCACTAAGAATTAGCATAATTTTGTTTTTTCTCAAACTAGAGTCCCAGTAATCTTGCAAAGAATAAATGAAATCCTTAGCAAAATCATTAACTCTTTGAAACTCATCTAAAATCAAAAGAAATTTCTGGTTCTTTGTTTTTTCAATCATATAGTCAAAAAAATCACTCCAAGAAGATATTTTCACAACTTCCTCGAAACATTCTTCTATTTTTTTAGAAAAATCTCTTTTTAATTCCGCTTTAGATTGGGCAGTAATCGTTAAAAACATTTTCTTACATTTAACCTTATTTGCGAACCTCCTTAGCAATTCAGACTTACCCACCCTTCTCCGACCATATAAAACACCAAACTCACCCTTATTTAGTTGTTCAAACTTACTTCTAAGTAAATCTAACTCTTCAAACCTATCATAAAATTCTTTTCCCATGTTTATAATTTAGATTATAAATATATATAATCCTATTATATAACAATATAATATCTATTATATAAATCTTTCGTTTATTAAATATAAAAGAACATCACCTAAAGCCAATTACCTGATACCCATATTTTTCTATATCCTCTTCGCTCCAAAAACTAAACTCTTTCGTTCTCGCAACATATGTTACTTTCTTCTCAATAACTCTACCAGTATATTCTTTTGTTTTAGGATTCCATTCCTTCAAAACTAAAACATCTCCTTCCTTGATATCAAAATCAGCTAGTCTTAACTCGTAAGTCTTTCTCCCATCAATAATTGCTTGAAAAAATTCAGGCCAAACTTTCTTTTCAATCCTATTTCCCATACTATTCAATCATCTCTAATAAATTAAAACCTTCCGCCCTTAACAATCACTTTTCAAGAAAACACAAACACCCTCATCCGACATCTTTATAACATAAAATACATTTAATATGCTACAAAAAAGAGTATGGAAAAAGAGAACTTATCAACAAAAGAAATAATTGCAAAATATTCAAAAAAACTTGAATCTGAATTTAACTCAGAGATTGAATCATCTGCAGATTATTCTCAATTTAAAAGAGATATGTTAAAAGAATTGTCAGAATACGAACGCTGGGCAAAAACCCTCGGCAATTTAATAAAAATAAAAGTAGCCGAGAAAGACAGAGTTAAAATTGAAAAGCATCTCAAAACTGCAAGACTTGAAGTAACTCCTTCTCAATCTTTAACTTTATCCGTAATAGCTTTTCTAGGACTATTTTTTATTACACTCCTTATAGGAACTTCCATTTATTTAATCACGGAAAGTTTCCCAACGCTTTTAGTCTTTCTCGGCATAATAACCTCTTTCTTCGTATTTTATTACGCTTATACAATGCCCAAAAGATTAGCAAACATCTGGCGTCTAAAAGCTTCTTCAGAGATGGTTCCTGCAATTCTTTACATAGTAGTCTATATGAAACACACTTCCAACTTAGAAAGAGCAGTCGCATTCGCAGCAGAACATCTTGAAGGCCCACTAGGATTAGATTTTAAAAAAATATTTTATGATGTAGAAATAGGAAAATATTCAACAATAAAACAATCTCTAGATAATTACTTAGAATCTTGGAGAGAATACTCTCCAGAATTTGTTGAATCTTTCCATTTAATAGAATCCTCTTTATTCGAACCTACAGAAGCAAGAAGAGTACAAATCTTAGAAAAATCTTTACAAATAATTTTAGATGGTGTTTATGAAAAAATGTTAAGATACTCAAGAGAAATAAGATCTCCTCTTACAAACATCTACATGCTTGGAATAATTCTTCCAACTCTAGGACTTGCACTTCTTCCTTTAGCTTCCACTTTGTTAGGTGGAGCAATAACTTGGCCCATCTTGATAGTTATCTTCAACATAATTATCCCATTTTTAGTATTCTATTTAGTTTCAGAAGCATTAATAAAAAGACCAGGAGGTTATGGAGAATCATCTGTTCTTGAATTAAATCCTCAATATTATAAATACGAATCAAGAAAACCTTGGCTAATAGCTTCCTTAATTGCCGTTCCCATATTACTTTTAGGACTACTCCCTTTAATCCTTCAATTAGGATTTATCTCATCCTTAGGACTTCCATCAGATTTTGCCCTAGAAAAGATAGGTTTAAGTTTCTTAGGTGAAGGCAACTTATTTAATTTCAGAATTTCAGACGGAGAAAGAATAGGTCCATTTGGAACAGGAGCAATTATTTTCAGTCTGTTAATACCTTTAGCAATCGGCATGTTTTTCTCTTCAGCATATAAAAGAAAAACAAAAGATTTAATAAAATCAAGAGATGACACAAAATATCTTGAAAAAGAATTTACTAACTCTCTATTTCAGTTAGGAAATCGTATTGGAGATGGAGTTCCTGTTGAGATTGCATTCGGCAAAGTAGCTCAATCAACCCAAGGACAAAAGACACAAGAATTTTTCTCTCTCGTAAACAGAAATTTCCAGCAATCTGGAATGTCTTTAGAATCAGCAATATTTGATAAAAAAAGAGGAGCACTAACGTTATTCCCCTCATCTTTAATTGCAACTTCAATGAGAATACTTCTAGAATCGGCAAAAAAAGGATTACAAGTTGCAGCCCGTTCATTAATGTCAATATCAGAATATGTAAAAAATATAGATAAAATAAATGAAAGACTCCACGATTTACTAGCAGAAATAGTTTCAGATATGAAATCAAACATGACCTTCCTCGCTCCACTTTTAGCAGGAATAATTGTAGGATTATCATCAATGATAACTTCCATCTTAAACAAACTCCATGAAATACAAATAAGTGCGGGAGCATCAACAGACAGCATCGGAGGATTCGGCTCACTAAATTCCATAACTTCCATATTTGAAGTCAATCAAATGATTCCACCCTACTTCATACAAATCTCAATAGGCATTTATATAATAGAAATAATTTTCATCCTCACTTCCGCTCTAGTAACCGTAGACTCTGGAAGAGACCCCCTTAAAGAGAAGAATGAGTTATCAAAGAACCTCATTAGAGGCCTTTCGCTTTATTTAATCGCTGCATTCCTATCTATTTTAATCTTGAACATCTTGGCCACAATTTCACTGGGAAGTCTATCATAACCCTAAAAAATACACTATACCTGCAATATAATAATCTTTTTAAACCAAACCTAACAAAGAATTTTATGTCTTTAGTTGAATTATTTGAAGTCCATCGAGAGCTAACATCAGATGAAGAAAATCTACAAACAGCATTAGACACTCTTAGACTTAAAATGAACGCATTTATTATACAAACTACTGATATAAAAGTACTACAAACAACTGGCCCTTATTTCTCTCATCTTCCCCCAGGAAAAGAAGGAGAAGACCCCAGATTTATTTATACCGCAAGTATTCTTTACGAAATAAATCCTCAGACAGAAAGAAGATTTGCAGATGAATAATTAACAACATCAATTCCCAACAACACCATAAAACCACTCTTTCCACTTGAAAAAAACTTTCTCACAATCCATCTTATCTCCTTCTCTTTCCTCTTCACTTATCTTATGAAACATTGCATTTGAAAGAGCATTATAATAAGATTCCATAATGTCTGGTCTATTCAATTTCTTTGAAGCATTAACTATCTCTTGCTTTATCCTCGCCCTAAGAACAATATTATCAAAAACCGCATCCCAATTTCCAGCCCATCCTTTTACATTTGAAGCTATAGATTTAATTATTTCAGAATCTCCATTTATCAATTCAGGAGTCGGCTCCAATTCATCTTTCTCTACATTATATCTCATCAAATCAACAAATCCTTTTTCTCTCAAAGGGTCTTTCTCCCAATGTTTTCTAACTTCAGTTATCTGAACAACTCTTCTCTTTGAATGTAGTCCATCAAGAGTCTTTATCGGATTTGTAATAACAATTAAATCTGTCGCCTTAAAACTTGTAACAGGAACTCCCAAGTCATTAACAACTCTATCAAAAACCCCATATGGAGAATCTCCGTGAATTGTTCCTGCGACTACATTAGCCAAAGCTCCTATTCTCATTGCTTCATACAAAGCCCTAGCCTCGTCGCTCCTAACTTCTCCAACTATCAATGCCGAATCTCCCAATCTTAAACTAGTCCTTATTCCTTCAGACGCCTCAATCTCACTCGTCCCTTTTAACAAAGCGCTTCTTACTTTCATACTTAAAATATCATATCCTATTTTCCTCAAAGCATCAATAGGCAGTTCTAAAGTATCTTCAACAACTATGACTCTATAATTGGGCATTATCTCAAGCATTAAACTTCCAAGTAAAGAAGTCTTTCCCGCACTTCTAGTTCCCGCAACTAAAATTGTTCTAGCACCATCAATAATAAAACTAAGAAGTCCCGCAGCAAAAGAATTTATCATTTTCTTTTCAATAAATAAAGGCAATGTCCACGGCTTATCTCTATGTCTTCTAAATGCATAAGCCAAACCTCGAGGAGATAAAGGCTCTTTAACCGCAGCAACTCTCGCTCTAACTTCTCCAAAAACAATATCACTATCAAGAACTGGATTTGCCTCATCTAAAGGTCTTCCACTTTGTAATCTTAATTTAGCAGCCCAAGAATCTGCATCTTCATAACTAGGAATTATATTTGTAAAACACTCTTCATAATCAGCGTGTCTCACAAAAACAGGATTCTGTGCTATCGGAGCATTCAAAACAATATCTTGTAATTTATCATCCATCAACAAAACCTCTATCAAACCAAAACCAAGAGTATTTCTAACTAATATTTTAGCTAATTTGTTAAGCCCATTATAATTTATCTGTATACCTTTACTCTTTGACAACTCAGACAACAAATCCTTAGCAACATTCATAAAAACTTGTCTTATCCTCTCAGGGTCTGTAAATTCCTCGCTCTTTGGTCTATGCTCAATCAAAACATTTCTTGCAAGATTAACAAGAACGTGATGTTCCTCATTCAATTCATATTCAGGGGCACTTACATGATAAAAATATTTTGGCTCATTCTTAACTCTTAAAATACTAATCACTATATCCTCTTCACCTTCTTTTAAAACATATTGGTCTATCAATTCAGAATTTTCAGGTATTTTTGCAACAAGTCTAGTAAAGCTAAAATTAGGCAATACTTGTGCTCTAAAAATACTCTTGTAAAAAGACCGGTCTCCTTTAAAATAATCTTCAAATTTTTCTCTTATCATTTTTATTATCTTCAGGTTCTCAAGAAGCATCTTAAACTTTTCAAAGAATCTTCTATATAATGCTCCTCTAGCGTCCTCCTCTCCACCTAAAGATTTCAATCTCTTCAAGACCTCATAATAAACCATCAAAGAATCTTTCTTAAGTAAATCAGAAAGATAAGACATTTCAGAAATAAAATTAGGACCATAAAGAAAGACTTTATCATTAGATAAAACATTTTCTTGCTTAATTAAAAAATTATAAAGAGAAGCTATTTCCAAAAGAATAGAAACCGATTCAAAAGAATAACTATAATTCCTCTGTTGCACCATTACAATTCTCGAAGTATCGGGATTTTCAATCAAAGAGTCAACCGCTTGAGCCATGACTTCAGGGTTATCTGCGATATTTGGAACTAAAGGGGCATTAAGATAATTAATATACATTATATTCTCTCCCGACTTTCTCTCAACTTCAACAGCGTAAAGCTTAGTCCCCTCTTTAAAAATCATACATATAATGAAAAAGACTAATTAAAATAACTTTCCTATTTTACCATCTTCCAACTTTTAAACCTATTCTATGTTGTAAAATATTATTTCTCCACCATGCAACAAAACATAATATTCCAGCTATAACAAAAATGATGCCTAATATAGAACCCCAGAACAATCCTTCTGCCCAATTTAAGATACCTATAAATATCTCTACCGAGAATCTGATTAAAATAATTCCAATAATTATGAGAATAATTCCTTTAAATATCAAAGAAGGAATACCTAAAAATTTCCTTATATTAAATCTTCTATTGTGAGAATTAAAACGAGATTTATGAAAACTTCTCCTACTTCTAAATCTTCTACCCCCACCCGTATAAGATAATAAATAAATTAACTTATAAATTCTTCTAGAGAGTAGCCAAAGACAAAACAAAACTATTTTAAACTCACTAACATTTATTACAATATGGAAAGTTCTCAGGGCAACTACGAGGTAACACAGCAATTGCTTTCTGCTTCAAGATTAAAAGATTTAGAGGAAACAGTATACTTACTTAAAGAAAGACTATTGTTAATAGGTCAAACACTTATTCAAAACAAAGAAAGAACCTCTTTAGACTCCGAAGAAAACAAGAAAATGCTAATCCAACTAAAAAGAGAAAATGAAAGACTAAAAGAACTCCTTGAAAGAGTACTTGAACAACTAGGCAAAACCGCAAGAAAAGAAGAACTTATGATAATTAAAAGACAAGTGGATTTACTAAGAGGTTAAATGGCGTCAATAGAAGATATAAAATTAATGAGACAAGAAGGAATGTCAGAATCACAAATACTTGAGTATTTAAAATCAAAAGGCATTTCTCCTAATGAAGCAATAGACTTAATATCTAGCGCAAAAATTAAGGAGGCTGTTTCAGGCAGACAAACAGACTCTCAATATACCGTTCAAGAAGAAGATATGCAAAAATCAATTTACTCTTCTGAAGACTCAGATGAACCAAATAAACCCCAATATGCAGAACAAACGCCTCAATATGAAAATTATCAACAATACTCTCCTTCAATAAACATAGAAACTATCTCTGAAATAGCTGAACAAGTCGTAATTGAAAAAATAAGTATAGTCAAAAACAAGATAGAAAAATTAGCAGAATCTCAAAACCTACTTGAATCAAATCTATTAAACATCGACGAAAGACTAAAGAGAATGGAAAAAATAATTGACCGCCTTCAACTCTCAATACTTCAGAAAATAGGAGAATCAATAACAAATATAGAAGACTTAAAGAATGAGATGATGGAAACTCAAAAAACATTCAAATCTCTAATATCCAGTCCTCAAAGAAAAGCAAAGACTTCTGATAATCTTGAAACTCCTTAAACAATTTAAGCATTTATCTAATCCGACTTTAAGTAAAAACTCTCCACAACAATAAGAATCTAAATCAATTATTAATAAAATCTTCTATCTCAATTTTTTTACGTGCCAGCTTCGGCATTAGAACCTAAACCGGATACCGAAATAACATAACCTCGCCTGCCGCCATCGGAATTGAAGTAAGCAATAAGCCTGCTATCAACAAGATACCAGTACCAGTCCAACGCAGAAAGGCTTTTAATTAATCCATTGGAATTATTATCAACTATCCAAGAATATGATTTTCTTGCAAATAAATTAGAAACCTCTCCTAATTTCTCCGCACCTTCAACTCCATAATTAGCAATAAAAGTCCCATCATGCTGTAATGTTTCTTTGTTGTGATAACCTGACTTGATAGTACTTAATGGAGCAAAAGCAATTTGTCTATTCTCGCTTCTTCTAACTCCTCTTTCCGTATTACCTCCACTTAACATATCTTCCAACTCCACAATTGTTATTTGATTATCTAAACCCAAACCTTTTTCATCAGGAATAACATAAACTCCAGGATTTTGAATATTTTTAGGTGTCCAAATATTAAGATTGTTAACCCATAACCAACCATCATTAATTACCTTTTTTTTCACAAAATCTATTCTTGGACTTTTTTTAACTCTTTCGTCACTAGAAGTATATACTTCACCAAGAAAATGAGCAGTTTGCTCACCAGTCGGCAGTCTTTGCTCACTTGCTAAAACTTGTCTTACAACATCTTTATAATTTCCTGGTCCAAATGCCGGAAAAAGAAATACTGCTTCTCCACTAGGAGTTTGAATACCCCATCTTGCCTCTGGAGTCCAAACTCTTGGTAATTCTACTATGCCTTCTTTCTCTGATTGATTTTCCATAAATATCCCACAAATCTCCCCTATTTAAACCTTTCTATTAGTTATTACTATATAAGAGTAACCAATTCCTAAATCTTACCCTCAAGCTCCTTCAGAAAAACACTATTTTTCTACATTTTTAGAATCAAAAATCACAATCTCTATCTAACTCTGCGCCCACCAATTTAACATCATCAATTTGACATGAACCTTTCTTCGTTCCAACTTTACATTGAAATTCTAAGATGAGATTATTATTGCGATTAAGATGGTTATAATAATCGCCAAAGCGATTTTCAAAGGGAAGCAATATATCTACTTCCTTAAACAATCTTCCACTATTTCCAGTCTTACCTTCGGTAGTAAATATAACTTTAGAGTGTTGAGCAGTATAAGTTATGCCACTACTATTAATACTGAAAAGAGAGTAATTCATTATAACTCTAAAATAATCTCCTTCAGAAAAAAGTCCATAGCGATATTTGAATGTTAAACGATTATTAACATAATAACTGCATCCTCCAACTAAACCATATTTCCCTCCAAATTTAGTTATTTTCAAACTATTCACTGGAGTCTTATTGGGACCAGTATTCTTCCTAGCCCTCATAACACCAGCATAACCTAAACTTTCAGTATGGTTGGGATATACTGCATAAACTTTTTCACTATACCATCCAAAAGGTTTAGTCTGATTCCATTTGCTCAAAGTTCTATCTGTAAAATTATCATAAAAAAGCCAATCAGCACTCACAAAGTTAAAAGATAAAAATAAACTTAATACACAAAAACCCAATACAAAAATAAGCTTCTTCATTTATAATCAAATAATAAGAACTATTTAAACATCTAGTGAAACTCCCCATAGCAAGCTATGGGGCATCAGACGAAATTAATCAAGAAACAAATCTTTTCTATATTTTATACAAAAGACAAAGTGATATTTTATTTTGAATACCTTGTGTGATGACCTAATTAGTTCTACCATCTAAAAGCTATATTCTACAAACTTATAGCTTTATCCCCACAGCAAGCTGTGGGGTATTACGGATAATAAACCAACTTTTACCAAAAAATCCAACAAAAAGCACATTATTTTCTATAACCATAATACTTATTAAGCGGTGGATATTTCAGAAAAAATGGTTTGGTTTCAAGATACTGCTTTTCATATACTTGATGTAGAAGAATTTGTTAGTGTTAGAAATGCCTATAAAGAGTTAGTTAGATCTCAAGGAGGTTCAATACACCCTCAAATAGGTGCAGAAGTTATGGAAATAGATAGAATACAACTTTGTACATTGTCTATTAATTACTTGAGCGAACAAGGAAATTTATGGGTTCAACATTTTAGATTAAATCATTATAGAAGACAACCAGATGGGAGATATCCATGTGAATTTTTAACACTTTCCCCAACTCAGGAAGGTTTAGAATTAGGGAAAAGAAGATTAGAAGATGCTGTGAAAGAAGTTATTCAAACAGAACCAGCGATTTCAACTTAATTACATTAAACTCTAATTCCCTCTTAGTGAAAACTTCCCACAACAAACTATTTAGCATCAAATAATAACTCCTCAATTATCTCCAATACTCTAAACCCCTCATATT
>Ga0209541_10016403_pt1 | contig 10951 bp, 7 predicted proteins | sample RifCSPlowO2_01_FD_184027 | JGI IMG/M metagenome (GOLD analysis project Ga0209541, IMG submission 184027) | Groundwater microbial communities from Rifle, Colorado - Rifle CSP2_plank lowO2_0.1 (SPAdes) (version 2) | ecosystem: Environmental > Aquatic > Deep subsurface > Groundwater | place: Rifle... | reverse complement strand
ATGTCTTTTCTTGAAACGAAGGGGGCGAATCATCATGTGGACTTGCAAGTTTTCAACACCAGAGATTTCAATAGCAACAACGATTACACTACCGGCTATGTGACCGGCTTTTGGGGCATAAAATACAATGTCTCTGGTCTTTAGAGACGGCCGATTTTTTGAAGAACGCTGATATCACTTTTGGGAATTTGGAAGGGCCGATATCTTCGAGGGGGACGAAACGTTTGTAGTTTGGGTGATTTTGTTTTTGATCAAAATTTTTCTCCGGATACAAAGACGGGTTTACTGCTAAAAGTTACGCTCAAGAATAAAAAGATTGCGCAGGTAGAACAGATAAAAATTGCTTTCGGTTCTTCATATCAACCGCATTTGATTTCGGAATCGAAATGACGAAAAATAAAGAATATGGTAACTGATGAATTAAAAAATTATGTTTTGGAATCTTTCAAATCCGGCCATACTAAAGAGGAAATAGCGCGTTCTCTTGTAGCCGTCGGTTGGTCAGTGTTTGATATTAAGGAAGCGATTCGCCTTTTCATTCAAACGCAACCAAAAGCATCGTCTATCGTTTCTGAAAGTAAAATCGAACATGTCGCAAAATATTCAACGGAAGTCAGTAGGCGACCAGTATTAGGTTATGCAATTTTTGTCAGCGTTATCGCAATCCTTGGCGGCGCAATTTTTGCTCTCTGGCACGAACGGCTCGATCTTTCAAATACAAATTCGTCAAAAGCGAGAGAATTTTATACTCGCTTTGCAGAGTCTCAAATTACTTTTACCGACGTTGGAAAAATGGTTTTTCCAGACGAACAAAAATTTCTTACCCAAAAACAAGAATATATTTCAACAAAGGAAAGTTTCATTGAGGTTAATCTCCGCTCTATGCGGCTCGCGCTCTATGAAAGAGGTGTGCCGATAAAAGAAATGGAGATCGTTACAAAGGGCAGAGAGGGTAGTTGGTGGGAGACACCGACTGGAAATTATAAAGTTCTTGGGAAAGAAGTGAATCACTTTTCTTCAATAGGAAAAGTTTGGATGCCGTATAGCGTCCAATTCTATGGCAACTATTTCATCCATGGCTGGCCGCATTACGATAACGGAATGCCGGTAGCCTCGACTTACTCGGGTGGTTGTGTGCGTCTGACTAATGAAGACGCTAAGCAAATATTTGATTTTGTAAAAAAAGGGATGCCAGTAATGGTTTTAGAGGATAGAGAAACGGAACATTTCGGATTGCTCAAGACAAAAGCTAAAAACGCTCCACTGCCAGCTATAAACGCGAGAGCCTTTTTAATCTCCGACTTAGCTTCGGGCGAGACAATTCTGGAAAAAAATTCAAACACAAAATTACCGATCGCCTCAATTACAAAGCTAGCAACCGCAGTGGTTGCTCATGAGTTAATTTATCTCGGCCGACCCATCAAGGTTACGCCCCAGACACTCGCTAACGTCTATCAGATTTTTCAGGTTTCTATAGGAAACTATTATAATGGCTTTGATTTGCTCTATCCACTTTTGATGCAGTCATCAAATGATGCTGTAAAAACACTCGCTTCATTTTTAGGTGAACAAAACTTCGTGCGTAATATGAACGCAAAGGTCAACTCTATTGGAATGGATGACACCAGTTTTGCTGATACCTCTGGCATGAGCGCAGAAGATATTTCTACGCCTAATGATATCGCGAAGCTGCTCCAATACATTTATTACAAACGCCGTTTTATTTTTGATATTAGCAAAGGAAAAGAGTTTGAAAATGTTGGCTTGGTAAAAATTGGGGATACGATAAGTATCCGTGATCTTAAAAATTTTAATGAGTTTTTTGAAGAGCCGGATTTAATTGGTATGCAAAATGGCGAGACAAGCGCGGCGAGGCAAACTATAGCAACAGCATGGAATATCCATACATTGCAAGGAGATGTGCCGATTGGAATTATTGTTTTAGGTTCTGATAATAGGGTCGGAGATACAAAAAATTTATTAAAGTGGGTTAAGGACAACTTTGATACTCTATAACTTGGTCAACGCGTGGTTTTCTATCCGAGGGTCTATGATTTTCTAACTATTTTATAGTTTTTTTGAAGAAAAACTAAGTCTTCTTCCAAACTTTGCAGGAGTTTTATGTGCCAATCTTTGGGTCCTGGAAGGTCTTATGTAAATAATTCTCCTTTTTTTCTTCTCAAGAGCCAGTATGCAATGATGATGGCCGAATAGTTAAGTATTAAAAACCAGGGCGTTCCCCAAAAGAAGCCATCAAATTTCCAGCCAGAGAGCGGCCATAAAAACGGCGTGGGATAGAATTGATATGAATGAGTTGGAATGTCCAAGAGAATGTGGATAAACCATCCGCCGAGTTCCCACAGCGGACGACGGAGAATTAACAAAATAATCCAGAATACTACAAGAAATACGATTGCGCTGTGACTGATGCTATAGAGCGTTGAGGTAAGGCGAAAAATCGGCAGGGTGTCTTGCGGAGCTGGCTCCACTTCGCCGGGACGAGGAAAATCAGAAAAACTCATTCTGCCGAAAATCAGATTTCCAAAAAGCCAAACAAAGCCAATGGTGAACGCAAAAAGATCGGGAAAAACGCCCCAAAATGCCGCCATTTTGATATTGAATGGTTTCTTGGCTTTCCTATTGATTGCTTTGTATGCGGCTCCGGCCCAGAGGCCGTGCGAAAAAATATCCATAAATTAACGAAGATTATAAATTTTTCTCTCGCGCGACCTTGAGCGCTTTTGCCCACCAGAGTTTGAAATTGCCGATTTTTAAATTTTTTAACCGCCATTACTGTATATTTATGTATAGACTGCGACGGCCGTCTTAGTTTATACAATTTCGTATACAGTTGTCAGAACAGATTTAATGTACATTTATACGCCGCAGCTGCCTCCTTCGCGGGATTGCGGGGGTTCAATTTCCGAGAGAATCTGCCGGTATCCTTGAGCGCTGGAATAAGCGGAACCCAAAATTTCTTTAGGGTCTATTTCGTTCCAAGCCGCGCCTCGCTTTTCAAAGTACTTGGCAATTGCGAGATAAGTGTCCGGAAACCAGTAGGAATTTACAACAAGAGCTGTTTTATACATTTCTTCTTCGCTCGCTCCTTGAGCCGCGAGCAATTCCAGAAGACCAAGCATTGCCATTCCGTGATTGCAATCCGGAAAATATGTTGAGTTTCCGCAACAGGGCCGATAAATATTTTGAGACACTCGTTCAACGAGTTTTTGCTGTTCTTCGGTGAGCGTCACGAACCGGTGCTTGCTATAATGTTCCATCGCGTCGCCTTTCGCGAGCGACCAGCCGCCGGTGGAAGCGAACTGGCTCGCGTCTCCTCCATAACGCGAATCCCGCATCGGCCCTTCTTCTAAAATTTTATTTTGGTTTGCCAAACCAAAACCCCACAGAAGATTAAGAAGAAATCCGGCATTTTGAGCGTCTATTTTTAGTTCCTGATTATTTTCGCCGTCAAGAAGCTTTTTTTCGGCTTCGTTCAAACCGCCTCTTTGGCTGTAAAGAGATTCAAATTTTTCTTTGTCAATCACTCCCGACTCAACCATTTGTTTTCCCAGACTGCCCCATTTAACCGGCAAAATTATTCCGTCCTGGGGCAAGACTATTTTTTCTAAATCGGCGTTATTTTGAGTTTGGGTTAGTTTTGCTTGCTGTTTTGACCCGTTAGACAAGGAACGCGGTTTAATGTTTATTTCAAATAATTGAGTTAAAAGAATTAAAATAAGCAAACCAAAAGAAACAAGGCCGGCTAATTTCCAATAATTTATGGATTCTTTATTCTTTAAGGCCTCCGACACTTTTTCTTCTTGTTCTTGATTGTTTTTATTGATTGATTCCATTTGAATTTTTGGAGCTTTTCTTCATTTTGTAAAACAATATAAAGAAAATCCCGATAATAATAACGCCCCAAATAATATCCGGAATGTTGAAAAAAACGTTCATTAAATTTTCCGACCATTGATTGAGCGCTTCTCCGATTTTAGCTTGAAAAGAAGGAGCCCAAAACGCGTTCTCGGAAAAAGCCAAGATTAAAAGAAGAATCCCCATTGCTAAAAATACCAGCCCCGCCAAAAGATTGGTGGAGTGAATAAACAATGTTTTGTTTCCAAATTTAATTTCAAAAAGTTTTCCTCTGATAATCCGCGACTGTTCAATTTTAAATCGGTCGTAAAGATAGCCGAGGACGAACAGCGGGAAAGTCATTCCAAACACATAAGCAAAAGTCACAATCAAGGCTTTCCAGAACGCGCCGGAGATGACCGCCAAAGTTATGGCTCCGGCAAGCACGGGAGCGCAACAGGAGGTTGCCGCGCCGGAAAATACGCCGAGCATAAAAATTGAACCCGGGCGCGACGGGTCAAGTTTTGGCGTCATTCTTTTGGGCATAGGCAACATAGCCAAACCTTTGCCGGAAACGGCGAAAAAAGCCAAAATAATCATCAAAAGGCCGCCAATTATGTACATTTCTTTATGGAAATCGCGGAAAATTTGAGCAAGGCCGGCCGCGCCCAATCCGATCGGAATAAGAATCGCCGCGATGCCGGCGAAAAAAATAAAAGTCATTTTTAAGATGTTTCTTTTTTCCCGGAAAGCCGAAGCCAAATACGCCGGCAAAAGCACAGTAATACAGCAGGGCGCGAAAAGAGCGACCATACCGGCTAAAAAGGCGGCGATTATTGAAGCGGAAAAGATTATATCCATTTATAAATAACTCAAAACTCAAAGTTCAAAACCATAATTTAAAGCTAAAAACTTTTTTAAAATTTTAAATCAATTTTAAATTTATAAATTTTAAATCAATTTTAAATTAGTTTTAAAATTAAATCATTAAAACATTCATTTAAAATTTAGAATTTAAAATTAAAATCTGGGTTTAAGTTTGAAGATGTGGTTTTGACATTTAACATTTGAGTTTTGAGCTTGCATACATTTATATTAACTTACTTTAAAAGCGCAAACAACGCTATGAAATCTTACAACTTATCTTGTCACCATTGCTTGAAACGCAAATTCTAATTTTGGCGATTTTGCCGAATTTGTTTCAAGATATACGGAGCGTTGAGCCAAGCCGACTCCGGAAGGTCCGTGAGCCGCCGGGTCAAAAACAACTTCCACGGATGTTTTTTCTCCCGGTTTAACTTCAATTTTTGTGTTGGCTGATGTGTGGCCCGGCATACCAAACTCTCCGTACTTTTTGCCGTCAGCCGTTGAAATGTAAGCGATGGTGCACATACAAGAAGTATATACCTTTTCAATGATTACGGGTTCGTTTTCCTTATTTTGTATTTCAAAAATATGGGATACTTTGCCGTTCTTCATTGAGATAGTTCCAAAATCAAAACTATTTTCTTGGCTTACAAGAACGTTTGCCGAGTATTTCGCGGAGTTTGAAAGCTCGTTTTTTTCGTTTGAAGCCGTATTTGAACCCAAGATGGCGATTAAACCCCCAAACACTAAAGCGCCGGCAATCAAGAATATTAAATTTTTATTTTGCATCATAATGAAAATAAAAAATCAAATATCAAAATGTAATTCAAAATGCAAAAAGAATTATTTTTTAAATTCTTTTTGCATTCTTCTTTTTCATTTTGCATTTTGATTTTTGCATTAGGTTTAGTTATTATACCTATTTGTTAAAATTTGTAAATAAAAATGGAAGAGCCGGCGCGACCAGCCGGTATTTTATTTTTTAGCCAATCATAAGAATCCTCCGGTTTTATAATAAAACCTTTTACAGGTTTGCCTTGAGATTGTTGAAGAAAAGTGGCTGAGACCGCGAACCAGGTTTCGGCGGGCGGGGCGCCTTTTTGCGAATTCCAGGGAATAAATTTTTCGCCAAAATAATATGTCGGCGAACCGCCGCCAAAATAATCAAGATAAATCGCTGAAATTTTATTTTTTTCAGCAAAAAATTTAAGCCGTTTTAAGTCCTGCCCCCAATCATAGTTTGAGTCGGTAATGTATTTATATCCGTTTTTAACGCCGCCGCCCAATTCGTTGTAATAAGACAAATAATAAGGAAAGGAAAAAATTGTCGCGCCGAAAATCCAGAAAAGGGTTAAAAAAATAAAAATATTCTTCGGAATATTTTTAATATAATGGCGGTAAATAATTTTTAGAACGGCAAAAATATTTCGCGGTTCTTCCGCGATATTAAAACTTCTTGTCCAAAGAACTATCTGCCGCGAAACCAGCATATAGATAAAAGGAAATGTCGGCATTATGTGCCGAACCCCGATATTAAGAGGGCTTGTCATTGATTGAATCCAGTAAACGGCGATAAAAATCGCGCCGGTCGTTAATATAAAATTATCTTTGAGCCATTCGCGAAAATTCTGAAAAGATTTTTGTTTTGCCGCGAAAATTCTTTTGAGACCGAGATATAACGCCGCGAGAGTTAAAAGATGAAAAGCCAAATGTTCTTTTAACAAATAAGCGATAGGGAAATAAAACCACCAGCCGCCGGCCGAAGTTTCTCCCCAAAAATAATTGGTGTTTCCTCCAGTCGCTCGCTGAATAACCATAAGAAGCCCTAAGAGATATTGAGCGAATGGCTTTAAAATCGGCTTGTCGGCCATAAAAACGGTTAATTCCGCGATGGGCCTAAATCCAAAAGAGGTTAAAATAAATTCCGCGTCCGATTTTTGTCTTTCCGTCGGATAATTCCAAATGTGATATTGATAAACCAGCCAAATAATCGCGCCGGCGATTAAAAAAATTATTAAAATTTTTCCGGCCGTTTTACCCCATTCTTTTAAAAGATGAATCAGCCGTTTTTGAAAAGAAAATGATTTTAGTTCTTCCCAATGATTTAAAAATACCCATAGGGCTCCGAAAATAACATAGAGAGGCGCCAAAAGAACAAGAGAAAATTTTAAAAGAAGCGCCGTTCCAAAAACAACGCCCGCGATTAGAATATTTTTTTTTGTTTGGTTTTCAAGAAATTTTAAAAAATAAATTATTCCGATGAAAAATCCGAAGGCGGCGGCAAGGTCGGTGGTAACATATCGGGAGTGGGCGATAAAAGTCGGGGAGAAAGAATAAAAGAAAAGAGTTAAAAGACCGACTTTGTTTCCGTATAATCCTCTGGTTGACGCGAAAATCAGCCAGCCAAAAAGCAGAGCCAAAAGCATTATTGGAAACCGCGACCAGCGCAAAATTTTATTAGGATTATTTCCTGATTCGTATAAAAAGACACTCCCCATTCGCCACTGTCCATTTATATCATTAGTCCAGGCGGGGTCCCCGACAGGAAAATTTAGACTTAAAAACAAAAGCGGAAAAGCGGCCATATCTTTTATTAAAGGAGGATGCTCGGGATTAAGCCGATAATCTTTTTGAGTGAGATAGGAATATCCGGCCGGAATATGCGCCAATTCATCCATTATCGCCGAGTCGTTCCAGGCGGAAAAAAAGAGCATAACGAACATCGCGGCAAGCAAGATAATGGCTAAAAATTTTGCTTTTTCCATAATAATAATAATTATTATATTATAAAATACGCGCTTTGAAAATCAAATATAAACGACTTACGATGTCGTTTGGTGGATTTTGAATTTTGTCGCAATCGGAAAGAAAAGGAGAAAAAATGAAAGAAAGATATATTTTTTTGTTTCGTCATTGTTCGTCGCTGTGAGGCAGATTCCAATTGTTTTGTTGCGCGCTGTCGTTTTTGAAACCGAACAATGTTAAAATAAAAAAATGAAAAATAAACCAAAATTGTGGTAACGCGCGCGCATAACAGAAAGGCGCGGGATTTATTGAAAATCTTGAGGAGTCGGGTAATATAATTAAATATGCGTCAAGATAATGTCAAGTTAAATGATTTAGTTGAGAACATTTTTCGGCTAAGCCCCGGGCAGAAAAAGGGTTTGGCAAAATTAAAAATCCGTTCCGCTTTAGATTTGCTTAGACATTTTCCTTCTCGTTACGAAGTCCCCGGAGAAATGAAAAATATAGCCGATATAGCGTCGGGAGAAACAGTTTTTTTAAAAGGCAAAATGTCCGGATTAAAAACTAGGCGGACTTACAGAAAAAAAATAAATCTTAGCGAAGCTAAATTAAGCGATTCCACCGGAACAATAAATATAGTTTGGTTTAATCAGCCGTATTTAGCAAAAGTTTTAAAAGAAGGCGATTTTTTAGTTTTAAACGGCAGAGTCTCCGAAGGTAAAAAGGGTTTGTATTTAGCAAATCCGAGTTTTGAGTTTAAAAATTCTGTTTCTGAATACTCGGAAATCCCGGATACGCCCGCGCCAATATACGGCGAAACAAAAGGCGTAACTTCCCGCTGGCTGAATTTGTCTGTTTTGAAAATTCTACAGAAGGTTGACGAGTCGGAATTTAACGATTTTATTCCCGAAAATATTTTGAAAAAATATCATCTGCCTGATTTGAAACAAGCAATGCGCAATATTCATAATCCCCGCGCTTTAAAAAACGCGGAGGCGGCGAAAAAAAGGTTCGCGTTTGAAGAAATTTTTTTAATCCAGCTCGCGAGAATCAGAGAAAGAATTTTTAGGAATTTAAAGCCTCGTTTTGCTCTCTCAGTTGATTACGAAGACCTCAAAAATTTTACGGCAGGCATTCCTTTTAAGCTGACAGACGCTCAAAGAAAAGCTATTTTCCGCGTTGCCGAAGACTTTAAAAAAAATGAAGCGATGGGCCGTCTTTTGGAAGGAGATGTGGGTTCCGGAAAAACCATTGTGGCTCTCGCTTGCGCTCACATAGTCATTCAAAACGGATTTCAGACGGCTTATATGGCGCCGACTGAAATTTTAGCGCGCCAGCATTTTGACACTTTTATAAAATATTTTAAAAACATTCCCGCAATTAAAATCGGCCTAATTACTTCTTCCGAATGCAAAAAGTTTCCTTCAAAAGTTAGCAAGAGTAAATCAACCCATATTTCTAAAAGTCAGATTTTAAAATGGGCGGAGAACGGAGAGATTCAGATTTTAGTCGGCACTCATTCTTTGATTCAAAAAAATGTTGTTTTTAAAAATCTTGCTTTGGCGGTAATAGACGAACAGCATCGTTTTGGCGTGCGGCAGAGATTAAAAATAACGCAGAAAAACAGCGGGAGAGTTCCGCATCTTTTATCAATGACTGCGACTCCCATTCCTCGCACTTTAGCTTTAACGATTTACGGCGACCTTGATTTAACCATTTTGGACGAGATGCCGGCTGGAAGAAAACAAGTCATGACTTATGTTGTTCCGCCGGCTCAACGCTCGCGGGCTTACGAGCATATAAGAGAAGAAATAAAAAAAGGAAGGCAGGCGTTCGTTGTTTGTCCGAGAATAGAAGCCGGAAGCGAGGAATTAGAAGCTGGAAATGTTCAAAATCCAATTTCCAACTTCCAATCTCCAACTCCCATTATGAAGGCGGTGAAGGAAGAATACGATAAACTTTCCAAAGAAATTTTTCCGGAATATGAATTGGCTATTTTGCACGGAAAACTTTTGCCTAAAGAAAAAGAAAAAACGATGACGGATTTTAAAGAGGGAAAAATTGATATTTTGGTGACAACTTCGGTAATTGAAGTGGGGATTGATGTGCCGAACGCGAACTGTATTTTAATTGAAGGAGCGGACAGGTTTGGTTTGGCGCAACTGCATCAAATGCGAGGCAGGGTTTTGCGGAGCGAAGAGCAAGCGTTCTGTTTTATATTAAGCGAGTCGTCTTCCGAAAAAACCTTAAAACGGCTCGCGGCTTTAAAACAAGCGAAAAACGGATTTGAGCTTGCCGAATACGATTTAAAATTCAGGGGAGCGGGCGAGCTTTTCGGCTCTCGGCAATGGGGAATTTCCGATTTGGGAATGGAGGCGCTCAAAAACATAAAAATGGTTGAAGCGGCGCGGCTGGAAGCGGCCGATTTGCTGAAACAAGATTTAGGGCTCAAAAAATATCCTTTTTTAAAACAGGCGATGAAAAATTATGAGAATAATCTGCATTGGGAATGAAAACTATTTCGCTCAAATTCAAAAATCAAATATCAAAATGCAAAATTTAGGTTTAAATTTTTTCAATTCCGAACATTTTTAGGGCATTTTTGGTTGTTGCTTCCGCGGTTTTTTCAAAGCTGATATTTTTGATTTCGGCAAGGCGGCGGCAAACCTCTTGGACATAAATCGGTTCGTTTCGTTTGCCGCGATAGGGGATTGGCGCGACATATGGACTGTCGGTTTCAATCATAAGTTTTTCAAGCGGAGATTTTTTGATTATTTCGTCGTAATCGCGGGTAAAAGTTATAACGCCCGTGAAAGAAATGCTGAAGCCTAAATCAAAATACTTTTTTGCTTCTTCATAAGTTCCGGTAAAAAAATGAATATCGCCTCTTAATTTAGCTCCCGCCGCTCCTTTAAATTTTTTTAAAATGTTTATCGTCTCGCTATGGCTGTCGCGGCAGTGAATCATCATTGGTTTATTAATTTTTAAAGCCAATTCTATTTGCCGTTCAAATGTTTCTATCTGCAGTTTTTTAATTTTTTTATCAGTTTTTAGTTTTAAGTTGTAGTTTTGAGCTTTGAGTTTTGAGCTTTGAGTTTTACAGTAGTCCAGTCCGCATTCTCCAATCGCCGCCACTTTTGCCGAAGAATTAGCTAAATCCAGATATTTCTCAAAATCAAATTTCTCCGCCCGAGTTTTTATTTTTTTTCTCCACCTATTTCCTGCCTCGCTTTGCTCGGCATCGGAAATTCCGCTTTGCCCCCCACCAAATTTTGGTGGGGGGCTTCGCGGATCGGAGAAAAAACAAAGCAGTTTGTTTTTTCTCCAGCTCTGATTTTTTTCAATTTCACCCCTTTTTTTCTTATCGGAGTTTTCCTCCAAAAAATCAATCTTTTGTTCTATAAGATGAAAAGGATGAAGTCCGACAGCCGCGTAAATCCCCTTTTTATATTTTTCGGCGTAGGCGACCGCTCTTTTTGAAGTA
>Ga0209541_10016401_pt1 | contig 10952 bp, 9 predicted proteins | sample RifCSPlowO2_01_FD_184027 | JGI IMG/M metagenome (GOLD analysis project Ga0209541, IMG submission 184027) | Groundwater microbial communities from Rifle, Colorado - Rifle CSP2_plank lowO2_0.1 (SPAdes) (version 2) | ecosystem: Environmental > Aquatic > Deep subsurface > Groundwater | place: Rifle... | reverse complement strand
GGAGGCTATTGAGCCGTGCTTGATTGTCGCGAGAAATGCAATAAACATTTCTGGGATTTTTGGCAGGAAGAGAAAGATGCGCGAGCCTGCCCTTACCCTTAACCTGTCCAGCAGGTTTGCAAACCTATTTACCTCTTGCTGCAGCTGTTTGTAAGAGTATTTCTTTATTCTGCCGTTCTCTTCCTCAAAAACAAAAGCCAATTTGCCCGGCTGCCGTGCAGCATGCCTGTCAATGCAGCTCTCAACAGCATTCATCATGCTTCCATGCATGATAATACTTTCTTCAGCTTTTTTCCAAAAATTATCCATTTTGAATCATTACCTGCCTTATGGCGCTAATAAAATCTTCTGCAGTGTTGATTGCCTGCCTTGCATGATAGCCCTCTACATTAGGCGTGACATTATAGGTAAATATTTCCCTTGCGCTTCTGCTTTTATCATACTGCTCAGCATACCTATAAGCTTTTTCTTGAAAGTCATCTAAGCCCAACTTTTGAATTTTAGCAGCAGTTTCAAAAGTTTTTAGGTATTTATCATAGAGATGTTCTGCTAATTTCTTTGTTTTAACAAGATAATAAAGTATAACGTACTCAGTTATTGCATGAACCCCTCTTAACCCCTCTCTCAGCTTTGTTTTGTATTTTAAAGCTAAAAATGCATGAACAATATAATACATCGAATAGTAAGCTGCAGATACAACTTCTGCGTAATCCTTATATCCCCCGCTATTTTCACCAGAATTTTTTGAAGCATTATAGATAATCTTTGCTGTTTCCAGCCTATTCCTGCTCTTTTCCTCGTAAAATCTGCTTATCTGGTATTTTTCTGCATCTGGCAGATTTTTCAAGTCGCCTGCTTTAATAAGCTCTAAGATTCTTCTTTCAGCAATTTCAATTTTCTTTTTGATTATATCCTGCACTTTCATCTTTTATAAATTCTTTTTAGCAATTGATAGTATTCTTCTGCCCCATACAGAATAAGATGATGCTTTTTTGCCTCATTTCCAATATTCAATTCATTTGTATTTTTTATCATCTCTTTAAAATCATGCATATCAACAAAATTCAATCCCTTTTTAACTTTAGTGTACGCTTTATTTATAGCATTCTCTATACCTTCTATATCTTTTTTGTCCTGCACAATAACTAATAAGTCAATATCAGACTTTTTTGTTTGCATTGCTTTGGCATAAGACCCGAAAACAAGCAGGATAAAAAAAAGATTTTTGGCAGATGACAAAATATCATTAAGCATTAGGCTCACCCAAGGATACTCCTTTAAAAATTCCTTTTTTCTTTTTAGCTCAATCTCAACAAAAATCTCTGCAGGCGCAAATTCATTTAATTTAACAACCTGTGCTGGCGGGATGCTTTCTTTTGCAATAATATTATCCTTTTCTAAGCCGCGAATATTATTATAGACTAGTGTGTAAGACTTACTCAGCCTTTTGGAAATGCCCCTGATAGTTAACTTCTCCTCAGGATTGCTTAGCAAAAAAGCCAGTATTTTCTCTTGTGTTTTGGTTGCCATCTTATTTTTTGATTATACTAATAATAGTATCAATTGATACTAATAAAAGGTTATATTTAAAACTTTCGATTTGTCCACATCTGGCTACATAAAAAATTATTTCTCAACCTCGTTTGTTCTCTTGTATTTAAGATTTAACCTGCTTAATAAATCTATAACCCATTTTCTCTCCTCGCTTTTGCCCAGTCCTTTCCAGTCCAGCAAAATGCAATCAATAGGCTCAATTGTTTTTTCAATTGCCTCTTTTATCATTTCTTCAGTGAGAGGCAGGGCATATTCAGGAATTATGTGGCTTATTGCATACTCGCTGTTTAGCTGGATTTTGTTGAAGTTTGGGCAGTAGTGAGGGCCGCCGATTGCGATTGCTGGCTTCCAGTTTTCCTTTTCATTAAAGCTGTTTATTGCTCTTTTTATTATCTCTGCAATAATCCTTGCTGACAGCTTGTCCTGCCATTCCTCTTTTGTTGTTCCTATCTCAATAAAACAGCATGGCTTTTCTATAAAAGGGCCGTGATGTGTGCATTCTAAGGTGCATTCATAATCAGATTTCATTTTTTTTGTTTCTTGGCTTAGGGTTTTAAACAAGTGTTTTAAAAATAAGGCTGATGTCTTGCAAACCTTTCCCCCTCTGCCGCCAAACTCTGCATTTTTCCAGTTTCCAGGAGCGTGAACAGAAAATGTCTTTCTGTGCTCTTGAGACTTATGCCTTGTTGCAAATATAATAAAATCATAATTCTTAAGAAGCGATTTGTCTATGTTCTCCGCATGAATTGAATCCTCTTTTATTAGGTAATGATTCAGGGATGGAATTTCCTCATGTATGCACCTGAATATGTTCATTCCAGCCTCGTCCTGTTCGCTTGAAACAACTGCGAAGTTCATTTTAACCTATGAAACTTATGATATCTTTAGTTGTTAATACTTTAACTTTATTTTGTTGTTGAAAATGCTTGTCATCCGACCATATCGGAGCATTAAAGGCTAAAGCAGTCGCGATAAATGCAGTATCTTCTTTGTCTATATGCCCAATAATACTATCAGCTTCTTTTTTATATCTAACTATAATATCAAATGGAATTAATCTTACATATTTTAACAACCGCAATAATAAAATGTCAAACTCCTTTTCAGAAACTTTTGCCTTTCTTATAATTTCTGTTTTGCAAGAATAAATCTCGTTAAGCCCAAAATCTGGGAAAAGAAAATTTATCTTAAAGTTAGCTAAAATTCTCCGGATTATCCCATCTTTGATTAGCGCAGAGATTAGGATATTTGCATCAATCACTATTGTATTCATAGAACTTTTTAGCCATTCCCCTTTTTATCTTTTTGCTTATCTCTTCAACATCCTTCTTTGTAAGCTTGCTTTTTGAGGCTATTCTATTCATCACTTCCAGGTCATTTATCCTCTGCTCTATAGCTTTTCTTGCTATCTCGCTCCACCTCATTTCAGAGAACTTCTTCATTCTTCTGCTCAATTCGTCCGGAATAGATAATGTCATGTTTACCATACTTATCTATGTGTTATCACGTATTTAAGCTTTTCGGTTGCTTGACGAGAACTATCTTTTTGCTATGCAATCGGCTTTTCTTTATGTTTGGCAGAATCATCTTCAAACAAGCTCCTGTATTCAGGCACAATATCCTTGGTAAATGATTCAACTCCATCATATGTTTTCTGGTGGCTTGCCATTTCTTTCAGGACATTAAAAGGAATTGTTGCTATATCAACCCCTGTTGTTATAAGCTCTCTCGCCTGCCTTGCATTCCTTACGCTTGCTGCAATTATCTTTGTTTCTATCCCCTCTGCCTTGAACATCTTATCTATCTTTTCAACCAAATCAACACCGCTCACAATTCCGTTGTCATCAAGAAGTTTTGCATCATGTATATGCACAGAAGGGAGCAAAGGAGAAGCGAACCAGTCTTGCGCAGGAAAATAATCTTCTTTATTGAACTTAATCCCTGTGCGCTGCCTTAGATAATCATCTATCCTTCCTACAAAAGGGCTTACATAGCTTGCGCCTGCCTTTGCAGCGAGCCATGCCTGCTCTGGCGTCATTATCAATGTTGCATTGACAGGGGTTTTGTATTGACTATGCGATATTCTGAATATAGCATCCAAGCCATCAAAATTCGTGATGTCTTTTTCACATATTGCAGGATTTACAGGAATCTTGATTACAATGTTATACTTGTCTTTACTAAATGTTGTATAAAGTTCATGTCCTTCTTTGCTCATCTTATCTGCTGTCTGCCCTATTACCTCTAAACTTACTGGCCTTTTCTCGCCTACTGTCTCAAGAATCTTCTCAATATACTGGCGCATATCTCTTATTTTATGCTTTTCCATCGCCTTCTTTATTAGTGAAGGGTTGGTTGTTACGCCATCCACAATTCCTAAAGAGATTGCATGCCTTATCTCGTCAATATCCGCTGTATCAATATAGATTTGCATTTTTGTCCTTATCTATTATGCAAGATGCTGGTTTTAAACATTCTTATGTTTTGATTTATATATTATAAAACATCCTTGTTCAAGCTTTTTACATAACAAAAATATAAAAAGCCCGTAAATAATAATATACCATGCTATTAACATTTCAAATTATAATTTCAATTGCAGTGCTTTTGTCATCAGTGCCTCTTGGCTACTTTCTTGCATGGCTGACAAGAGAGGAGCTTGTTCAGGGCAGGCTGGCTTTTGCCCTGCTGATTCCTGCCTCTGCTGTTCTGGCGGTTGCGCTTTTATTTTTGGATATTGAGCCAAAACTGCCCATGGTATTCTCACTTTTGTTCATTTTCATGGTATCCATTGTTTGCATGCTGAAGAGCTATGACAAGAAATTTACAGGGGCATAATCCTCAGCTTATATTGGTCTAAGGGCTTCCGCTTTGCGTCAGTGTGCCTTTCAGGAATAAATCGCCTGTTTCGCTTATGTATGCAACTGCATTGCTGCTTGTGTTCTTTATTATGAAGTCATAGCTGCTTGAAGGATTAAGGCTGCCCTGGTTCACATATAATACGCCATCAATATACATATTTCCATTAGTTAAGTCAATTATTGCAACATCCTCGCTGTTCCTGTTTTGGAACCTGAACTCGTCATTAGCAGTTGCAGCATATGTTGAGCTTTGCTGCAATACCCCCCTTAAAACAAGGTTTCCAGAATAATCAAATGAAGCCATGCTTGTTCCTGAGCTGTTCTTAAAGCTGAGCTTGCAGTCTGTTCCTTCATCTATCACTCCATCGCAGTCATCATCAACATTGTTGCATATCTCTGTTGCTCCAGGATAGGCTGCATTATTTGAGTCATCGCAATCTGGTGTGCCGCAGACACCCTCTGTTGAGTTATACCCATCACTATCGCTGTCTGTGCATGTTTGTATTGCATAAACAGAATTTGTAGCATTAATCCTCGGAAATGTTAATCCGGTGGAGGAGTCATAAACTGATTTTCCTCTTGATTTAAGGATGCTTTCTATATTCTGTGGTGTTAGGGCTGTGCCATAGAGCTTTTTGTTGTAATTTTGAAGAAGGGCAGCTGCGCCTGCAACATGCGGTGTTGACATTGATGTCCCGCCTTTTGTTGTAAATCCCCCACCTATCTTTGTTGAGTATATTGCATATCCCGGAGCCAGCACATCAAGAAGCTCGTCCCTGTTTGTAAAGCAGGCAAACTTGTCTTTAGATGTTGCTGTGTCTGTGCAAGCGCTCCAGCCAACACTGCCAAGATTATTGTCATAAACAGCTCCAACAGATGTTGCATTTGTAACGCATGCAGGATAAGAAATTCCGTTTGTGTATGCATTATTGCCAGAGGCTACTGCAACAAATATGCCCTGCCCAACAGCAGCATTTATAGAAATGCCTGCAGAAGCAGTATTGCATGGCGTGGCATTATTATACTGCCCGCCGTCGCCCAGGCTCATGCTGATAACTGATATGTTAAATTTGGTTTTATTATTCACGCACCAGTCAATAGCTGCAACTGCATTTGAGAATGAGCCAGAGCCAGCAGCATCTAAAACCTTCATCGCAATCAGCTTTGAGCCTGGCGCAACCCCCCTATATGTCTTGTTTGTTGAGGCAACTGTTCCTGCAACATGGGTTCCATGCCCATTATCATCTATTGGGTCAGAATCGCTGTTTACAAAATCATAACCGCTTAAAACCTTGCAGCTTGTTCCAAGGCAGCCGCCTAAATCTGAATGAGCATAATCTATTCCTGTGTCAATGACGCATACTGTTTCACCATCTCCGGTTATATTTGTGCTGTTGAATTGCGCTGCCCACAGGGTGTTTGCACCAACCAGAGGAGCGCTTTCAGCCATGCTTATATGAACCTCCCTGTCCATCTCAATCAACCTGACATTAGGGTTGTTGTTTAATTTGCTCAAGCCCTGAGGCGTCAGGTAGCCTGAAAATGCATTTATTGTTGCATATCTGTGCTTTATCCTAAAATCTGCCTCACTTAGCGTGGACAGAACCTTGCCCTGGTTTTCATTGATTATTATTTTTCTTTGCTCAAATGCATCCTTTGCGCTTTGCATGCTGGCTTCTGCCTCACTTTCATTCTTTTCCTTTAGCATAACAATCACCCTTGTTGATGGCGCTGATGCCAGCTCCTCAAATATCTCTGATTCAACACTAACGCCTGCCTCTGACTGAATAATTTGCGTTAGAATGCCAGCTTCCTGCGCCTTTTTTTGCGGTTGAGATTTAATAGAAGATGAGTAGTCTGTGCTTGATGGCATTAAAAGCAATGTCGCCAGCACTGCCAAAGCAACAAGCAACATGCTGGATAAGATAACAAGCTTTATCTTCTTGCTCATTCTCTTTCTTTTCAGCTTAATGCTGTGTAGATTATGGGTTGCCATTTTGCGTAAGTGTTCCTTCTAAAAACATGCTGCCTTGCTCATTGATGTAAGCAACTGCATTGCCGCCATCATCCTGTATGATAAAATCATAAGAGCTTTCCTGAGGGCTTAGGCTTTGCTGGTTTTCATAGAGAGTTCCATCAATATAAATGTTTCCATTTGCCAAATCTATTATTGCAACATCGTTTCCATTCCTGTCCTGAAACCTTATTTCATCATTAGCGGTTGCGGCATGGGTTGAATTCTGCTCAATAACACCTTTTACAACAGCATTACCGAGGTTGTCAAAAGAAGCCATGCTCTCGTTTGCAGGGCTTTTCATGTACAATTTTTCCTGTTCGCTGTACCATTTTTTTACAATGTCCTCTGCTGTTTTTCCGTAAATGCCAAAGCTGTCAACATCGCTGCTGTTGTAATACCAGTGCCACCAGTACATGCCATAAAGCCAGGGTTCATTCCATACAGACTTGAAGGCAGCCCTGTATGAATCTGCCTGCTCCTGCTGGTCAGTAATTCCAGCTGATGACCATGGGTGAATGTTTGTGCCATTAATGCTCTGGTAGCCGATTTCTGTGAATATAATTGGCTTTTTCCATGTGCTGTAAAGCCCGGAAAGATTAGCCTTGTAGCTATTCCATCCATTTATCAATTCCAGGGGTGTTGGGTCATACTTGCCTGTCAGGTTAAAATACGCGTCTATTCCTATAAAATCCACACTGCCCCAGAAACTTACATTGTTGTATTCATCAAAATTAGCAGCATATGCCAGCTGCCCATGATACAGATTCCTTACGCTGACTGTTATGTTCTTCCATTCACTTCTTGAGCTTGTTTTTTTAAGCTCTGTCCCTATGCTAAACTGCTCAACACCATAGGTTTCTGAGAGATTTGCATAATAATTTATAAAAGAAGTATAGTTGGCAAACCACTCATTCCAGCTTGACGGCTGTATCTCTGTCTTGGATGTGCCGTCTGCAACCTCGATATGGGGCTTCAGCATTACCTTCATTCCCAGGCTGTGTATTTTATTAATGGCATCAACTAATGCAGCATCGCTTGGTGTTTTGGTGCTGTTTCTGTAGATTCTTGTGCTTGAGGTGGTGTCTTGATACCAGCTAACAATCAAGGATATATATTCAGTTCCTGTTTGATTCAATAATTCTAGAGAAGTGTCTGAAACTGGCTGGAGATAGTCATTATACCACCAAGAGCTGAATGTGAAGCCTTTTTGCAGCATCTCACTTTTGTTTGCAAACCTGCTCTTTAATGTGTAATATGCCTGCCTTGGCTTTAGTGCATCAACAGAGCTGCCATTGTCTGCTATAGCAACAATCCCCCAGTATTCCTCGTCTTTGGTGCAGTCTGGCTGGTCGCACTGGCCGGAGTAGCCGCCAGGGTCATGCGCATTTGCATTTCCAGTGCTGTTCTTCCACCACTCATCAGAATATGCCATTACAATGCCTCCCAATGTTATGTTTGAGGCATTAATCTCGTCCCATAAATTTCCAGCGTATTTCGCCTGCATATCCTGATATTCTGCGCGCGCAGAATTGTTGAATGCGTCAATCCCATACTCTGTTATAAGCAGTGGCTTTGAGCTTTTGTTCGTGTATTCCTGGAAAAAATTCACATCATTGAATGAATATCCCCTGTAGGCATTGCTTCCCCATACATCAACATAATTTAAGCTTGAATCATTGGAATTCATTGACGAATTGCCTATATATTTTAAATCGCCGTTTACAATAAGTGTTGGATGGTATTTTATGCCTTCAATCTCATAAGCAGCCCTTGCCATCTCATCTGCGAGGGTATACCAGTCAGGAATATCATCCTTGCTCCTGTAGTTCTCCTCATTGCCGATTGCCCATGCCAAAACAGCCGGGTGGCCCTTGAATCTTGCCACATAGTCTTTAAACTCATTTAAGACATAAGTCCTGTTGGATGATTCTGAAAAATTTAATTCAGGATTTATCCACATACCCATTACAACATAGATTGAGTTAGTTCCATTGTTATATGCCTGGTCAAGGAATGCATTGCTCTCAACCTTTGCCCATGTCCTTATTGTGTTTGCACCCATGCTTCTTAATACTGGAAAATCTCTCTGAAACAATTCAGGATGCTCCATCACCTTATAGCCTGTATTGGGGCTTTCTCCAATCGGCACAGGCTGATAGGCAACTCCCCTGGCTTTAAACTCTGTTCCATTCACATAGAGCTTTTTGTTATTCAGAATAACATTGCCAGTGCCTGCCGGCTTTGACAGGCATGAAAATGCCTTCTGCTTTATCTCTGTGTTATTTGTGTAGCCATATTCAAGATGGACAGCCCTTGCATCAGAATCAGCATAAAAATAATGCCATATTGTGCTTTTGAGATAGTCAGCTATTGAGCTTAAAACAAAGCCGTGCGTTAAGCTCGCCCATATGTTTGAGACAGAGCCGTTATTTGACGCATTAATGCCGAGTGTTTCAGCATAGCCATAAGGATAGGATGTCCTGTATGAATTTGCATAATTGTTCCTTATTCCTAGGGCATTGCTTACCACATCATTCTGCAATGATGCGTTCAAGCCGATGGCTAAAGCCAGAAAACTTGCAGAGGGATTAACAACTCCCCCGTCCTTGTAGCCGGCGCTGTTCCATGAATGCGCAGGCGGTGTTCCAAAATCCTCATACCCCCCGCTAATCTTTGAGCCGGCTGTCTGGCCAAAATATGCATAGCCCTTATCCTTTGCATATTGCACCTGGGCGAGCAGCGCCTGTGTTGCATTTCTGCCCATAAACTCGCTGAACTCCTTAAGGAAAATAGCAGGTGAGGAGTAGGTGAAGAAAGAGCCTGTCCATGATACTGGCGTGACATTTATTCTGCTGTAATTTCCTTTCTCAAAAAGCCATGGGTGATATGTTGTGTTAAGATATTTTGAAAGCTGATTTATTGTTATCCCATTTCCTGCAGACTTTCTTTCAATAATCCTTGCCGCAAATGCCACAATCCTGCCCTCATCCCCGTAGATGTTCCAGAATGTTCCGGAATATTTTGAGGTTGATGTGTCATAATACTGGGCAAATGTGTTGTTTTCATAAGGGTTTGTTGAGTCGCCAGCTTCATTATTTGAGGGCTGGTTTAATGCATTATTCTCATTGAACAAAAAGCTGAAGTTCATCTTTTTCAGTATTGCGGAAGAAAGATTCTCTAGTGTAGCATTGCCTCTCTCATAGGCAAACCTATTGACAGCAACAAGGCTGAGGGCAAGCCATGCATTATCAACAGAGGGAATCCTGTAGTCAGATGTTCTCTTTGGCTTTGCGCTGTCTGTATTATACCACTGGTAAAAAAGCCCTTTGTATGACTCAGAGGCATTGCCCTGTAGGTAATACAAGGTGTCCAGTGTTTGCCTTAATTTTTTCATTGCTGCTGCGCTGTCAATAAACCCCAACTCATAAGCTGATACAACCGATGACATATAGAATCCAGCCTCAGCCACATTTGCCGAGTATCCTGCAGAATTGCTTGTTATGTCCTTGCTTCCGCGGGGAAATCCGTGCCCCAGCACAGTGCAGTTATAGCAGGATGATGCTGTTGTTGATGTTGTTGAAGCATTAAAATAACTCCAGGTGTCATTTGCAACAGAGCATAAAAATTCCTCGTTTGCTGTCAGGGAAGAAACAAGCGGGACAGAAGCCATCGCGAGGGTTGCGCCTATTATGAACATTACAATTAGTGCTAATAAGGCATTTATCCTTTTCATTGCGAATCTCATTTTGCTCTCGCAATTAAAGCATACTGCTATACGCCTATTTGCATGCTTTATTTGCTTATCTCTCTCAGAACAATGCTGTAAACCTTTCCTGTAATCAAGCTTTCAACATACAAGCCATTCTCGTCCTCAAACATTCTCCAGACTGGCTTGTCGCCCTTGTTGAAGGTTATGTCGCCTGTTTTGAATTCGCTGGCTTTGACTGCGCCAACTACTTCTATTTTTTCAGAAGGTGTTGTTGTGCCAATGCCTAATTTTCCGCCTTCAGCAAGCGTCATTTCTGTTACTGAGCCTTCTGCCCTTTTGAAGAAGAGATCTCCCTTGGTTGTTACAATGTCCCAGGACTGCCAGTCATTCTCCATTCTAATGCCTGTTGCTCCTGATGTCTGCTTAAGATGAAGGGTTGTTTGAGGGTTTGATGTGCCTACTCCCATCTTACCTCCGCCTGACAGCTCAACAAAAGACATGACATTCACTGTTCCGCCACTTCTTAGTATGTCAAGCCGGGCTGCATTTGCAGTGTGTGTTGCCTTGATGTCCCAGTTCTGCCAGTCTGTGTCTTCGAGCCTGATTGATGGAACAGAGCCCTTGATATGAAGGTTTGTTGATGGGCTTGTTGTCCCAATGCCAACTCTGTTGTTTGCCGTGTCTGCATACAAGGTGTTTGTGTCAACTGCCAAATCATCGCTTAAGTCAAGCTTGCCGCCCTGGAATATCACATCTCCAGCGCTTATTACTATGATAACTGATAAAAGCAAAATCCCAAAAATCGCTATCC
>Ga0209541_10016398_pt1 | contig 10954 bp, 14 predicted proteins | sample RifCSPlowO2_01_FD_184027 | JGI IMG/M metagenome (GOLD analysis project Ga0209541, IMG submission 184027) | Groundwater microbial communities from Rifle, Colorado - Rifle CSP2_plank lowO2_0.1 (SPAdes) (version 2) | ecosystem: Environmental > Aquatic > Deep subsurface > Groundwater | place... | reverse complement strand
AGAAAGTTCTCGAAGAATTGAAAAACAATAATTTAATCACAGAGCAAAAGCAGATTTCTCATATGGTTAATACTCATGATAAATGCGGGACAGAAATAGAATTTCTGCCGACAGCGCAATGGTTTATTAAAATACTTGATAAAAAAAAGAAGTTAATTGAACAGGGGAAGAAAATAAAATGGCATCCCGAATTTATGTTTAAAAGATATGAAAATTGGATTAATGGATTAGAATGGGACTGGAGTATTTCAAGAGACAGGCATTTTGGGATACCGATTCCTGTATGGGAATGCCCTCAGTGCAAAGAAATTATAGTTCCAGAAGAAAAAGAACTTCCAATAGACCCCCTGCAAATAAAAAAGAAATGTAAAAAATGCATAATTGATGCAATTCCAGAAACAAAAGTCCTTGACACTTGGGCAACCTCTTCATTAACTCCTCAAATTGCCTCTTCATTAATAAAAAATAGAATAAAAGTTCCATTCAGTCTGCGCCCGCAGGCACATGACATAATAAGGACATGGGCATTTTACACAATAACAAAATCCTATCTTCATAATAATCAAATTCCATGGAAAGACATTATAATCTCTGGATTTGTAACACTTGGCGGAGAAAAAATGTCAAAGTCAAAAGGTAATGTAATAAAGCCACAGGAAGTAATAGACAAATACAGCGCAGATGCAGTAAGATATTGGGCAGCTTCATCAAAGTTAGGAGAGGACTTGGACTATCAGGAAAAAGATGTGATTACAGGAAAAAAATTTTCCACCAAACTTTTTAATGCTGCAAATTTTGTCTTTATGAATTTTCAATATCAGCCAAAACAGCCGAAACTTGAAGAAACAGACAGGTTATTATTAAATGAACTGAACAAACTGATAAAATCTGCAACATCTGCATTTGAAAGCTACAACTATTCAAAAGCAAAACTGGAAACAGAAAGCTTTTTCTGGAAGACATTTGCAGATAATTATTTAGAAATTGTAAAGTATAGGGTTTATAATGGAAGCAAAGAGCAGAAAGCATCTGCGTTTTATACACTTTACAATTCTCTTTTAACAATAACAAAATTAATTTCTCCAATAACCCCATTTATAACCGAAGAAATTTACCACAATCATTTTAAAAAATATGAAAAAGAAAAGAGCATTCATCTGTCAAAATGGCCTGAAGCAATAAAAGCTGCAAAAACAAAAAATGATGAAAAGCTCTGGGAAAAATTAATAGAAATTATCTCTCTTGCAAGGCAGAAAAAATCAGAGGCAAAAAAATCAATGAAAGCAGAAATATCCCTGACTTTGCCCAAATCCGACACAGAATTATTAAAGCCAGTAATCAATGATTTGCGCGCAGTAACAAATGCAAAAGAGATAAAAGAAGGAAGTTTAAATATAGAGATTCTTTAGGCATATTAAAGCTGTTCTTTAACTAATTTTTTAAGTTTAATTCTTAAATTATAGCTGTCTGCCCATTTTGCATATGCCTGCCAACCTTGAAAAGATTCAAGCAGTTTTTCCCTGCTTATTCTTCTATTCTTAGATTTATCCACAACAAAAAGTATTTTTTGAATACTCCTTTTCCTTAATAATTTATGGTGCCAATAATTCCTGAAACCTATAAAATCAATCCCTCTTTCAAGAGAAATAATTTTTGACTTCTGTGAATGAAGTTCCAGTTTTAATTTTTCATTCAAAAATCTATTAATCTGTTGTTTCCAAATTTCCAATTGTTCTCTTGATTTATGCAAGATAACAAAATCGTCTACATATCTAAGATAATATTTTATTTTTAATTCATATTTTACAAAATAATCCAATTCATTAAGGTAAACATTAGCAAAAAATTGGCTTGTGAGATTCCCAAGAGGCATCCCAATTTTCACCGGCTTATTCAAAAGATTCTTTGGTGAATTTGCAAGGATTTGTTTAATCAGCCAAATTACTTTTTTATCACTAATTCTTCTAGTTAAAATATTAAGCAAAATTCCATTATCCACTCTGGGAAAATAATGCTTTACATCTGCTTTTAAACAAAATGCTTCAGAATGTAAATTATTGGTTACTTTTCTCCTAAATTTATCAAATCTTTTTAGTGCAAATAAATTACCTTTATTCTTGCGGTTTGCGCAAGAATCATAAATAAATATTTATCAAAGATAGGTTCAATTACCCTAATTAATGCATGATGAACAATCCTATCCCTAAAGTCGGATTTTGAAATTTTTCTTGTTTTTGGGTCTCTTATAATAAAGGTTATTAATAGTTTAGGTTTGTAAGTTTGATTAATCAATTCTTTTCTTAAGTTTAGTAAATTTTCACGAATACTTTTCTCAAATCCGATTACATAATCTTTCTTTGTTTTTCCCTTGCGGGCTTTTCTCCAAGCATTCGCCAAATTGTTCATCATACAGAGTTTATCATAAATATTTTTGTAAGTTTTCATATCTTAATATCTCTCCTAGCCATTGGGTCATTCGACCAGTATCATTGGAATTAGCCAAATTCTCGTTGTTCGAGTAAAGATTCAAGTTCCTGTTAAGGTACAACCTGGACAAACCCAAAGATATAGCCAATTTATCATTTTAAAAATCCCACAAAATGTAAGATTTCCACCATTACTTCATATTTCGTTGTCACTAAATTTTTAATGACCCTTAAATTTACCCATAGGCAAAACTTAAGCTACTTAATGTTATAATTGAATTTCATGACTTAAAATAAATCTAAATAATGTGCTAATAAATTGGCGTGTGGCCCAGCAACACTCTATTAGAGTATGGCTAGGACTATTAAAAAAAATAATCTCTTTTTAAAATTAATTATACTGCAGAAAAAAATTGCGAGTTGCTTCGCAACTACTTCAAAAAAACCACCCGACCAGCATCATTGGAACTAGCCAAAATCCCGTTGCTCGAGAAAAGATTCAAGTCCCTGCCAAGGCACAACCTGGCCAAACCTGAATTTCTTGTCCACCAAGTTCTACTACCTCCATTTTCACTAAACTTAGGCAATCCAAGTTCATCAACTTCTGAAAACTTAAAACCATCATAGTTTCCCCCTAATCTCTTGTCCTGAATAACTCTAAAATTATCTGAAGGAACAAGTCTTAATCCATAACCATTTTTATCTTCAGGAGCAGAATCAAAACTAAATCCTTCAATCATAAACGGAGTATCTCCAATTTTTCCAAGATTTGCTTCTGCTAACTCATAAATTGTTCGCAGTAACGAATTATTCTTTGGATAATTAGCGTCTATTTTGGATCGTGCAACTAAATTTCTTGAATCAATATAGTGTTTATCTTCAGCAATTCTCATTACTTCGGGCCTGCTTAAGTCTCTTAAATTTGGTGTTCTCGCACCATATTTCTGCGCTAAAACATCTAAATTAGCAACGGCAAATGGTGTTGATCCAATCATTGTTTTAGTTGGTTCATCATATTTTAATCCTGTTCTTGCCTGCTCTGAAAGAGAATTATAAACCATTAAAGCATCATCTCCACAAATCAAACCTGAAACTCTATCCGGACTTTGCCATGCAATATTTAAAGTTGGAATTTCTGCCATTTTAATTTCCTTTTAAAATCTTTTCTGCTATAGCATATCTTTTATTAATTGGTTCAATTTGCGCATCTCTTTCTCTCCTGAGTTCCTCATGCTTTCTTTGAGCATATTCTTGGAAATATTCTTGCGAACTGCCTTCGGCAGTTGAAACTAAAACCACCCGACCAGTATCATTGGAATAAGCCAAACTAACGTAGTTCGAGTAAAGATCCAAGTACCTGTAAAGGAACAACCTGGACAAACCTGAATTTATAGTATAAACTTTTCTATCCCCATTATTTAATCTTTTTGGAAGTCCTGTTTTAGGATTAATATCCCCTGAAGAAAAAGGTCCTGAAGGCTTATTTAAAATTGGAGCATATATAGCTTCTGCATCTTCTTTTAATTTAAACGATAAACCCTCTGGCGAATCTTGGTCTCTTTCCAATGCTGTTCCAAAAAAAGGAATCATTGCAGGGATTCTTTTTCTTTTACCAAATCTTGTATTAATTTGACTAAATAATTTACAAGATAAATAAAAATTCGGATTTCCAGTCGTCCTTAAAACTAAACCAGTATCTTCATACGTTCCATTAAAGTCTAAAGCATTAACTCGCATCGCTTTTTCTAAATCTGCTTGTGAAGCAACTCTAATCCCTGAAGGCAGTTTATCTTGAACTGCAGAAACCCAAAAAGGATTTGAACCCATAACAACTCCATTAGAATATTTTCCAATTTGTAATGCAGGAATATCTTTATAATCCATTCTAATTGATTTTGCAATTTCTTTTCCTGCTTCTCCCCCTAAAAAACCAATTAAAGGAATAATTTTAGGAATATCCATTAAACATCTAACTTCATTTACTGGAAAAGTATTACTTGCCATTTCTTTATATAACCCCCTGGTTTATAAATCTTACTATCTATAGAAATTATATAGTAGTAACACAATAATTTTATGAGTGATAAATTAATTTGAATTTATGATACCCTTAATGGCTTAATATAAATTAGATTCTGCATAGATTTATTAAACTACCTGGCTAATTATTTTATAGAGAATAGTTTTAACATGGACGCAAAAGACATTGAATTTAAGGAAATTGTTGAAAAAATATCTGGTTTCAGAGGCAGGCATACAGAACTGGTTAGTGTTTTAATTCCTGCAGAATATAATGTAAATGCTGTTGTAAAACAGCTTGAGGGTGAAAAATCAACTGCAAGCAACATAAAAAGCAGGACAACAAGAAATAATGTTATTGAAGCCCTTGAAAAGATAATTCGTGAATTAAGAACAGGCCCTCAAAAATATGAAAAAGGAATTGCAATTTTTTGCGGAAATGTTTCTCAGGTTGATGGGCAGACAGATATACAATTCTTTGCAGTAACACCAATAAAACCATTAAATGTCAGAACTTATCGTTGCGACCAAACTTTTGTTACAGAACCTCTCAAAGAGATGAGTGAATCAAGAGATATTTATGGATTGCTGGTAATAGAAAGAAAAGAAGCAACTATTGGAATGTTAGAAGGCACAAGAATAAAAGTCCTGCATAAAATGACTTCAGGAGTTCCTGGAAAAATAAGAGCCGGGGGTCAGAGCTCTCAGCGCTTTGCAAGAATAACAGAAGGACTGGCCAAAGAATTTTATAGAAGAGTAGCAGAAACAATGAAAAGCGCTTTTTTTGAAATGCCAAATCTTAAAGGAATATTAATTGGAGGTCCTATCCCTACAAAAGAAGAATTTATTGAAGAGGGCGAGCTTGTGACTGCACTGAAAAATAAGATTATGGCTGTAAAAGATATTGGCTATGCAGACGAGCATGGATTGCAGCTTCTTGTTGAAGCAGCGCAAGAAGAGCTTGCACAGCAGGACATAATAAAAGAAAAAAAATTACTTGAGAGATTTTTTAACACTCTTGGAAAAAATCCTGACAAGGCGGCTTATGGATATCAAAATGTAAAAAATGCACTTGAAAAGGGTGCAGTTGACACTCTTATTTTATCTTCAAAAACACAAAAAGTAATTATGAAAGAACTTTCTCTGATTGCAGGACAGATGGGAACAAATATTGAAATAGTTTCTGATGAAACAGGCGAAGGACAGCAGTTTTTGAATTTGTCGGGAATTGGTGCGTTGCTGAGGTTTGCTGTTTGAGCGAAAAAGCTTAAATAAGAGGTTTCGCTTAAAAAATAATGAAAAAAGATAAATCCATAATTCTTGGAATTTTGATTTTATTGTCTGGATTTTTTGTTCTTATGCAATCAGATAAAAATATATTGCCTTTAATTTTGGGATTATGCATTATTGGAGTTGGTTCTTATTTAATAATTTCAAATACAAACTAAAATGTCCAAATCATTTGAGAAAAATAGGTTGGATTTGGCTTATCAAAAACAACTTCACTATCTAAATGGAGTGATAGCTTTAGGAACAATAGGAATTTTATCTTTTATTGGCACATTTATCTGGAATAAAGAAAATCTTAAAATAGGTGTTATCATTGTAACGACAATTTTAATAATTGACTATTTATGGTATAAAAATATTGATAATAGTTTAAAAGAAATCTCTTTGAAAATAAAAGCACTAAACTAATGCGCCTCTGCCTGCAGAAGTTTAAATGTATGTGATTTAACAAGCATCCAATCCAATTTTATAAGATTTTTAACAAAATCATTTTCTGTGTTTAATTTATAATAATCTGACTTTCCAATCCTGCGAGTTTTTACAACAATACCTGAAATTACAAAAGAAGAAAAAAAGAGTTTAATGGAGTTATAACTTACATTTGAACCTTTGGCAATGGCTGTTATGGGATAATCAAATATCATATTATCAATTAAGAAATCAAGCACCCTCAATTGAGGAGTATCTCCAAACTGCATTAAAAACAATGACTTATTTTCTTTTTGTTTCATTTTGAATAACCTCCTCCTAAAATTAAAAAGTATTTTTAAATAATTATTTAATGCGCCTCAACTTCCACAAACGGCTTCATCCTGTTATTTCCATACTTATTGAAATACAGACATCTGTCAAGTGAGGGCTTTCTTTTTTGCGCTGTTTTCAAAAAAGGATATCCAATTGGAAAAATTCCCTCAACATCAATATTTTCAGGTATTCTTAAAATATTTTTTACCTGTTCATCAACAAAATCTCCAACCCAGCAAGTGCTTAATCCTGACTCAGTTATTTTGAGAAGAAAATTTTCAATTGCAGCTCCTGCCTGCTGTCTTGAATAAATTTCTCCGCGCTCGTCATAACTTCTTACAACATTTTTTCTATCAGAACAAACAACAACTGCAAAATGTGCATCTGCAACAAAATCCTGCTGTGAAGCCTCTGCAAGCTTTGCTATAATTTCTGGCTTGTCAACAAGTATAAATTGTACAGAAGGTATATTTCCTGCAAGCGGTGCTTTGCGCGCATAATCAACTGCTTCAATAATATCCCTCCAGTCAGGCATTTTCGACTTGAATTTTCTGACACTGCTCCTTAGATTAATTGCCTTGTCAAGCTCCATAATAACAATAAATATCCCAACTATATAAATATTATCAAACATTGATATTGCCAACTTAAAGGAACATAAGAATAATCAGCACACGATTTATTTAATCACAAAACCCCTTGAGTATACTCCACACTAAAGTGTGGAATTTGTGCTTGGGTTTTGGGAGAACCGAGAAAAATCTATACACTTTAATTTCAATTTAAAGATTGGAGATTTTTCACGAGTATTAACTATACTTATTTAATTCTGCAAATTTGCTAACCCCCTTATACATTGGGATTTATATAATATTAAACAAATTGAAAATGAAAATATGTTAAATTAGGGGGAAATTATGGGGTGTTAGAAAAACAAATTATTCTGCTAATCTGTCGTCCATTTCATACATTGGTTGCTTAATTGTTTTAATTTATATTAAGTGTAAAAAGGAAAAACACTGATGAACTCGCTAAAAATAAGGCAAAGGAATGGGGGTGTTTAAAGATTAAAATTTCAAAAAGGTATATCCTATTAATTTGACAGCATTCCAAGGGATTTATGGAATACTCTTGTTCTTAATCACTTTTTTATTCTAATATACTTTTCTATCTCAAGATAATCCGCAAGCTCTTTTGTGAGAACTGCATAATATTTTGTAGGCTTTTCAATAACTCCCCATTTTTTCTTATATGGCTGATCGCCAATTTCTAAATCATAATATTCCATTTTATCTTTTATCGCGCTTTCTATGTCTCTTTTAAGCAGGAAAATTGGAGCAGATAAGGATTTATGTTTCCTATTCCACCAACAGCCCAAATAAAAAATTGTATCTTTTTCTTTCATTGCAATATGTACAGCGATTAATTCTTTCCCAATATATGCACTAAGAGTATAACATTTTCCTTTCCATAATTTAATTCTCCTTTGAAAATCTTTTTTGTCTTCTTTCCACAGTTCCAAAAACCATTTTTTGCTTTTATCAAGAGCATTTTTTTCATTATATACAATTCTTACACCAGCATTCTTCTTTTCAACTCTCTTCAAGTCCTTTCTTAAATTTTTGTCTAATTCTAATTTCTCAAAGCTGTCTGGAAGTTTTATTATGTTTGTCAGTTCGTCTTTTTCTTTTGATTCAAAGCCAATATGGCAGTTAGGGTGTATTTCAGTAAGAAAAAAAGGCGTTGGCAAAGTTTTCAGCTCTTTTTCTTCAAGCCAAGCATAAGGCAAAAAAGGCAAATCTTTCCATGTCCAATAAAAAAGTTTTTTATTGAGTTTTACTTTTTCAAATTTCATTAGTGCTCTCCAAGTTTATGCCAATCCCAGAATACTTTTAATTCATGTGCTCTCCAATTGCCTTTTACACTTTCTAAATATTCCTTTTCTTTCTGCGTGGCGACAATATGCGCTTCTTCATCAACTTTAAGTCCAAATTCCTTGACTAAAAATCTCTCAATTAATTCGTGAATGCATAAAGCCCGGAATGATTTTTCCTTTTCTTTATTGCCAAAATTCTTGTCTATAAAAATTTCCCTTCTCTTTCTGCTCCATTCTGCAACATGATCCTCTCTTTTGAGGGTGATTTTGTCTGAAATTCTGCGCCCAAAAAAATTGAGGGATATCCGGTTTTTAGAAAATTTAATATTACTAACAGGGTATTTCAAAAGAATTTTAACAAATTTGTGGTGCAGGTTGTTATCTCTCTTTTTCTTCACACTTCTTCTTTTCATATTTTCTCTAATTGAACGAATTATTTAAAGGTTGTTTAAAAAAATATACTTTAATCATAAAACGCCTCGGAGAGGACTCGAACCTCTGACCCTGCGATTTCCGTATGGGCCTACCGATGTAGGGCGACTTCTAACAGTCGCATGCTCTACCTGTTGCTCCTTTCTTTTGCCATTTTCAGCTAAAAAAGTCTGAGCTACCGAGGCAAGTTCATCTAATCCTAAGATTAAATGATTATCTAAAATCCGATAGTAGCTATATAAATCTTTTGGGATTAGGACAAATACACTATATCTCTTTTTAAGAAATTTTGTCTTATCTCTTAACTTATAAGCTTTAATCTCTCCCCTCCAAGAAGTACACTCCAATATAATCTTATTTTTAATCACAAAATCTGGGAAAAAATACCTATTTTCAGATTTAATTAATGGTTCATATTCATAAGGGATATTTAGGGCATATAATAAGTCAGCAGCATCTTTCTCAAGTTTATTTCTTACAAACTCTCCTTTATTGGTTATAAATTTATATCCCCCAATTTTCTTAAATCGATTATACTGCAATAAATAATATTCTTTAGGGTTATTTTTCTTCATATCTTTATGCCATTTTTTTAATTTTATTGATTGAATCTCATGAATCTTCTTCATATCTCTATCAAAAATTCCTTGTTCTTTCTTAACCTTGACACATTTTAATCCTCCCAAACGTTGCCTAAAATTGTCTTCAAATATTTTTTCTATATATCTTTTACTATTTTTAATTCCAATAAAATCCAATACCCTATCAACCCTATATTGGGGCATGAATGCTCCAATAAGATATCTATCAATTGAAGAACTAGGAATGTCAATTTGGAGGGATAATTTTCTAGATGAACCCGCTTTTTTAATTGCCTTACCTACTAATGCCCTCTGATTGTGTAATTTATAAAACATACAAAAATAAACAGGCAATAGTTTAAATACTTTACCAATCCTATTTAGCTACCGAGGCATAATAAACAAAAAAGCAGGATGTTTATAAAACTAACTGATTGCGCTCGCTCGGCTTCGCCTCGCTCGCCTGAAGGGTAATATTTGTGCGCTTCGCGCATGTTTCCTTTTTCAAATCCTACGCCATTTGTAAATCGGTTTTTAATCATTTAATCTAATATTGAATAAAATAAAGGCAGTTAAAAAATGTAAAATGCGGGAAAATTATGATGTGCTTAAATAAAATTATTCTCCCGTCTGCGCCTTTCGCGCCTTTTCAAGGTGCGCATAAACATTTCCCTGTTTGCTTCCATGGATAAGTGAAATAATTGCCTGATGCGCTTTTTGCATTTCATTCGCAGGCGCAATTATAGCAACATTATTCCCTTTAACAGCAAAAATAGAGTTTGTCAAAGTTTCAAGAACTTTTAATGTTTTTCTTTTTATCCCAATTATTCTTCCTTTAATAACTTCAAAATCTGTTCTTTTTGTATTGGCTTTTATGCTTATCACTTCAAACAAATAATCTTCTTTCATCAATAAAAAAGCGTCTTCAGGAAGAAATGGGAAATCAAGCGCGAGAATAACTCTTTCAGCAAAATATTCATCAGGAGGATGGCCTTTTATAAAAACATTTGTTCCTTTGATAGTTATCTTAACTTTAAGTTTTGATTCAATCTCCTCTTTATTCTGACGAAGTTTTCTTATGCTTTTTATATAAATTTCTTTCATATTAAAAACCAGCATCAATATTTTTCAAAAATCCTTTTTCTCTTAGCACGCTTGCATGATTAGAAGGATACTTGAATAAAACATCTCCCTTTTCATTGTCAAATTCCCACGGCTCAATTATAACATAATCACCCTCTCTTATCCATAATGCTCTTTTTAATCTTCCTGGAACTCTGCAGTTTCGCGTCTTTCCATCATTGCACTTTACAATCATTCTTCCTGCACCAACTCTCTGGTCAACAACTCCAACAAGTTCATTTCTTCTTGGAATCCTGATTCTTATAAACTCCTCATTACCTTCACTATTTGTTTGGAATTTAGAATTATCCATTATAGAAAATCAAAAACAATGCTAAAAAACCTTTCGGTTTATCAAAAAGACTTTTTTGCGCCTTCTTTAACTGCCTTCTCTGCATTTTCCTTAGAGAGCATAGCACACATTGTTGTGCTGCAAATAGGGCATTTTCCTTTTGCAATATATA
>Ga0209541_10016397_pt1 | contig 10954 bp, 8 predicted proteins | sample RifCSPlowO2_01_FD_184027 | JGI IMG/M metagenome (GOLD analysis project Ga0209541, IMG submission 184027) | Groundwater microbial communities from Rifle, Colorado - Rifle CSP2_plank lowO2_0.1 (SPAdes) (version 2) | ecosystem: Environmental > Aquatic > Deep subsurface > Groundwater | place: Rifle... | reverse complement strand
CAACATTTACATCCGCATCTCTAACTCTTTCTCTTACAATTCCATCCAGCTCTCTTCTGCAGCTTTCAAGATTTTCTCCGACAAATGCGAACCTGCTGACATAAACAACACAATGACTTGGAGTTGAGAGGAATCCCCCCGCGCCAGCGGCAATTGATTCCACATTATATCTGGCTCTCCCCATTATAGGGTGCTCGGCGGTTTCGAATTCGTAGACTTCCCTCAAGAATCTTGAGGCTTCCACTATTGCATTCACTCTCCTCTCCTTTGCTCCGTGCCCGCCGGCTGTTCTCACATGAATTTCAAAAACATATCTCCCCCTGCCGCCTATTCTGATTTCATATTCGCTTTCATTTCTGGCTGAAGTGTTTGGCTCTGAAAAAATCGCAGCAGAGCAGCCATTATAAATTCCTTGGTCAGCAAGAGCATTGGTACCGCGCGATATCCCTTCCTCATCTGAAACTGCTGTCAAAATTAAATCATGCGTATCGCCGAGCTCTACGAAAGCGTTTAGTTGCGCTGCTAAACCTGCTTTCATGTCAGCTGCGCCGCGTCCATACATTTTTCCACCTCTTTCAACTGCTTCAAGAGGATTTGTTTCCCAGCCGTCGCCAGCAGGAACAGTATCAATGTGCGCGTTCAAAGCAATTCTTCTGGAATTCCTTGCACCAGATTCGCAAACAACATTAATCCAATCTTTTTCGGAAAATCTTCCAGCAACTAATCTTGGAGCAAATCCATGGCCTTCTAAATATTCTCGGATAAATTCCGCTATCTCCGCCTCGCTTCCGCTGACAGAGCCTACCCCTATTAGCTCCCTTGTAAGTTGAGTAGTGTTTGTTCGTTGTATCATTTTTATCGCCTTTAAATTTTTTAGAAAAATCTAAAAATAGAAACCGAAAAAAAATCCAATGCAGAATTATTTTTTCTTCCAGCCCGACAGAGAACTTGCTAAAACTAATCTACCCGGAAATCCAAGTCCTTCAGGAGTGCGTGTGTCCATTCCAGAAAAATATGCTGGAACAAATCTTCCAGCAGATATTGCTGCGCCGTATATTATATTTCTTTCCAAACGCGGACGAACCAAATCTCTCTGCTCGCGCAAATAATCTTCAAAACTTTGTGGTGGCTCCTGTGGTGGTAGTTCGTACACCAACGGAATCTGTGGAGATTCTGTTGACCTGAATCTCACAAAATTAGCAGCAGGCGGTCCTCTTCCAATAGAATTATAAAAAACTCTAAGCTCGGACCCGTTGACCATGTTAAGATTATCATAAACTTCCATCACCATAGAGCTGCCTACTGGGGGCAAGTCAAAGTCGCCTGCGGCGATTTCTCCGGTATTTTGTCTTGCTGTTATCATTTTTTTCACCAAATTAATTATTACAATCTTCCTCTGGCAAAGTTATCATAACTGAATTCAGCCAACTCTCCTCCAAGCTTGCGCTTCTTCTTTCATCTGCCATTCAATCACTCAAAATAATCTTCATCAACAACTGGTATCATGCTATCACCTAATTATTTTCAAGCTCCGGATAAACAAACAATCGTGTCCATGGGATTCACCTAACATCCGCCATTATTAGGATTCCACATTGGTTTGTAAGTTCCAACATGCGTGCCGTCTGGTTTTACTTGAGATTCCATTAGGGCATAGCCTACTCCACGCCTCCAATATGTGCTTTTCAATCCACTCCGCCTTCTTATTGTTACCTCAGAGCCATCTGGACTTGTTTCAATGCACCTGCCATTACCTTTCATTTTTAATCACCTGAAATTCATCTGCAACTGAACCTATTTAAACCTTCGCTTTCAATAACTATTTAGCATAATATCAACTAAAATCAAACTTTATAAATAGAAAAAAGTAAATAAAATACGAAAATCGTGATGTGCTATGGAAGAAAAACTAAACCTCTCGCAGAAAATCCTGCGCGAGCTTGAAAGGGACGCGTGGCAGACAAACGCAGAGCTCGGAAAAAAATTCAAAGTTTCCGAGGGGACAGTCAGGCAGAGAATTGAAAAACTGAAAAAAGCAGGCGTGATAAAAAGATTTACAGTTGAGCTCTCAACGCGGCAGGGCTTTTCTGCTGTTGTTCTAGCAAACACTCTGCCGCGCGTGCAGACAGAAAAAGTTGTGAAAAAAATTCTTGAAATTTCTGGCGTGAAAAAAGTTTTTGAAACCGCAGGAGAAACAGATGTTGTTGTTGAAGTTTCAACAGACAGCGCGGAAAGCTTTAATTCAATAATAGAAAAAATCCGCGCGATTGATGGAGTTGAATCAACAAAAAGTTTGACTGTTCTAAAAATTTCATAAGCTTAAATCTTTTCGCTTCTTTCAATTTTCATGACTCTGTGCACTTATCTGAAGACAAGAGATGGCTGCGCTGTTTTGGGAGCGGATTCATTCGCAGGAGATGATTATCATTTCAGGCAGAGCGAAAAAATACATAGATATGGTCATGTCTATCTTATGGAAGCTGGTGATGAATCCCATATAGAATCTATAAAGAGGCGTATTAGAAGGCGCCTGACAGAAGCCGGCTCTGCAAATAATCTTTTGGTATATTTAGAATCTTGGAACAAAAAATATAAAAAAAGAGCTTTTTTGAAAGATGCATTTTTTATTTTATCTTTTTCGGAAGGGGGTGACGGAATCTATTATTGCCCCGAGGAAGATGATATAAGAAAAATAGAATCTTACCAAACAATAGGTATTGGGAAAGAAAGCGCAGACATTGTTTTGAATTTGTTTTATAGAGCAAATTCTTGGAGAAAAAATCCACCATCTACAGCCGATGCTGTGAAAGCAACGCTTTATTCATTCTATGCAAGTATTGGGAGGGACACGGCAGTGAAACCTCCAGTAAAAATTATTGTCACATCAAAAGAGCCAAAAGAATTTTTAATTGATGAAACAACAAAAACATGGAGAAAGGTTGTAAAGGAAGCTAGAGGCCGCTTCACATTCAGAAATAATGGGAACGGCCTCAATGTTTTAGAACTTTTAGAAGGGTCGGCAGGCCAATTATAATTTATAAACAGCCGCTGCGAAACCAAAACATGGCAGACCTCTATGCAATCTCAATTTTTATTTTTGTGATTTTCCTTGCAGTGCATATTTACACCCACAGAAGCAAAATTGAAATAAAATACTATCTGCTGTACATGTGGAGAACCAAAAGATTCAGGAATTTTATTGATTCAGTTGCTCAAATTTCTCCAGCCACATGGAAAAAAATTGGCAGCGCAGGAATTGTTATCTGTGCGCTGGCAATGGTCTTTGGAGTTTTTTCTGTGTTGGGGCAGGACTACAAAATTCTCTCAGGAGAAATAAAGCAGCCTGCAGCTCAATTGGTTTTTCCCACATTGGCAAAAGAAGGCTCGGTTGACGGTGGAATAATTTACATTCCGTTCTGGTTTTGGTTTTTCACAATTGCCGCGATTTTGATTCCGCACGAGTTCATGCACGGAGTGATTGCGCGCGCGCAGAAAATAAAATTAAAATCAGTCGGGCTTTTGCTTTTCGCGATTTTCCCCGGCGCGTTTGTTGAGCCTGTTGATTCCCAAGTTAAGCGCGCGCCGCTGAAAGAAAAGCTCAGGATTTTCGCCGCAGGCTCGTTCGCGAATTTCCTTACAGCAATAATTTTCTTTTTTATTTCCGCGTTTTTAATCTGGCCTGCTGTTGCGAATCCTGCAATAGAAATGAAAATTGTAAATGTTACAGAAGGCAGCCCTGCTCAGCTCGCGGGCCTGCAGGCGAATATGACAATAACAGAAGTGAATGGGAAGCAAATTTTCCCGAGCTATTTAGAATACGCTCAGGGCGGCGCGTTTTTTTCCGAGGAAGTTGGAAAAATAAAAGAAGGGGATGCGATTTCTTTCAAGGCTGATGGGAAAATTTTTTCATTGAAGCCGAATTTTGAAAATGGAAAGCCGCGCGTTGGAGTTCTGCTTCAAGCGCCGGAAGTTTTCAAAGCTGGCACAGAAAATTTGAGAAGCGCGGGCGGCCTGTTTCAAATGATTTGGATTTTCGCTTTTGCAGTTGGAGTTTTCAACATTCTGCCGATTTTTCCGCTGGATGGCGGATTAATGTTCAAAGCAGTTGCTGAAAAATATTTTGGTGCGGGCGCGGAAAAAATTGTGCGCTCGGTTTCGGGAATTTTAATTCTTGCTGTTGTTTTTCTTTTTGTTGGACCGGGAATTATGCAGGGAATTTTGGTTTAGAAAAATCAAACAATCTTAATCTCTTTCAAATTGGAATTTCTTCCGAGAAGCTCGTTCAGAATTTTTATGTTCTCCCCGCCCTTGCCGATTACAGCTCCTTTGTTTTTTCCAACTTTTACGTGGGCTGTCTCCCCATTTATTGAAACCCGCTCGGCCTGCGGAATTAAATTTTTCACAAACTGCTCCGGCGCGTCTGCCCACTCCAAAACTTTTATCTGTTTGTTCAGCATTTTCTCAGCAGTCTGCACATGCTCGCCTCCCTTGCCGATTGCGATTGCCGCCTTGCCGGGCGCGACAAGAAAATAAAGCACATCATTCCTTATGCAGTCGCGGACGCGCGTGCCTGTTATTTCCTCAAACGCAGTTATCGCGCGGATTGTGTCCATGTCAAATTCTCGTTCTACCATTTTTCATCACATTTTAATTTTTTGATTGGCTCGCATGCAGGGTAAACCCGTGCATGCTTGCTGTCAATGTGTGATAAAATATTCCGCTGATAAAAATTTTCTATCAAGCTTGTTTTTTCTTTTCACACATCAACAGCGAGGGCTCACGAGTTTACTCTGCAAACGAAATTTTTAAAATTTCGTTGCACAACTGGAATCTCGTTGATTCCAGTGTGCGCAAAAACAAAGAGTTTTTGCTGCACAGCAAAACTTTAAGTTTTGCTTGTGAGCCCGAGCTCATCATTTTAATTATCATCATTTACTTTTTCTTCTTCTCAATTTTTATCGCAACTGCAGCAACTGGAAAAGGCTTTCCGCAAAAGATTCCGAGCTGCTTGCCTGTGTTGGAAAAAGTTTCAATTCGCGCGCCGGATTTTTTCAAGTCATTCAAAATTTCCGCAGGGCAGTTGTTCGCGACAATAATAGCGGAAGCTTCGTTTTTTTTCGCAAGCTTTACAGATGTGCGCGCCCCCAAGCTCACCAAATTTTTTCCCAGCGCGGTTTTTAAATCAGTTTCAATGGACATAATCTCACAGGAAAATAATTAGCAGAACTCACATAAATACTTTCACTCGGGCTTTTTCTTGCTCGGCATTTTGAAAGTCAGCTCAAACATTCCTGTGCCAACAGGCACAACTTGATTTATCATCACATTTTCAACAATGCTGTCTAAGTTATCAACTTCTGCTGTTGCAGCCGCCTTTGTCAAATGCTTTATTGTTTCCTCAAAATTCGCGCGCGCAAGCACAGAGCCTTTCAGTCCAGCGACTCCGTATCTTCCAATTGCTTTTATTGTTCCATCAACTGTCATCACATCAGCAGTTAGCATTACATGCCTGACATCAACATCCAAGCCCTGCTCTTTCAGAGTGTTCATAGCCTCATTGATTATTGTGGCGCGCGCTGCTTCAATTCCCAAAACTCTTTCAGCTTCATGAATGTTGTTTGTTGTTGTGCGGCCAGAATCAATTCCAGGAACATCAAGAATTTTCACGAGGTTGCTGCCGACTGTTGTGATTATCCATTCATCCTCTTTCTGCGTTACAACCGCATTAGAGATTGACTTCACGCCTTTGATGTGGCAGTCAAGAACTTTTGATTTCAGCTTTTGCATTTCCTTTACAGTCAGCTCAGACTTAGGCTTTACAAAAATTTTATCCCCGCGGTGCTGAATTCCCAATCCTTTGAATTCCTCTTTAACCGCATCCATAATCATAGACTCGCGCACGCCGGCATCGCGCATTGATTTCGCATCAAGGGAAATTTCTATCTGCTGGTTCAGCAAATCAATTGTTCCCGTAGTGGAAATGTCTTCAAGTAAAACTTCTCTTATTTCAGAAGCAAGCTTAGCTGCTTTTTCTTTTGTGTTGTAGGCTTTCTGCAAATGAATTGTCATCACCGGAGTTGACGGCGCTTTGCGCGCGTCAAAAATTTCCACGAGCCTTGGCAAGCCTAAAGTAACTTGAACAGCGGCAGCGCCGGCCGCGTGATATGTTCGCATTGTGTTGTGGGTTATTATTCCATCAAATGTTGTGAAAGTTTCCAAGCCTTCAACCGAAATATCGTAAACAAATTCTTCTTCATAGTCTATGCAGGAAATTTTTTCTATTTCATCCCAGACCACATCCGATTCAGTTGCGCGCTGAATAATTTCCATTTCTTTTGAAATATCAATTTTTTTCCCGCGCGCAACTACAGCAAATTTTCCCGCAAGTTTCTTTAGGGTTTCTCTTCCTATTCTCTGCCTCTTCGTGTAGTTATTAACATATCTGGTCGGAAGCTTTAATTTTTTAGAAATATCCATAAGCAAGCTTCCCATTCCAGAAATCATGTCAGTTTGCTCTGCTGTCTTCATAGTTGCCTTATGCCTTCTGGATAATTTTTCCAGCATAGGTTTTCTTTCTTTTGAAGTTGTCCCAATTTTTTCTAAGAAAATTTCGGCATATTTGTAAGGAATCCAAAGCACACGGCCATCGTCTGATTTGCTTGCGAAAATTCCAAAGCGCGCAAGCAGAAGCGCAATTCCCGTTGTAAGCTCTTTTGATTCTGATGATGAGCGTATTCCTTTTCTATCAAGAGAAATATTTCCATCGCCATCAAAGTAGGCTTTGAGCAAAGAGGAAACAAATTCTTCTTTTGCGCTGAAAGCAAATTCTGGAACTTTCTTTTCCCGCGAGCCTGAGCCGCAAGTTTCTTTTAATATTCTTGAAAGCAGAGTAGAATTCACTCGCAAATCATGCCCGCGAGAGAAGCCGCGGAAGTTATCATATTCGTTTATAGTAAACTTAAACTGCTGCGCGAAATTTCTTATGTTGTCGTTGAAACTTTCATCTGTATTGGAAATATTTACAAAATGCTTTGTTGTGTTTCCTTCAGACAAATATGCGCCGACAAAAAACCCTAACACAGAGTCAAGCGGCAAACTATTCGGAAGCCCCTTGCTATGGGCGATGTATGGATAAACCATTCCATTAGCTTCCACAAGATTTGTATTTGGCATAATTTCTCTGATGTTTACATGAGCCGCGCAGCGCTCGGGCAAAAATTTAATTGCAGGAATTCTGTCTCCGACTTTCAGCATTTTTCCGGAAATAGGAATAATATGGTTGTTTTGCCTGACAACAAAAGAATGGTGGTCTGTTGCTATAATTTTTCTTCCGCTCGCGGTTTTTATTTCCAAAAGTTTTTTAGGAGCTCTATGCCTGACTGCAGATTTTATTCTCTTGGGTTTCAGCTTCTCATCTTGGTCTAAGCTGTAAACGAAAATGTTTTCACTCATAGGAATATCGCATATCTCATGCGCATTTTCTTTGATGAAACCGTGCTTTGAAATAATTTCATCCACAAATTTTCCAATTTCAACCGGCCGCAAAACTTCCCCGCGCTTTACTAAAATTTTTTCTTTCGCCGGCAGGCTCATCTGCGTCGCCGGCTCAGAAACGCTTTGCGCTGCCAAAATTCCAATCGCTTCCCCGGATTCAAATTTGCTTTTGTTGTAAACTTCCAAAACTTTTGCGAAGAACTTTTCCTTTTCTTTCTCGCCCATTCCCTTGGCTGTCTCTTTCACATCCTCAAAAATTTTCTGCGGTAAAATATTTTCAAGCTCTTTGAGTTGCATAATCATGCTGCTCCTATTGCGACTGCAATTTTTTTCACATCAATCTTGCCCCAGTCTGACTTGCTCGGGTCAACGCCGTCCTCGCCCGGGGTGAATTGAATTATAATTTTTCTGTTGTCGCGCACGGTTCCGTCATATTCAATCTTCAAGTCCTGCAGCGCGCCGATAAGCCTGCGCTCCAAATAACCAGAGTGCCTGGTTCTCAAAGATTTGTCCATCAATCCCTCGCGCCCGGAAAGCACATCAAAGAAAAATTCAAACGGAGTCAATCCGGTTTTAAAAGAGTTTGCCACAAACCCGTGCGCCGCCGGCCGCAAGTCCCCGACAATAAAATGCGAAAGCGTTCTTCCGCGGTAGCCGCGGTGGATTCTTTCTCCGAGCGCGTGCTCCTGCCCGACTGCTCCGGTAAGCTGGGCAATGTGGTTCATGCTTCCTCGCGCGCCAGTTTTTCCCATGATAACAATTCCTGTTTCCTTCAAATTTTCCTTTACAATTTTTCCAATAGAGTCTGCTGTGTTTGAAAGAGCATTCCTCACTTGTATCTCCAAAGTTTTTTTCGCATCCTGCCCTGGCAGAGGCTCAATCTTCCTTTCCCTGAAAAGTTTTATCAAGTCATCAACTTCCGCGTATCCTTTTTCTATTGCTGAATTTATTTTCGCCCGCGCTTCTTTTGAAATTTCCCCATCATCCAAGCCAATTGACAATCCGGTTTTTTCCAGCCACTTTATTCCCAGCAATGAAACCCTGTCAACAAATTTGTGCGCTTCCTCTGGGCCAAACTCGCGCTCAATCCTGTCAATTAATTTCCCCGTCTCGCGGCCGATTGCGTTTTTGTCAATCACCCCGCTTTCAAGCTTTCCGTTTTTAATAGAAACATGGCCATCGTTCGGGCACGCCCCTTTAAAACTTTTGTCGCAGCTGCAAACTTTTGCGCGGAATTCTATGTTAAATCCTTTCGGAAGAATCGCGGAAAATATTTCCTTTCCTGAAATTGTTTTTCTGCTCGGAAGCTCTGCGTCAAGCCCGACCTCGGCAAGAATCTGGAAAGCTCTCTCGCGCGGAATTTCCGTTTCCTTTCTTGTCAGCAGATAGCAGCCGGAAACATGGTCCTGCTCGCATCCGATTATAGGCCCGCCGAATCTTGGCGAGCGTATATGCTTCGGAACTGCCATAAGCATCTGCGCTTCCGCGCGCGCCTCTTCTGTCTGCGGCACATGCACATTCATTTCATCTCCATCAAAGTCTGCGTTGTATGGAGCGCAAACCGGAATATTTAGTGTGAAAGTTTTCCACGGCTGCACTCGGATTTTGTGCGCCATGATAGACATTCTGTGCAGCGACGGCTGTCGGTTGAAAAGAACAACATCTCCATTTCTCAGATGGCGCTCAACAGAATAGCCCGGCGCAATTTCTTTTATAATTTCCTCGCGGTTCTCTGCAGTGATTTTCTTTTTCTTTCCATCAGGCCGAACGATATAATTTGCGCTCGGCCATGCTGGCGCGGTTTTCAAAAGCTCGCGCAGCATTTCAATATTATGTTCGCGCACTGCAACAGGAATTGTAAGCTCAGCCGCAACTTGCAAAGGCACGCCAACCTCATCAATGCTGATGTGAGTGTCCGGAGAAATTACAGTTCTCGCTGAAAAATTCACGCGCTTGCCCGCGAGGTTCTGCCTGAATCTCCCTTCTTTGCTTTTCAATCTGTCAGCCAAAGTTTTCAGCGGCCTGCCAGAGCGGTGGCGCGCAGCCGGAATTCCCGCAAGCTCATTGTCAAAAAAAGTTGCGGTGTGGTATTGCAAAAGCTCCCACAAGTCTTCAATAATAAAATCCGGCGCGCCGATTCCAACATTTTCCCTAAGCCTTTGATTGATTCTGATTATATCCACAAGTTTGTGCGTTAAATCATCTTCGCTGCGCTCGCCGGTTTCCAAAGTTATTGACGGCCGCGAAATTACTGGAGGCACAGGAAATAAAGTAAGAATTGTCCACTCAGGCCTGCCGCCCATTAATCCGAGCGCGGGCAAATCATCTTCAGAAATTTTTTCAAACCTCTCGCGCACTTGCAGGGCTGTCATGATTTTATCGTCTTCATAAAAAGTGTAGGGCTTTTCAAATCTTATTTTTTTCTGCTCAGTCCCGCAGCTCGGGCACTTTGTTCCAGTCGCCGGCTTTGAGCAAGCCCAGCAAATATTTTTCAAAATTTTGTAAATCAATTTCCCATAGAGAACATTGTAAATTGGCCTGACCAATTCAATATATCCGAAATGCCCAACGCACAGCCCGACTGAAAGCCCGCAGGTTCTGCAGCGCATTCCCGGGTCAACAACTCCGAGCTTGGGGTCCATAACCCCGCCCTCAATCGGGAAGCCATCATTATCATAAATATCCGCCTTTGTTATTTCCGAGGCTGCCATTTTCTTCAGCTGGGCCGGCGACAAAAGCGCGAACTGTATTGATTGTATAAATGACATAAAAATCTAACCGCTTACATTTAGTTTTGGATAAATCAACATTGCTTTGAGTTCATCAAGCAAAAGCTTGAACGCATAGCTCATATCAATCATAACAACATCATTGTCCCTGCAGAGCGGGCAAACATTCTGGTCCTTCTGCTTGTCCCATACAGCAGTCACGCCACAATTCCTGCAAATCGGAACTGTAACTTTGTCCGAATCAAATCTTTCTTTGAGCGTGAGCACAGCCCCGTGCGCAATCAAGCAGTCCTTTTCCATTTCTCCAAATCTTATCCCGCCCTCCTTTGCTCTTCCTTCAGTTGGCTGGCGCGTCAGCAAAGTCACAGGCCCGCGCGAGCGCGCTTGTATTTTGTTCGCAACCATCAAATCCAATTTTTGATAATAGCTGCAGCCAATAAAAATTTCAAACTCCATTTTCTCTCCAGTCACTCCATTGTACATAACTTCTTTTCCATCGCTGCGGAATCCGTAGTTCGCCATGAGCTCGCGTATGCTTTCCTCGCTCAAATTTTCAAACGCAGTCGCGTCCATTTTCTTTCCATCAAACGCAGTTGCCTTTCCTGAAAGAATTTCCAAAAGCTGCCCGATTGTTTGTCGCGATGGAATTCCGTGCGGGTTGAAAATCAAATCCGGCGTGTAGCCAGAAGCAGTGAAAGGCAAATCTTCCTCTGACTGTATCATTCCACTAA
>Ga0209541_10016395_pt1 | contig 10955 bp, 10 predicted proteins | sample RifCSPlowO2_01_FD_184027 | JGI IMG/M metagenome (GOLD analysis project Ga0209541, IMG submission 184027) | Groundwater microbial communities from Rifle, Colorado - Rifle CSP2_plank lowO2_0.1 (SPAdes) (version 2) | ecosystem: Environmental > Aquatic > Deep subsurface > Groundwater | place... | reverse complement strand
CTAATCTAATTTCTTATCTTTATAAATAGATGGCGATTTCTCTATCCCCCAAGGATAAAACTTATCAGTTGCAAATCCAGTCCTAGCATGCTTTTTTATTTCATCTAGAGAATAAGCATAGTCTGCTTCTACTAATGCTAGATAAGGAGAATTTTTGTAATACTCACCTAATAACCCACCTAATCCATTATTATAAAAATCATCTACAGTTATATCTCTTGTATCTTTTTTTATCTTCCAGATTAGCCATTTACAAGCAGCTATTCTACTTTCTTTATATTCATAGATATGTGGAGCACTACTCATCTCCCAAGGATAAATTTTGTCAGTTTTAAATCCACTTTTAGCATGTTCTTTTATTTCCTCTAAAGAATAAGCATAACCAGCTTCCACTAATGCTAGGTAAGGAGAATTTTTGTAACGCTTTGATAATAATCCACTTAATCCATTACTCTCAAAATCATCTTTAGTTATTTCTTTAGGATTTTTATCTAAAAACTCTAGTAGTTTTTTTATTACAGTTACTCTAACTTCTCTATTTTTCCAATCAAAATTTCCAGGTTTTGTAATCAGGCCGTTATCATATAATTCTTCAGCCTTCTCTTGTTCCAGCATTATCGCTACTGTTTTAGCTACTGCATCTCTTATTTCTTGTTTAGTTAATTGTCTTCTTTCTTCTAATCTTGGTTCTCTTTTTCGATCACTTACTGGTTCTCCGAATTCTAGGTTTTGTCTTACTTCTTGTGGCGCTAGCTCGGTATATCCTTTTTCAGTAATCCTATATTTCCCTCTATTTATAAAAAATAAAGCTAGCCAGCGTTTGAATTGTATTTGTTTGTCTATCTGATCCGGTGGCATTGGAACTAAGCTAAGCTGAGGACGACTTCTGCCGCTTTGTGGATTGGGCACACGCGGTCTAACAGCTAGTAGTATAGAATGCATGGATTGATTGTGGTAACAAGGGATTAAAAAGGTTTCATTAATTAGGTTGATGTTCCTGGCATTCAGCAAGCGCTCTTTTTACAGATCCCTTATAGTGTCCTAACAATTTACTTAGTCCATACTCATGAAAATGCAGTTTGCTTATGACAGTAGGATCGTTTATCACTTCAACAAATTTTCTCATTACAGCTATTCTATTCTGTTCATTGTCCCAATCAATGTATCTTATTCTTAATATCATTCCTTGATCGTAAAGTTCTTCTGCCTTACCTTCTGCAATTAATTCTGCAATCTTTTTTCGTGCAAGTGCCACTCTTTCATCTTCTTTAAGTACTGTTATGTCATCTGCTTTTCCAAAATTAGCATATGCCTTTTTCGCTAAGCAGTAACCACCCTGTTTGATAAAAAACAAATCTACCCATCTTTTGAATTCAGTTACTTTTTCTGACCTATCCGGTGCAGGTTTAAATGCGCCTGAAACATCCTTTGCAGTATGAGGGCTTAAATCACGCCCACCTGTTGCCCAATATATTCTAGTTGCATTTAATGCGCTAAACCTTCTCATTTGATCACAATATTTTTTCTTTGCTTAACTCTCTTACACGTTCTATAATATCATCTGCTTCATGGGCTCCAATTAATTGATGTCTAACAACACCAAAACGATCAATAACAATAGTAAATGGCAATATTCTAACTGGTATAAAATCCAAAACCTCCATAGGCATATCTCCTAATCTGTAGGTTACTGGTGGCACAGTTATTCCTAGTGCCTGTCTCCAATCCCTATCCCCAGTTAGCTTAACATGAATTCCAATTACAGTAGCCATGCCTGTCTCATGAATGGCTTCTAAACCAGTCATTTCGTATTGACAAGGTGGGCAGTAATATCCCCAAATATTGATGATGACTGGTCTTTCAAATGGAGGGGTTAATGATATAAATCCAGGTTCAGCATAGGGATTTTTATTATCTATAATTATCTCTGGAAAATGTAAGCCAACTATGCTTTTATCAGAATTTATCTCTCCATAAATAGTAAAGAAAGCATTTATTATTCTAGCATAAGGAAAGTTTTCTTCTCCTAACTTTGGCAACTCAGCAATAGCCATTTGATTTCTTCTAAATTTATCAATAATTATATTTACCACATAATCCAGTTTTTGAATGTTCCTGCCCTTTTTAATATCCTCCTCAACCGTATCGCCTTCTGCATGAAATCGTTCTAAGTTACTAGCCATATCATCGCTTTTATATGCAGCACGAAGCATATCCTTTATAGCTTCGCTGTATCGCCCCTCAACTACTTGCTGTGATTTGAAACCGTCACTGTATATCATAGATATTTTAATTAAATCACCAATTTCAGCAGCAACTCCAATGAATTTGAATCTTGCTTCTCCTTCTAATTTTTCTACATTTGATACTACTTTTTCAAATTCTAAAAATCCCTTTTCTACTCTATCTTCTACTGGGCCATCAGAAAGCCATATTTTTATTACTGGTTCAAATAGTTTTATTATTTCTTCATCAGAAATTGTTTTCTTTTTTTGTTCGGCAACATGTGTTGATATAGCAGCAGGCCTTTGAACAAATACTGGCGTTGCAGCACAACCCATTGTACTAGCTAAAAGTGCACCTGCAAGAAATCTGCCTAGCGGTTTTCTAGAGGTATGGCTATTAGTAAGCTGGTTAATATTTAGTTTTTTCATACATTTTTATTGTGTGTAAATATTTATAAATTAATGTAATTTAATTGTTTATTGGCCCGCCACACAACCTATTTAAACCTATGTAACATTTATCCCTCTTTATCCATAAAACGAAACATTTAAATATAAGGCTTGTGCAATTATAATTAGTGATATCCCATGACATTAGCTCATACAGTAGTTAGAGGTAGCCCTCACAGGGACCCGAATGCACGAAGGTCAGCTTTCCTAAGGCCCCTAGTTCATACTAAGCCGAGTGTTGAAGATTTAATGAGATTAAAAGATGAAAGGATAAGAGAGGCACGAGTAAAGAGAGTAGCATCTGTTCTTAATGGCGAATTAGGTCACGTAAATGAAGCGGCAAAATATGCATTGCTTGCAAGTAGATTATATGGTTCACGCAGTGAGGTTGAAGAATGGAAAACCGCAAAAGTTCAGGTATTTGATCAGAATAATCAACACATTGTAGCAATTAATACAGATCCAAGAACAAGGTTGGTGATAAATACTATGACTAAAGTTGCTATGCTTATTGTCGCGCCAATTATGATCGGAACTGTTTTACGTTCTAGAAGAGATGAGGACGAGCAGGCGGTTTTAGAAAATGGTTTAGCGCTAATTAAGTTAGAGCTATCTAGAACAACCAATGGCATACAAACAGCGCTTATAGAAGCGCAATGCATATTACAGGCTATTAGCTGAAATAAAAGCTTTTATGCCTTTCTAATCTTATTGTTATTTTATGCAACTACTTAGACCTATTGTTATAGATCGATCTAGTCGAAGAGCTCAATTTCCGGATCCATTATCTGAGCGTGCAATTGTATTAAGAAATCTAAGAAGTGATGATGCAGATGATAGAGGCGCAGCCATTTGCGCTGTTGTCAGATTATTAAATGAAAGAAAGAACGTACGTGCATATTTAGTTGACGTTATAAAGAGATTAGGCGATAATGATGAGGCGGTTTGCCTAGCTGCAATAGACGCATTAGGCGATATTGCAGTGCATTCTAGAACACAATCGAGAAGGGCATTATTTCTAATTCGTAGGCTTGCACGAGGCAGTAATGAAGCGCTTATTAAAAATGCAGCATTTACTGTTGGCTGGATAGCAGAGCAGGGCGTTAACATTTCTTTTCTTGATGTCTGGCTTATGAAACTCGCAGCTAATCCAGATCAAGAGGTTGCAGATGCAGGAAAATGGGCACTAGCTAAATGTCAGATACAACAGCGCTTTGTACAATAGCTCAGTTTACCAAACTTAACATCGAGTTTAACTTTGGTACTACTATTATTAAAGTCGAATTTAGGAATAGTAGCTATTTAAATATGTTTCTATTGTATATAATACCATGGATAATCAGTATATCGAACGTGAAGTTAAAGAAAAATTCGAAAGAATTTCTTCCATATACAATCTGGTAGCGTTAGTTGGACCACGGCAAACAGGGAAAACAACTTTTCTTAAAAAGCTTCTAAGTGGGCCGGATAGCTCTTATATTAGCTTGGATGATCCGGATGCGAGAGAGCTGTTTGATGCGGATATTAAAAAATTCGAAAATCAATATATTAAGGATTATAAAATCATTATTATTGATGAGGTTCAATATGGCAAAGATGCCGGGCTAAAGCTGAAATATCTGGCAGACAAACACAAAAATAAAAAAATCTGGATAACTTCGTCCTCACAAATTATTTTGAGTAAAGAGGTTTTATCATGGCTGGTTGGTAGGGTATCTGTAATCAATATCTACCCATTTTCACTAAACGAATTCCTGATATCAAAAAATCAAAAAGAGATTACTCCAACAATTCTACAAAGAAATATAACAGAGCATGTAATATATGGGGGGTATCCAAAAGTAGTTCTTACTGAAGAAAGAGAAGCTAAGAAAACTCTTCTCAAGGACCTTTCTGAGACGATGATTCTAAAAGATATGGCAAAAACATTCTCAATTGAGGACGTTTCATCTTTGGAAAAAACATCAAGATATCTTTCTAATTTTATAGGAAATGTAATAATCTACGAAAATATTTCACGTGAAATTGGTATATCTTTCCAGACGATAAAGAAATACCTAGATGCAATGGAGAAGAGCTATCTTATTATAAGATTACAGCCATTTTTTAATAATAAACTTAGTGAAGTAATTAAACATCCAAAATTATATTTTGTAGATACAGGGATGAGAAGTGCAATTGCAAATCAGTTTCCTATTTCACTTGAGAAAGAGGGTCCGCTTTTTGAAAATTATATATTAAACGAAATCTTAAAAATGGGGTTCACAGTAAAATACTGGCTTACGAAAAGCAAGGCAGAAGTGGATTTTGTAATTGAAAAAGACAACGAGATTATTCCTGTAGAAGTAAAAATAACCCCAACTGTCGGTAAGGTAGCTGTTAGTTTCAGGTCATTCATAGAGCGATATAAACCAAAAAGAGGTTTCATCGTTTATTATAAAGGCGAGCACCAGGAAGTTGAGGTTAACGGATGCAAGGTTTTATTTACTGATATTTTAGGTTTGCAGAAGGTACTTATTAAATCCAGCGAATGAGAGCGCTAGAATATTTAAATGCTGCTGGGAAAATGCAAGGATTCCTAAGAAAGAAGGATCGAAAAAGAAGTTGAGGGGGGGTTGGAAGTTTGCCTTATGTTATGGTTGGGGTATGTATTTTTCAATACGCGAAGCTAAAAGTGCGGGATGTTGCAGGTACGCCATTAAAGACGGGATGTGGTGAGTGCCATAAACAACAACCACGATTTCTGGCGATTCTTTTTCTATAAAATCTTTTAATTTAGAGGCAACAATAACATCACGGCGATATGTATCACCAACATGTAGAAAAAACTTCATGTTTGCAAAACGAAGAACTGCTAAAGCACCTATAGCTTTGATCACGGTTGTTGCAAACGTCGACCCAACAAGAAGATAGTCAGCAAAAGCAAAAAGCGGAACAGCCACAGGCAAGCCATATATAGCAACACCACTAAGCAAAAGTTTCCATCTTGGGGTAGTCTCCGGCTCAAAGCAATGAACTTTTTTGTGCAACTTTGTTGCTAACTGTTCGATTGATTGAAAGAATTGAAAAGCTGGCCATTTTTTTATTCCTGTTTCAGAAATATCGAACTTTGATCGTATTTTTCGATACGATTTTGAATCACCCTCAAGTACGACAACTGAAGCCTGTGCGATGTCATTTTCTAACAAAGGAGCGTAACGAGCAAACGTAGCAGGAATGTGGCTAACCCCAACGAAGCGAATATTAGTTTGATTATATTGCATTTCACGAACTGTTCTAAAGGCACCTTCATTAGTAAATTGTGCACGAAAACAGGCTAGATTTAGGGCATACTGCCTTGCTGTCACCTGGGCTGCTAAAAGTATCCTTCCCATATACATAATATAATAATATATCACAGAATATTTAAAAATACCACTCATAAAAATGAAAATGATGGCGTAATTACAACCTCTGAGAAATAATATCAGTATAGTCTTCACTGTGTACGGATAAACTTCGTTTCTCGCCGAAGTGACGGATGGGTATGGGTAAACATTTAAAAACCATACGAATTAACTTTCTATTCTAATTATAATATTTATGTTATCCGACAGGCGTAAAAATAAATGTTCAAAGGGTGGTTTAATGTCCAGTCTAACTGAGAAAATAATTAGAGCGCATTTGGTAGAGTGCCAGGGGCAAACCCCTAGCGCAACCCCCGCAGAGCTAACAAGAGGAAAAGAAATAGCAATAAAAATAGACCAAGCGCTTACGCAGGATGCAACAGGTACAATGACATTTTTGGAATTTGAGGCAATGGACATCCCAGCAGTAAAAACAGATGTTGCAGTTAGCTATGTTGATCACAATATGCTTCAAACTGATTTTAGAAATCCAGACGATCACCTTTATCTTCAAAGTGTTGCAGCGAGATTTGGTGCATACTATTCAAAACCAGGAAATGGTATTTGTCATCAGGTTCATTTAGAGCGGTTTTCTGCACCAGGCAAAACACTGTTAGGAGGGGATTCGCACACACCAACATGCGGGGGCGCAGGCATGCTTGCAATTGGAGCTGGCGGGTTAGATGTTGCAATCGCAATGGGTGGAGGTCCATTTTATTTTGAAATGCCAAAAATAATTGGCGTAAGACTTGTTGGAAAACTTCCAGAATGGAGCGCAGCAAAAGATGTTATTCTCGAGATGCTAAAGCGCTTAACAGTAAAAGGCGGAGTTGGAAAAATATTCGAATACTTTGGTCCAGCTGTAAAAACATTAAGCGTACCGGAGCGTTCTACAATTACGAACATGGGTGCAGAATTAGGTGCAACAACAAGCATTTTTCCAAGTGATGAAACTACTTATCAATATCTAAAGATGCAATCAAGAGAGCATTTATGGGTAGAAACACATGGTGATGAGCGGGATAGTGATTATGACGAGATTATTGAAATAGATTTAAGCAAGCTTGAACCGCTTATGGCAAAGCCACATTCGCCAGATATGGTCGTACCAGTAAAAGAACTCAAAGGAACAAAAGTAAGTCAGGTAATTATTGGCTCATGCACTAATAGCTCGTTTAGGGATTTAATGACAGTTGCAACAATAATGAAAGGCAAGAAAGTTCATCCAAATGTAAGTTTTGCAGTTGTTCCAGGTTCAAAACAGGTTTATGAACAAATTGCACGCAATGGCGCACTCGCAGATCTTATAAGCGCAGGCGCACGCATTTTGGAAAGCGCTTGCGGTCCATGTATTGGGATGGGTCAGGCACCTTCAAGCCAAGGAGTAAGCGTTCGTTCGTTCAATAGAAATTTCCAAGGAAGATGTGGAACACCTGATGCATTTGTTTATCTTACATCACCAGAGGTTTGTGCTGCATGCGCGCTTACTGGAGAAATAACAGATCCGCGCGAACTCGGGCAAGTACCAAAAATCGAATGGCCAGAGCGATTGGCAATTGATGATTCTATGATAATTCCTCCGCCTGCAGATAAACAAAGCGTTGAGATAATCAGAGGGCCAAATATAAAACCATTACCAGAAATGAAGCCATTGGAAAATGCTTTCACAAAAGAGGTACTCATAAAAGTCGGAGACAATGTAACCACAGATCACATTATGCCAGCAGGTGCAAAGATATTACCGCTTAGGAGCAACATTCCAGCAATAAGCGAATTTGTATTTAGTGCAGTTGATCCAAAATTTGTTGCACGCGCAAAAGAAAAACAAGGCGGAATAATTGTTGGTGGAGATAATTATGGACAAGGAAGTTCGCGCGAACATGCAGCAATCGCACCACTTTATCTTGGTGTTAAGGCAGTTATAACAAAGAAATTTGCAAGAATCCACAAAGCGAATTTGCTTAACTTTGGCATACTTCCACTTACATTTATTGATCCGCAGGATTATGATAAAATAGAACAAGGGGATGTTCTTGAAATTGGCGGCATTATATCCGCAGTTAATAATGGCGGTGTAATACAAGTAAAGAACGTTACAAAAGGGTATGAATTTTCAACAAAGTGTGATGTTACAAAGAGAAATGCAGAAATGCTTTTGGCAGGCGGCTTGATAAATCTTACAAAAAATGCTACAAAAACTGTGGCAATGGGCATTGGGCAGTGAGCCATGAGCTAATAACTAAATGGAGGCAAATATTATGGCAGTAGAATTTTCAGATCTAAAACCACCTGGAGAAGGCAGTGCAATCTATATGAATGGTGGCAAACTGCATGTCCCAGACAATCCAATTATTCCTATAATAGAAGGAGATGGCGTAGGCATTGACATCTCTCCAGTTATGAAAAGAGTAGTAGATGAGGCAGTAAAAAAAGCATACAATGGAAAAAGGCATATTGTATGGTTTAAAATTTTAGCAGGAGATGAAAGTTTTAACAAATACAAGACCTATTTACCTGATGATACTGTAAAAGCAGTTCAGCATTATCTAGTTGCAATAAAAGGTCCGCTTACAACACCAGTTGGCGGCGGCCATAGAAGCCTTAATGTTACAATGAGGCAGATGCTTGATTTATACTGCTGTGTAAGACCAGTTCGTTATTTTGATGGTGTGCCAGCTCCAGTAAAAGAGCCACAAAAACTTAATGTTGTTGTATTCAGAGAAAACACAGAAGATGTTTACGCTGGCATAGAATGGAAACAAGGTACTGAAGAAGTAAAAAAGATGATTAATTTTCTTAATAATGAAATGGGCAAAAAGATTCCAGAGGATTCTGGAATAGGAATAAAACCAATGAGCATAACACGTACCAAGCGTCTTGTTGAGGCTGCAATAAATTACGCAATAAAATACAATAGAAAAACCGTTACGCTAATGCATAAAGGAAATATTATGAAGTTTACAGAAGGTGCATTTCGCGAATGGGGTTATGAAGTAGCAAAAGAGAAATTCAGGGATAAAATTGTTACAGAAGAAGAAGTGAATCAAGGTGCGAGCAAGGAAGGAAAGATTTTAGTTAATGATCGTATTGCAGATAGCATGTTTCAGCAGATATTGCTAAGGCCAGATGAATATGATGTTATTGCCACACCAAATCTAAATGGTGATTATATTAGTGATGCAGCAGCAGCGCAGGTTGGTGGTTTAGGTATTGCGCCAGGTGGCAATATTAATTATGTAACAGGCCATGGATTTTTCGAAGCAACACATGGCACTGCGCCAAAGCATGCTGGCCAGGATAAAGTAAACCCAGGTTCGCTTCTTTTATCTGCAGCAATGATGCTTGAGTATATGGGATGGACAGAGGCTGCAGATCTTATCACAAAAGGTTTCGAAGAAACAATAAAACAAAAAACAGTTACATACGATCTCGCAAGGCAAACAGATGGAGCGAGAGAGGTAAAATGTTCGGAATTTGGAGAAGCGATAATAAAGAATATGTAAGGTGATAAGTATTCCACGAAAAAAAATCCGCGAATATGATGCAAAAAAAATGCTTGCTGCAAACCTAGCCAAATATGGTTATGACATTTCACTAGAGGTAGCTAAGGTTGATGAGCATACCGATCTGGCAGCCCTAGAACAAGAACATACTTGGCTAAAAACAAAAAAGCTAGTGGTAAAACCAGACCAGCTCATTGGCAAAAAAGGAAAACATAATCTTGTTCTCCTAAATGCAAGTATTGATGAAGCAAAAAAATTCATTAAAGAAAATATGGGCAAGACAGTTGAGATTGGCAGTGTCTCAGGTGTGCTTACAAACTTCATAATTGAGCCATTTGTTGAGCATGATAATGAGTATTTCTTGGCAATAATGTCTCAAAGAGAAGAGGATATAATATTATTTTCTGAAAAAGGAGGAGTAGATGTAGAAGAGCATTGGCATAAAATTATACAAATACCAGTTCCAATAAATGAAAATATAGAAAACATATCTATAACTACCAGGCTTCCAGTTTCTGGAGAAAGAAAAGAAAGAATCGTTTCATTCATAAAAGCATTATATAAATACTATGTTGATTTCGGATGCACATACATTGAAATGAATCCGCTTGCATTCGATAAGCAAGAGAGAGTATATCCACTTGGTTTTGTTTGCGAACTAGATGACTGTGAACATAAATGCGAAGGCAAATGGAATGGGCTTGAATTTCCACAACCATTTGGTAGAAAATTATATCCTCAAGAAAAATTCGTAGCTGAGCTTGATGATAAAACAGGAGCATCACTCAAGCTTACTGTGCTTAATCCAGATGGCAAAATTTGGCTGCTTGTTGCAGGTGGAGGTGCAAGCGTTATATATACAGATACTGTTGTTGATCTAGGTTATGGTAAAGAGCTTGGAAATTATGGCGAGTATAGCGGCGATCCAAACGAAGAAGAAACATATCATTATGCAAAAACAGTAATTGGGCTGGCGACAAATGGAGGGCAAGAAGATAGAACACTTCTTATCGGCGGCGGCGTTGCAAACTTTACAAATGTTGCAAATACATTCAAAGGCATAATCCGCGCATTGCGTGAATCAAAAGAGAGATTGCAAAAAATGAAAATATTCGTGCGCAGAGGCGGCCCTAATTATGAAGAAGGATTAAAGATGATGAGAGAGCTCGGTAATGAGATTAATGTAGCTATTGATGTTTACGGTCCTGAAACGCATATGACTAAAATAGTTGACCTTGCGATAAAACAAATGAATGGTCATTAAAATGGAAAATCATAATCTATTTTCTAGAGATACAGAGGCATTCATCTATAATCTAAAGGTTGCACCCATACAGCGCATGCTTGATTTTGATTATATCTGCAAGCGAAGCAAACCAAGCGTTGCAGCA
>Ga0209541_10016394_pt1 | contig 10955 bp, 14 predicted proteins | sample RifCSPlowO2_01_FD_184027 | JGI IMG/M metagenome (GOLD analysis project Ga0209541, IMG submission 184027) | Groundwater microbial communities from Rifle, Colorado - Rifle CSP2_plank lowO2_0.1 (SPAdes) (version 2) | ecosystem: Environmental > Aquatic > Deep subsurface > Groundwater | place... | reverse complement strand
ACCAGTTGGATTCGTTGCAGCCGTGTAACAATTTCCTCTTATTGTCTTGCAACAATTGTCATTCGCACAGCTAATTGTGCATGTGGTCGAACCACATTTGTAATCTCCAGACAATGGTTTGAATAAATTCTGGTTTGCATCATAAACAGATTTCGCCACACAAAAAGCAGTAATTTTATTTTGATCCATACAAGTTGTATCGGAAAAACATCTACCCACTTGTGTACATGGATCGGCTCCACCGCCGCTAAATGTTATAGTGACTTCGTTTGAATTCAGAGTGAAACCTGAACCTCCTGAAATTCTGAAAACATAAGAACCGGCTTGTAAATTGGTGACAACTTGGTTCGGAACTGCGGTGCCTGATACTGAATTACCAGATTTCGTTAAAGTTCCGACAGTCATCGAATTTCCAAAATCGGAAAATGAAGTTTGCGAAGAACTTCTGTACTGGATTTTTAATGGATAAGAATCTTCTGGTAAAGTATTAAAAGCCATAGTAAATGTAAAAGTATCTGAAGTAGATCCAGAGGATGGAGTTACAGTTAGAGTTATTAGAGTTGGAGTTACACCTCCAGTTACTACACACTGGCCATTAGAATTACAAGTTTTTCCAGAACCACATGAATCTCCTTCTTGTCTTTCATCACATTCTGGATCAGCACCACAAGCTAATTCAAAACATCCTTGGCCTATTCCACCAGAACCTCCTGCTTGTTTTTTCCCACCACACTGTCCATTCCAAACTAAATATCTAGCTTCATTCCCAGTATATGGAAGGTTCCCGTTGCACGCAGTTCCTGCACCAGAATTGTCAATGGTTCCAGTTACTTTCTGATCACAACAACATGTTGCTCCGAATCCAAACAACCCACAATCTTGACCTCCCTTCGTGACATCACACCAACCGAACGAAATGCATGCAGAAACTCTATAGCCATCTCTTGCGCATGCATTATCACATTTTGGACCAGCATATACTATCACGGAATAAAAAATAAAGGAGTTAATAAAAATAACGAAACCTATTAAAAATAAGAACTTCTTTCTTCCCATTCTCTCAATTGTAAATATTAGTTCTGAGGGTTAAAAATCTTGATTTTAGCAATTTTTTAGGCTACTAAAACGAAATAGAAATAAGTTGAGATAATGGTTATCCATTACGGAGGTTGTAAAGATCATGGTTGGCATGATGTAACAAGGACAAATCAACCTTGCCCGGATTGTCAAAAGAAAGAACGAGAGCTAAAACAGCAGGAAAAGCATCCTCTAGTTCCAATAGGATGGCTTTTTGGCGATAAACCAAAGACACTTACAAAAAAATGCAAGAAATGCGGATTTCTTGGTGAATACAATCCTGGTGAAGATAAGTTTTGCATGAAATGTGGCGCACCATTTTCCGGAATAGCACAACCACGACCCCCACAACCCACTCCACAAGGTCCTCGCCAGCCGATTCCTAAACCTCCAAATCCATTAGGCTGGATTTTTCTCATAATAGCAACTGTTATTTCTTTGCCATACGTTCCAATTCCAATTTATTTGAAGATAGCTGCTGTGGCTGGTCTAGGAATTCTAAATTTTCTTTTAAATATGGGAAAAAGTCTGAACGGTTTTGTAATTTTTCTTTTCATAGTTTTGATTGCATGGTTGGTTTTGCAAACTGAGTTGGGCCAGTCTGCATTAGAAGAATTAGGATTCACTTCTTACCTCACGGACGCCACACTGGGAGTTAAATACGGGACTTGTTATTTCACCAGTGCATTTAATGTCAACGTTCTCAGCACAGGAAATCTCGAACAGTTCTGCCAGAAACAAGTTTATGGCTTCAGGGCTGAAAAAACAGGATGTATAGAATGTGTTACTTTCACTCCGAGACAAAGGACTACAGGAATTCCATCGAGAGACCAAATCATCGAGGTGGAGACATCTCTTGACCCTACTGCAACTGCTGCAGCAAACAAAATATCAGTCAGGGTTTTCGACATAGAAAATGGAATTGAGGCTGCTTCTTCAAACGACAAGTGCACTCTCGACAAGCCTTGCCAGTTGACCATCTATGACGATCCAGTAGTTTCAAGATTCAAGCTGCCACTTCCTTGCAAGGATTCCCTTCAGTACAAGGCGACGGTAGCTTACACTTATTATGTCGAGGGGCAGAGCGAGTTCAAGATTAAACAGGGGGATTTCAGAACTACTACGAAGAGTAATTTTGATGTAGTCAATGGTAAATCAAGTTCAGGTCCTTTGAGTTTTGCCATCAAATCAGATTCTCCGGAGTATATCGTCGGTGAAGACAGGGACGTGTATGTGAATTTCTATCTTTACAACGAGGGGAGAGGAACTATCAAACCCATTTCCACTACTGTTACGCAAACTCCTCCGAACAAAAATCAGGAACTAGAACTGGTAGCATGCGAGGGGAGTCTTAAAGCAACACAAGAAGGAAAGGATAAAATAATTTTGGAAGGATTCGATTCTATTCCTTTCAGCGGAGCAGATATTGTCACATGCCATTTCAAACTGCCTGCATCAATAAAAGCTCCTTTCCTGACATACAAGTTCATTGGCGTGACACAGTACTACTATTCCATGGACAAGAAAGACACTGTTCTTATTGATTTGATAAATTATCCGTGCAGATTGACGAATAGCAGATGGAAGATATTCACTCAGGGAAATCCTGGAGATTGGACGAATCCGAACTACAATGATGAAGGATGGGGTTTGAAAGACCTTCCTGACAGTGATTGGAGCTGCACTAATTGTGACAAGTATTACAGAAAAACTATAGTTTGGAATAATCAGACAGACATCTCTCTGAACGTGAGCAGCGATGATGGAACAGCATGCTATCTTAACGGTGCTGTGATTCCAGAAATTAATTCTTTAAGCGAAGCCAGAGCGTGCGGACATGGGAAAAGAAGCTGCTTCAATCTTTTCGGAAACTGTCTAGATCCTAAATGCAAGCAGGGATGGGACTATACGGCTGACATCACTAGTAAATTGCAGAATGGGAAGAATGTGATTGCTTGCCAAGTGCACAATATAGATGGGCCTGGATGGTTTGAAGTTCAAGGATGATTACTTTCCAATCAGGCATCCGCAACTCTTGTAGCAGTCGTCCTGGCCAGGAAGGCCTATTCTGTTGCAGATTTCTGAAACTGTGCAATCAGGACTATCTCTTCCGCAGAACTTTGCTGTCAAAAATACTGCCTTGTCGAAGGCATTTGAATTGCATTGGCTGTTGACTATCACACCGCATGCCTTTCCTTTGGCACCTGCGGCGTCAATCACCCCAACTCCTGTATAACCTCCGAGGAAAAGCGCGACTAATGCAAGAAGGACTATGATCCCAATGATAATAATCACGAGCATGTTTACAGGGAGTTCGAGACCTTTCATGGCTTTCAAATAAAATTTGGTTTCATGAATACGTAAAAGTTAGCTCAGTGGGACTGTTATGGCAGTTATTAATCCTGCTTTCCTACTTTCTGAAGTGGAACTGAAAGAATTGTTTGCGACCACTCTGTCACCGTCTATAGACACAGACAGAACAGTAACAGAAACTTCGACATCAGAATAATCATGAGATGGATTATAGTTTCTCTTCAGTTTGTCCAAGAAAGTTGATTGAAGTTGGTTGTTGTTTAGAATGTCTGATGGTTTGAGTTGAAGGTCTTTTTCTGTTTTTTGCACTGCGAACTTCAGAGACTGTTGGGAATTCAGTTTTGCGAATTCTATGGCGTTGATCATTTTGTAGCTCTGGCCTGCTATATCAGAGATTCCAGATTCGAAATAGAGTCTGGTGGAGAGATACCAGTTGACTAGAACAAATACTATCAGCATGAAGAACCATCCGAGCAGAAGCTCTGTGTATCCTTTCATCATATCACCTTATGAACAAGACCACTTGCACTTTTTTCATGTCCGGAGTGGTCAGAGTTGTTGATGATTTGTATTTAGTGAAGTTCCCGGCATCACCAGAGGCTGGCCTCAACAAATCACCCAGGTTTGGATTACCGAAGTTGAACAAGTTTGACACTACAAGACTATACTCTCTGTCCGGTAAAAGAGAGTTCATTTTATCGTCTACGATTTTTTCCAGTTCCACGTTTTTTCCGTCGAGAGAGAATGTAGGTTTTTTATTCTGCACTCCGTATGCAAGAAGTTCCTGAACTTGCTTGCCAGAAGATGAATCAGTCGTCTCGAGCAAGGCTCTCAACGCATGGTCTGCTACCAAAGGCAAATACTCGGGCTTGATAACAACTTCGATCTGGACAGGAGATTTTGTGCATGCGTTCTTCACTTGCTGCAGAGTTACAGTGGAGACGACGTTCGAAACAAAATCGCATGAAGACTCCCAAACAGAAATAATGTTAGGAAGGACCAAAAATACAAGAAGTGAAGTTACGACTATGACTACAAAAATGATCAAAGTAGGAATTGTTCCGCTTCCTTTCATCAGATTGTTACCTCCATTATTCCTGGGACAAACTGGTCTGAATATTTGACCACAATTGGATAAGTCAGTCTCTGGGAACTCAGCGACAACAAGCTAGAGGCAGGTCTGGAGGACCAACTACCACCTTTTTGATCTTTGATTATAATAGTCACTGGTTTAGAGAATGTGATGCAACCGCCGACATTTTTGTCCAATTTGTTTTTATCAAAAACTCCTTTGAAAAAAGTTCCATGGTCTTCGTAAGTTATGCATTTCGAACTCAGATAATTTTCAGAATAATCGATCAGTTGCCTGAGTTCCGGCCTGCCTTCGTACGTGATGGAGTATTGTTGCAGAGAAAAAAGTGTTGCGATGAGAGTAATGGCGATGAAAATAAATCCCAGTGCCTTTATCATGATCTCTGGTGCGAAATGTAGTTGCCCTTTCATGCTGTCACGAACCATACTTCATTTCCTTGCTTCTGGATGAGGATTGATCTTGAAATTCCTTTCTCGCATTTGGCTGTGAAAGGTTTAATCTGGATGTAATTTGGAACTGGGATTTCCATCGTAGACTCGCTGGCTTGGATTTTCGCTTCTTTGATTTTCACATCAGTCGGAGAAGTCGGGATGAGCTGCTCAGGAATCTTCATTGTCACCTTGTTCCCTTCGACTTTCAGGTCGCAGATTCCCGATGGAAGAGAACCTCTGTAAATGATTCCCGTGAGGAATTCCCCGTGATGGCTGGCAACCGCTGATGTCGTGCTGGCAAGAGTTTCTACGACAGTTCTTGCTTCATAGTAGAGAAGAGATTTTGCAACACCAAGACCACCATAGATCATGACATAGATTATTACCAAAGCCAGAATCGCGCCACTAACAAAAAGTAAGAAATAGATGTTGAACATGGAACCTTTGGGCATCAACAATCAACATATCTGTTTGGATCAGCGCCGAATGAATTCATGATGTAATCTGGAACATAAGGATAGGATGATACTGATTCTCTGTGAAGATCAATAATTAGTCGTAAAGATGTTCCAAGATATCCGCAAGGACCTGTCGGAAACTTTACTCCGAAACATTTAGCTGCTATGTCTGCGAATGAAACTGGCGATGCGGCACCAGCAGTTCCAGCCGCCTGAACTAACGCGCATATTCCAGTTCCTATGCAGTCTGCAAAGAATGCTGAAGTTTCTGATGTAACATAATAGTTGACGTAGCCAGAGGTCGCATAACAATAGTTAGGATTGTCTGAATACTGAGATGGTGGATTCCTGCATAAGTGAGGATTTACATAAACTGTATTTCCTTTCTTGGTGATGTCCAATTTTGAAAAGCAAGGACTCACAAGATAGAATCTAGGATCAGGAGCAACCACGCTGTTTCGTGGAAGTTTGATGTCGCATTGAGATTGAAGGTCATATTTTCTAACAAATAAACCAAATTGTAAGCAGAGTTGATTGGGTCCGCATGCAGAAACTGGATTGTTGTATGCAGAAACAGTTTTATCCCAATAGGTTGCTCCTAAAGGTGTGTACAAATCTTGAATTCTGAGAATTGTGTAACCCAAAGTTCCTCTCTCAAGAACTCTCATTTTCTCTCCTATTCTTAGTTCTTTACCAAACATCCAGTTTACTAGTCTTTTAGCTTCATCAGGATTCTTTGCTGCATCATTCTTGAAATATTCCAAGAGGTCTTTAGTAAGAGGTACAGGATCTGAGTTTTTGGATAAAATTTCTGCTAGTTTTGTATCCTTTTCTAAAAGTGTTATGTATCCTGATTTGGACTTGTCTCTAATTTTGCCTGCAGCTTTCAAGACAAATTCTTCAACTTGTTTCTTGTTGTTTGGATCGATATCTAAACCGACTAGATTTTTGCGTGCACCTTTGATAATCTCTTGCCAAGGCTTTATGTCTTGTTTAACACTAACTTCCATGGCATTTGCAGCTGTCTCCATTCCTCCTGGCGACAAAATATCATTGCCTAAAATTTTTCCAACGCTCCCTTTGACTGTGTTCCAACTCTGTTTGAATTTGTTCCACGGTCCATCAATACCGGATTTTTCCATCAGAATTTGCTTTAGTTGCCCAGTAGTCGAATCTTTCTCAAAAGTAAATGCACCAATTTTTTCTGGCTGCCCGTCCTTTATCCAGAATTCTTGAAGCGCATCCCAGTGATCTCCTTGAGATATTACTCCTCTGCCTTGATTATCAATTTTGTCAAGGAATCTTATTTTTTTGCCGTTGTATTCGATCTGTTCTTGTAGTGTATCAAGTGTAACTTGTTCCCCATTCTGTGCAAGTTTTTCTGCAAAATCATCAAGAGCATTGACTTTAAAACTTACCTTTTTTGCCATTAGAAATTCTTTAAGATCGTCGAGTCCTACCTTAGTGACTTTGACTGCTACTCTAGCAGTGAAATATCCAACTGCAGTATATGCAGCGCAAGCTTCGAGAGAATTATCGGTAGCAAGTTTACAGAATATTGTTCCGCTGACCAAGACTCCTGCAAGAAGTTTTTTATTTCCTAGAACAATTTGTTGACCATTATTAATTACCTTACCAGCTGTGACTAGAGGTTTCAATTGATCCGATTGAAGAATTGCGTCTTTGCCTTTTAAGTATGCTTCTTTTAATTTTCCAAACCCTGGACCGGTTCCGAAAGATGTCAAGTCAAGAGCGGCAGTCAATAATAAATTGCTGCTCCACGGCAAATCTTCTGACCAAGGTGCAATAACTGATTCCGCAGTTTCAAGAACGCCTCCTCCAAATTCATAGGGAGGTTCTGGAGGAAACCTCTCATAGTAGACATAGAAATAAGGATCAATCAAAGTATTAGTTGACAAACCTATCTTTTTCTTTATATAATCTTGAAAAGCTAAGCCCTGTGGCAAAGTGAAATCCAAAGTCTGAGATTCTCCGGTCTCGCAAACCTGTTTTACACGATTATACAAATTCGCAGTCTCTTGTTCGGCCACTCTCTCATATTGATTTCTGAAGAAAAACAATAGGAGAGCAACCAGTACGACGATTACTATGAAAAGACCTAAGATGAATTGCAGCATCTGAGCTGATATTGTGAATCCTTTAGCAGCCGCATCCTTTTTTGCAATCATCCTCTCCCAATCCTATGTTGCTACAAATCTCACTCAGAGTATAACTGTTATCTCCGGAGTCTATGTGGATTTCAGATGTGGATTTCGAGCAACTTGTAATTAATTTTAGGCAACCGAGTCTATAAAGCGCCTCGAAGTTTGGATTGCCTTTAGAATAAGTTACCAGGACGAAAATCAAAACCAAGAGTATCAAAACCACTACGACTACTACCACAGCTAAGTTCACTGGAAGACTTATGCCTCTCATTTCTTACCACCGAACAAAGTTGGGAGCTCGTTTATTGATTTGTAAAGATAATCTTTCCCGACTATCAGAAAAAGTACTGCGACTACAAAAATTATGACGAAGAGTAAAACTATTACGACTAGTGTGAAAGTCATTCCCTTGTCCATGTGAATCCTCATTTGATCAGGTTAGTGAACGAGACGTTTTGAAAAACTATGACAATCACTGCTAGTAAAAGCAAGGCTATTGTAATGCCTATGACCAACCAGAGTATGTCTTCCATTACTTCGCCTGGCCTATGAGAATGTTCTTTATGAATTCTGGGATGTTGCTGATGTAATCGATTGCTTGCTTGCCGGCATCCTTGACGAAAAATGAGAGTGCGATTATTATCAAGAGAACTATTACAGCAACTACTACGGCAACGACAACTTTGAAAGGTAGTTCCATTAATTAGATTTTCGCTTTTGATAAAAATATAGCTAAGCTTTTAGGAAAGTGTCACAGATCCCTAATCTCTGAGCACCTAATCCAAATATTTTAAGTTTGCTGATCAGGAGGACACACATTTCCCCTGCTCCTTGGCTGAGATTTCCGGGCTTGAGAATCCCAACGACAATTAAAAGTATGAGAATGAATGCTATCACTCCTGCTATAATCGCGATCAAAATCTTCCAGTTGAGTTCAAGTACTCCTTTCATTTTTTCAAAACCTTCTGCCATGATTCTATAAGGTCACTGGCCTTGAAATTAATGAGCCAGTCTACCAGTCGTTTCTGCAAATCGTAAGTGAAACCGACGATGATTAGAAAAGCTATTATCCCACCTATGATAATCAAAAGAATCACCCACTTCAGCTCGATAACTCCTTTCATGAAAGTCCTCCGAGAGGAATCTTATATAAAAAGTAGATGCCAGCGGAGACTATCAGTGCAACAGCTATCACTCCAATGATTATCCATATCAGCATTGAAGTTTGAGTTTCTGTCAGTCCTTTCATTCAAACACCCAAAAGAAGACTTCTAAGCAGACCACCGAAGACTGAATAGATTATGAATAGACTGATTGTATAGATTCCTACTGCGAGCAGGAGCATCTTTCCTATCAGGTTGAGTTCACTAATCCTGTCTTCACCGTTCTCAAGACCGTTTATGAACATACCTAATAGAACTGTCGTTTCGATTATGTAAATACCTAAAACCAATTCGAACATGTCAGGACCGACAGACGCTCCACCTTGCCAAAGTCCTAGGAGAAAAGTTGCTGAACTTGGGATTTCTGATACTCCGGCTGAACCTCCCAAAGTCGAGACTTGGAATGAAAGGAGTGTGATGACGCTGAGAATTATCACTGCCATCCCGACTGTTATGCCTGCGACAAGAGGCGATAGGAACATGCCGAGGAATTTCATGCTCGTGACAGTCTCGCTCATTATGTCTTTTATCTTTTCTTCTATGGAATCCATTCCTTTCAGATATTTGGAAATGGTAAGCATGCTTGTAGAGGCCGCAACCAGACTTTTCCTCGAAGCTTCGACGATAATTTTCATCACAGATCTGATGATTTCTGACGGATAGTCCCAGACTGCGCCGTACTCTCTGCTGAAAATTGCGTTCTCGAATGTAGCGCCTAATGCTTTGATGTTGTTCAGAATCCTTCCGTAGAAAGATGCGATTTCCATACCTTGCAAGTTCTTCTGAGAATTGTCAAGGGCATTCTCGACACCGTGACCACTCATCATCTCATGCCCGAGTTGGAAAAGTGCTTCTGAGAATTCTTTCTCCAAAACTTTGACTTTGTTTCTTGTTTTAAGTTTAGGTTGAGTTATAAGGATCAATGATATTCCAATGGGGAATGTCAATCCCCAGATTATCAAAGAGGAGGAAACAGTCGGTGTAAGAATATCTGACATGTGGTCCTTGCAATCTTTTATTGTATAAGTGAATCCGGCTGGTTTGCAAAAGTTGTCGAAAGCTTTTTTTGTGTTGCAAGTTTGCCATTGCCTGCACGAATTGAAAGGAACCTGATACTGATACATTAGATATCCTCCGATGGAGGCGAGAATAAGAAGAATAGGTATTGCGATGAATAGGACTGAGAACGTAGCATTGAAAAGTGTGATGTTGCTCAATTTCTCTCGAATATCTGGCTGGGAGACGGTCGGAGGTTTGGCTTTCAGGTTTGTGTTGATGAACCAGAAGAGTGAGACAGGAAGAAGTATGTCGTAACCGATAATTAAAAATGAGATGTTTGCATATTGCTGGAGAAAAATCATGATGATTGGAAAGATAACAAGAGTGATCACAGGAAGGATTATTCCTAGAGCATAGATTATTGTCACGGGCATCCTGAGATCGTTCGCATATCTGCCCATCCTCTCTGCAGTTCCACTCAAGATGACATCAATTGCTTCATCGATGAGTTTGTGTGCTCTGTCTGGCGGTTGTTGAACGGAGGATTTCAAAAGTTTTATTGAATTCACGAACTCCAGATTTTCCTGTCCCCATTTTTTTGTGAACTCGTCGATAGCTGGTTCGATGGAAGAAAATTGCTGGGTTTCTATTTTCCATAGAAGACGTTTCAGATCTCTTGCCAAAGGGCCTGTCAGGTTTGAAGCTGCGAAGACGACTGCATTCTCCAAATTTGGAATTTCTCTTAGAGAAACTGCCATGTATAGAGTTGCGAGGACTATCTCTGTCGAAGCCTTGGCACGGATTTGCCTGACACGAAAGAAAGGATACTTGTAGATGTAGTAAGAGCTCAAAGAAAACAAGATGAAACCTACCACTGTCGTAGTTATGTCCAAAACATCGAGAAGTGTGAGAATTATCAAAAGTGGTGAAGCGATCAAGAGGAGTAGGGAAACTAAGGATATCGGACCTGAGGGAGAGATGTTAAGGTAGGTGAACTGAATTGCGTCAAAGAAATTTTTCTCTGTGTCAGCACCCAGTCTTATTTTGAAAATTTTTTCGGCAAAGTTGCAAAGTTTTTCGTATATAGATTCTCTGGGTTTTGTCAGGAATTCTTCTATGAGAAATCTTCTGTATTCTTTCGAAGTTAGAGGTTTAAAATATTTGAAATCTCTAATCGCTTTTTCGATATCTTCTTCTCTGGATGTTTCCACAAGTTCAACTTCTCTTCAATTTGTTTTCGTACCAGTTCAACCATC
>Ga0209541_10016393_pt1 | contig 10955 bp, 13 predicted proteins | sample RifCSPlowO2_01_FD_184027 | JGI IMG/M metagenome (GOLD analysis project Ga0209541, IMG submission 184027) | Groundwater microbial communities from Rifle, Colorado - Rifle CSP2_plank lowO2_0.1 (SPAdes) (version 2) | ecosystem: Environmental > Aquatic > Deep subsurface > Groundwater | place... | reverse complement strand
GTTTCTTAGGCAGAAAAGTCTACGTTCTCATCAGAAAAGATTGAATTTCCACGCAACGCCAACAGCCCCCAAAGATTTAAATACTATTCGCAACAACGCCATTTTGATGGCCAAGAAGAAACCTGGTTCGGGAAAGGGCGAATACAAGGCGACTCCTGCCGCCGACGCCAAGCCGAAATACGATGCTTCTGAGATTGAGAAGGCAACGGGCGCATCCTCCCCTGCGCCTTCGATTGACGAGTTTGAGCTCCTTGCTTCAAAGCTTCCAAAGGATGCGCAGGAGAAGCTTCGCGACATCAAGACCAAGCTGGAAAAGTTCCGTGAGGCCATCCTTGCAAAGTTTGACAAGTACATAATGGGCATAGCTTTATTGCCTCCGCCGATGCCGCAGCAGCCGGGGATGTTCGCGCCGGGCCAGCTTCCGCCGACACTCCAGCCGCAGATGCAGCCGCAACCTGGCGAAACAGCCGATGGAGCCGCGCAGCCGCCGCAGCCCCCGGACCAGGTCAACATAATCGTGCTCATTGACGATTCTGACAGCAAGAAAATGACCAAGGACGAGCTGAAGACAAAACTCTCAACCATAATCCAGGGAATGGCTTCAGAGATTGACAAGAAGCTTGCAATCCAGTGCATCATACTGACAGAGGTGTGGCAGAGCTGCTACGATGCCAAGTATGACGTCCTTCAACTCATTGCATCGTCAGCGCCTGTCTACGACACAGGCATGCTGGCTGCGCTGCGCATTTCTGAAATCCACAAGCAGATGGTCATCAGGAAGTTTGAGCGCTACATCGTGAGCTATGTCCTGGCCGGCTCGCTGATACAAGGCAGGGCCACCGACAAGTCTGACATTGACGTTTTCATAGTCGTTGATGATACAGACGTCAAGAGGATGAGCAGGATTGAACTGAAGGACAAGCTTCGCGCCATAATCATCGGCATGGGCATAGAGGCGGGGGAGATGACCGGTGTAAGGAACAAGCTGAACATCCAGGTCTACATACTGACAGACTTCTGGGAGTCAATCAAGGATGCAAACCCAATAATCTTCACGTTCCTCAGGGACGGTGTGCCTCTCTACGACAGGGGGATTTTCATGCCGTGGAAGCAGCTCCTGCAGATGGGCCGCATCAAGCCAAGCTCAGAGGCAATTGAATTGTACATGAGTTCCGGCGAGCAGCTTCTTGAAAGGGTGCGGTTCAAGCTTCGCGAGATAGGCATGGAGGACCTTTTCTGGGCAATAATCACGCCAACTCAGGCAGCCATAATGCTGTATGGCATACCCCCTCCAACCCCGAAGGAAACGCCAGAGGTTGTAAGGGAGATTTTTGTCAAGAACAGCAAGCTGCTGGAGGAGGCCTTTGTCACCACGCTTGAGATGGTCATCAGGATGAGAAAGGAACTCGAGCACGGCGACAGGAAGGATGTTTCAGGGGCGGAGATTGACAAGCTGCTTGCCGACTGCGATAAGTACCTGAAGCGGATTGGCAAGCTGTTCAAGGAGATACAGGAAATCAAGGAAGAGGAAGGCATAATCCGCATTTACGACACAGCCGTGACCATGATAAGGGACGCGTTGAAGGCAGAGGGCATTGAGAAGGTTGACGACGCCGAGCTGGTCAGCACATTTGAGAACGAAATGATAAGCAAGAACAAGATAGCAGCCAAGCACCTGAGGGCGCTCAATGGCATAATCAAGGTAAAGAAGGACTACGAGGCGAAGAAGCTCAACAAGGCGGACATAGAAAAGGTAAAGAAGGACTCTGGAGAGTTCGTGGCGGCACTCCTGGAATATGTGCAGCGCAAAAGAGGCAGGGAAATTGAAAGAGCCAAAATCCGGGTGAAGCACGGCAGCAAGTATGGGGAGGTCATAATCCTTGAGTCAGACGCTTTCATCATCCGTGACGTGGACCAGCCGCAGAAGGAGGTCTCCAAGGCGAAGCTTACTGAGGAAGGCGGCCTCGCAGCCGTAACCGACTCAAGCACCGAGGAGCTGGAAAGCGCCCTGGCCAAGATGGCAATCCCGCCAAAAACATTCATCAAGGAAAGACTTTTTGAGGACCTCAAGAAGATATTCGGGAACGACGTTGAGATTCTGGTAAACTACTGAGAGACACGGCCCGGATGAACCTGGTGATGCTTGGCTTCGTCGCTGCCGCGGCAGTCATTTACGGCTTCACTTACGCTACAAATCCTAAATACGTTACCGCTGCCCTAAGCTCGGCTGTCAGGCAGCTCTTCCATCCGCAGCACGGCTTCGCATACATAATCGTTTCTGCATTCCTCATCTCAAGCCTGCTGGTGCTGGTGCTTCCTAAAGAGCAAATAGCGGCGTGGCTTGGCAAGGAGTCAGGGTTGCGGGGCATTGTGCTTGGAACCGCGCTTGGTGCGCTGACCCCTGGAGGGCCATTCCTCTCATTTCCCATCCTGGTGAGTTTCTGGAAGGCGGGAGCGAGCATAGGCACGGTCATAGCGTACCTGTCTGCGTGGTCCCTTTTTGGCATACACCGCGTTTTGGTGTGGGAACTCCCGTTCTTCGGTCCAAAGTTTGTCCTGATGAGAATAGCACTTTCACTGGCCGTGCCGGTAGTGCTCGGCATAGCTGGCCAGTGGCTTTTGGGAGCGGTGAAACCAACCTAGCCCCTGTATGATGAATCCTGTGAGCCGCCAGATGCGTATTCTGTGCCAGGGCCTGATGATGCCATGTATCCGGATGGCTGCGCTGCAGGGGAATACTGCTCTACCTTTACCCCGTCAGGGCCACTGTTCTTCATGCTCTGCCCGGTCACGGTCCACTCAGCGCCGCAGTTGCATCCCATCATTACAGTCTCGTGGCGGGAGCCAACTGCCTGCTGTTGCACTCCGTAAAGCTGCTGCGAGCCCTGCGCTGCTTTTCGCTCGTACTCCACTTTTGCGGCTGAGAGCGCGTTGTCCTCCTGCTTTTGCAGGAAAGTACCTGAGTCATCAGAAATCCTGCCCTCAATGCTGCTTGCGATTGACTGCCGGATGAATTCCTGCGAGCCGACCTGGTGAAGCTCCACTACGCTGCCATCATCATGGTGGTGCATCTCCCTGATTTGCTGTTCAGCAACCATTGCCACGCGGCCGGGATGCTCAGCGTCAACCATATCACTCAGCTCGCTGTCGCTCTTTTTCACTGGCTGGAAGTCATCGTTTCGGAATTTCATATTTTACCACTGGTCATTGCAGTCCCTCAAGTAGCCGCAGTTAACGCAGGCAACCCTGCAGTGGGCTTCCACCATAAAAAAGCCGCACCTTGGGCAACATTCAGGCTCATGGCTGGCAGAGTCTGTGCCTGCTTCCACATCCTTGTTTGCAATCACCACATTCAAGTGAAAGCTGCCCTGCTTATTAACCTTTTTCTGTGAGAATTCACTTGGCCATTACTGCGTTGATTGCTCCATGCTGGCCGGGCCTGCTGGTAACAACAGCCTTGCCAGCCTCTGTCTCAATCACGGCGCCCTTCGTGATTATGTTTCCCCTTGTAAAGTGCCTGTTTGCGGGGTTGTTGCTTACCGTCTTTATCTTGGCGACGACATGCTTCCCTGTTCCCGGGTTGTAAACATTGGCGACCGTTGCCTGGAGAACCCTATCCTTCCTTCCTGTCCCTGTTACCCGGTCAGTACGGCACCTCCGTTTAGGGCCGAGCTTCGTGAGCACCGGCTGGCTGCCCTTCTCATACAGCCGCTTCTTCCTGTAAGGATGCTTAAGCCCCCCGCTCGTCTTCCTGAGAGAACGCCCCTGTGTTATCATGAAACCAGCGGAGCCGACAGCCGCTTTATTAAGGTTTCTATTCGGTTCAACGATTTTGCAAAAGATTAATAAGCATTAAAAGCTTACCAGCACATCATGCCAGCAACTTTACAGGATATTACCATAACAGGCGTTGCCGAGCCGCCGCCAAAGCAAACGTTTCCGGTGCTTGAGCCTGTTACAAGGCGCTTGACGGTGGCAGGCGGAGTCCAGGATGGATGCATCAGCGTGATTGAAAACCCATCGCTTGACGGTTACATTGGGCTGATTCTGGCCAGGCACTACTCTGAAGCCCGGCGGATGCCAGTAAGATTCACGGATGTCCTGCATATAAGGTTCAATTCGGAGCTGAACTCTGCGGGGGTTGACCATTTCAACGAAGTCATATCAGACATGGAGCGGGCTACGATGGACTACTACTTCGTAACCGCAGATTCCGGGAGAAGCCTTCCGGCGCAAAGCATCATGCAGTATAAGGTATGCTTCATAAGGCCTGAAGTGTATGACACCCTCTCAAACGTTTTCAACGCCGCCAGGGGCAATGCTGACAGGGTCCGGATGGCGCTTGGAAAGGTGTACAAGATATTTGCTGCAAACAAAATTTTCTGTCTCAAGGAAGGGGCGCTTGAGCTTCCGGAAAGCTATGCAAGCCTGCGAATGCCATGACGCGGGACAGAAACATTTAAATAAGAGTGCGCGTTTGTGGAGGGTATGCGTGGCGGCAGTTGCTGCGCAGCATGGTTGAGCGTTTCTGAGCTGTTGGTCAAGCTGTGGATAAATGGCACCAAGTCGTGCCAAAAAAGGAAAAAACATGGGCGGAATAATAATGGAAGAGCGGCTTTTGGAAAAAGCGAAGCACGGTACAACAACACTTGGCCTGATGTGCAGGGATGGCATAGTTTTGGCTTCAGAGAAGAGAGCAACTGCAGGATATTTCGTGGCTGAGAAGAGGAGCGAGAAGATTTTCAAGATAACCGACAACCTGCTTATCACGACTTCAGGCACGGTCTCTGACGCGCAGCTGCTCACAAAGCTGATAAGGGCCGAGCTGAAGCTGAAGGAAGTCAGGACAGACAGAGAGGCGAGCGCCAAGGAGGCAGCCAACCTGCTTGCTGGGCTTGTTTACGGAAACATCAGGAAATATTCGCTGATTCCAGGAGTTACCCAGTTCCTTCTTGCCGGGCAGGACAGGGAGGGCTTCCACCTCTACGACGTGTTCGTTGACGGCTCAATCATGGAGTGCGATGACTATGTGGCTTCCGGTTCAGGAAGCGTGGTCGCCTATGGTGTTCTTGAGGCAATGTACCGGAAGGACCTGACAGTCAAGGAAGGTGTTGAGCTCTGCATAAAGTGCCTTAACGCCGCAATGCAGCGCGACATTGGAAGCGGAAACGGCATAATTGCATATACCATAACAAAGGAAGGCATAAAGAAAGCCTTCGACAAGGACATTGACGCCACGGTCAAGCCCTGACAATAAGTGACAGGAAAAGCGTAATTCTTCAAAATGCCGAACATCATAAAGGAAATCCTGAAGAGCCTTCCTGAAGAAAAGATAAGCGAGGCGTGCTTTGAGGGAGCCAACATAGTCCTCTATACCAAGGACAAGGAGTTCTTCCTCAATAACGAGGGCGCCATCAGGAAGGTGGTTGACGAGATAAAGAAAAGAATAGAGCTCCGTTCAGACCCAAGTATCCTCATGGAGCAGGAGCTGGCTGAGCAGAAGATAAGGCAGCTCATGCCGGAAGAGGCGGGCGTGTCAAATGTGCTCTTCGATTCCCAGCGCAGCATCGTTGTGATTGAGGCGGAAAAGCTCGGCCTTGCGATAGGCAAGCAGGGAACGCTTCTCCAGGAAATACGGAAAGAGACGCTTTGGGTGCCTGTAATCAGGAGAACCCCTGCCATAAGGTCAAAGATAGTGGAAAACATCCGCGCAGTCCTGTTCCACTACTCGGATTACAGGAGGAAGTTCCTTGACAAGATAGGCCACAGGATTTACGACGGGTGGATTAGAGAGAAGAAGAATGAGTGGGTGAGGGTGACGATGCTTGGCGGAGGAAGGCAGGTAGGCCGCAGCTGCATCTTCCTCCAAACACCCGAGTCAAGGGTGCTGCTCGACTGTGGCGTTGATGTCGCCTCCCAGGACAGCTCATACCCATACCTTGACGCCCCTGAGTTCAACATAGACCAGCTTGACGCAGTCGTTCTGAGCCACGCCCACCTTGACCATGTCGGCTTCCTGCCATACCTTTACAAGCTCGGCTTCCGGGGGCCAACATATTGCACCGCTCCAAGCAGGGACGTTGCCGCGCTGCTGCTTCTTGACTTCGTGAAGATAATGAAATCGGAAAACAAGGAGCCGATATACGACGCAGAGGACGTCAAGGAGCTGATAAAGCACACAGTCACGCTGGAATACGACGAGGTAAGCGACATAACACCGGACGTCCGCATAACGCTTTACAACGCAGGGCACACCCTGGGAAGTGCCATGGTTCACCTTCATGTGGGCAACGGGCTGCACAATATCCTTTACACAGGCGACATGAAGTTCGGGAAGACGCAGGTGCTTGAGCCGGCCTCAACCGTTTTCCCGCGGCTTGAGACGCTCATACTCGAATCAACCTACGGCGGAAAGGAGGTAACTGACCAGGCGAAAGAGGAGAATGACTCTGAATTCGCAGCCCTCGTCAAGGATACCCTGAGCAAGGGCGGGAAGCTGCTCGTGCCAGTGCTTGGTTCGGGAAGGGCACAGGAGATAATGCTCACGCTCCACTACATGATGTTCATTTCCAACGAGCTGCCAAAGGTTCCAGTGTACGTTGACGGTCTCGTCTGGGACATAACAGCCATCCACACGGCATACCCTGAGTACATGAACGGCAACGTGCGCAAGCTCATATTCCACAAGGACCAGAACCCGTTTCTGGCGGAAGTCTTCAAGGAGGTCGGAAGCCAGAAGGAACGCCAGGAGATAATCCAGAGCGGCCAGTCGTGCGTGATACTGGCAACGTCCGGAATGCTCGTCGGCGGCCCGTCAGTTGAGTACCTGCGCGGGTTGGCAGACAACGAGAACAACGCCCTTGCAATCGTTTCATACCAGGGAGAAGGCTCGTTGGGTAGGCGCATACAAAGAGGCGAGCGCGAGATAGCGTTCACCAACGGAGCCAAGCAGGAACTCGTGCAGATACGGTGCAGGATAGAGACGTTCGAAGAGTTCTCAGCCCACTCCAACAGGAAGCAGCTCCTCACTTTCATCTACAAGTGCAGCCCGAGGCCAAAGAAAGTCATAATAAACCACGGCGAGTCGTCAAGGTGCCTTGACCTCGCGAGCGCCATACACAAGACAATGCGCATAGAAACAAGCGCGCCAAGGAACCTTGAGTCTGTAAGGTTGAAGTGAACGCGCAAGTTTCTTACGGGTTACGAATCATTTTTTTCTTTTGACATCCCTCAAATGAACAAATTTCAACAAGCATACCGCAAGCTGCTCAAGTCCTACGGGGAACAGCACTGGTGGCCGACTGTAACGGTTGAAAGGGAGACGGAGGTTATTCTCGGCGCAATCCTTACTCAGTAATGCGCTAATAGTTATTAATTTTTCTGATTTTTACGAGCTTTTGATGTAATGTGGCTATAAAACAATGTCGAGAAGGTTCATAAAGTCCCTGTGCGACTTAATCGCCAGCTTTGTCTGGCAGAAGCTTAGTTCGGGGATAGCTTTGCAGGTCATTTTGGGAGGATTTCTTTCAGTTCCATTAAAGGTATGATTTCTTTCTAAGAAACTGGTCTAATTCCTTCGTTTCAACCAAAGAAATAAATTGTGGGGTATTAATGCCCAATCTCCTGGTGCAAGTATCTCTTATTGTTCCTTCCGTAACATCATACTCTCGTGAAATCATTGTTACTGCCATCTGAAACGTATGTCCCTTATTCATATAATCTGTGACATCCCGTATTTGAGAAATCATTTTACCTGATTTTTTTGAACCGTAGTTGGTCGGCAGTCCTTCTCCGAACCCTTCCGCCCTCATGTCTATTGCCATTTCACGCTCCCTCCTAATTATTTCATCATCACTTTTAGGCGACCCATTTCTTTTGTTAAGCAACCCCGCTCTTTTTCTTAATAAATAGTAAAAACCTCCAATATTTTGAGAGTAAAGACCACGCCGGGTTAATTCTCTTTCGACCATTTTAATAGAACCTTTCAGATTTAATTTTATTGATGAATCATTACTATAAGAAAAAATTCCGCCCCCATCATATCTAAACGAGGATGGCACAACTTTATTTTCTTTTATCTCTTTTAAGTCATTACCTGACTCTTCAGAATAATCCTGATTATAAGCCCAGTAAGGCTGTTTATGCAACACCTTCCCTTCTCTTTTTAAAAGGGATAAGTAAGCATTAACTGTTCTTTCACTCTCATTTACTAATTTTGCAAGTTCTCTGTATTCAAATGCTTTAGCCTTCTCTTTTTTCAGAAAGTCTAAGATTTTATTTTTTGCATTTGAGCTTCCTAATTCGTTAAATTCTTTAAAGTCAATAGCCATAACGACCACCTTGCTAATAGAAATATGAACTAATATATAAATATTGCTATTTTACAAATAATACTATGTTTCTGTTCCCCAGCAACATTTAAATATTAGTATGATTAATCGTACTAATTTATGGAGCGGGTAAAGGCGTTATTCTTGAATAACACGCTGAAAAGATGGTACTTTAAGGAACTTGTTGACCGGTCAGGAATGAGCCGAGAGCGCGTCAATCACTATCTTAAAATCCTCACCAAAGGGAAATTCATCGCAAGAGTAAAGCCTTTGAATAAAAGGCCATACTACATTGCAAGACGAGATTCTGAACAGTTCAGGCTTGAGAAGCGTTTTTACGGCCTTAACATGCTGAAAGAATCAGGGTTGCTTGAGAGCATCCAGTCCATCACAGGAATCAAATCAGCCATTCTCTTCGGCAGTTTTTGCAGGGGGGACTGGGACAAATCAAGCGACATAGACCTGTTTATTTATGGCAATGCGACAGAGTTGGACAAGGCAAAATTTGAATCAAAACTAAAACATGAAATCCAGTTATTCGCATTCAATTCTCCTGAAGATATAAAAAGGGAGCTTGACCCTAAAGTAATAGATAATATAACGAAAGGATTTAATATTAAAGAAAATCTAGAACCGTTCAAGGTTGAGATAAATGCCTAAAGAAAAAACACCAGAACAAGTCTATAACGACCTAGTAACGCAAGGACTCTATGAAGAGGCCAACCTAGACAAAGACGAGATTCAAAAAGTCAGAAAACTAACAATGGAAGATTATGAGTACGGCAAAAAATTGAGACAGAACAAAGACGCAAATTGGCGGGTCATATTCAACATCCATTATGACGCAATAAGAGAGCTTTGTGACCTGCTAATGCGTTTCAAAGAACAAAAAATAAGCAATCATCAGGGGCTTTTTGCATTTATAATGCTAAATTATCCAGAGCTGGAACTGGACTGGAATTTCTTCGAAAAAGTAAGAAGCATCAGAAACAAAAACAAATACGTCGGTGAGGATATCACCAAAGAAAAATGGAAAGAAGTGGAACTAAGATTTGACTTATACATTTCAACCCTAAACAGGGAAATAGAAAAAAGAAGCTTAAATCTAACTTAAGGCATTAAAAAATGATTGTAAGGAAGGCGTCTTATCAGGAACTCTATCAAAGATTGTATAAATCTTACGGTCCACAAGGCTGGTGGCCTATCATCAGCAACAAGACCCTTCTTTGTGAGTACCATACAGGAGCCCCGAGGAATTCCGCAGAGCGGACTGAAATAGCCATCGGTTGCATCCTAGCACAGGGAACTCAGTGGTATCCTAATGTTGTTCGCGCCCTGCAGCAGTTGAAGATAGGGAGGCAGTTTACAGAGGCAGAGCTTGAATGGGTGAGGCAAGCCGAAATTGAAAGCAGCCAGAATTCACGAAATTCCAAAAAGGCAACTAAAAAAGAGTGGTTTACTCAGAACACGTCATGGAAGAATGTTGAGAAGGCCATAGCCCGCCTTGCCGTTGCCGGGATGGTGGATTTCAGGAAGCTGGCATCGGCCAGCCATGAAAGGGTTGCAGGGCTTATCAGGCCTTCGGGATACTACAACCAGAAGGCGGAGCGGCTGAGGCTGTTCGCAAGGCACGTCTGCAGTCGATACGGTGGGAAAATAAGGCTGCTGCTGCGAAAGGGCCATGTTGAAATCCGTAGCGAGCTACTTCAGCTAAAAGGGATAGGGCATGAAACTGCCGACTCAATCCTGCTTTACGCTGCCAGCAGGCCGGTTTTCGTTGTTGATGCGTACACAAGAAGGATATTCTCAAGGCTGGGGGAATGCAGGGATGATTGCAGTTATGATGGGCTGCAACAGCTCATAGTCAACGCCATGCCAGAGGAGATGCGCACACCAGGCGTGTTCGGCCAATACCACGCCTTACTGGTTGAAGCAGGCAAGAGGACGTGCCTGAAAAGCCGGCCGATGTGCAGGCAGTGCCCGCTGCTGCGCCAATGTAGATACGGCTGGCTGAACAACAAAGTTTAAATAAAAAGGCGGGGCCTTTTAAAGCCCAAGATGGCTGAATTCCTGTTGTTGGCGGCTGTGGCTGTGGTGCTTGTTTCGGGAGTGCTTATTTTCAACATTGTCAAGGGCATTGTCCAGACAATCCTCCTGACGCTTGCGGTCACTGCAATCCTGGTTGCCGTTGCCGGGGGTTTTGTCGTCATGGACGCACTGGAGTTGAAGGACGGGTTTGTTACAGGAGAGAATGCGCTGTTGTTTCACAGCGAAGACGGCAGGCGCATAACCGCAGGGATTATCTTGAATGCAAACCAGCCCGGCATAGTCCCAGCTTCGGGGATTGAGGTGCTCAACCAGCAATTCGCTGCCAGGGACCTTGAGGGAATGAGGGCCGGGTCATACAAGCTGCTGCTTGTGAATGAGACGCTGTTGACTGGGCAAATGCCGGGCATTGCCGGGGATGGTGCGCTCACTGCGGACCAGGCGCAGGCCATTAACCTTGTGTTGGCATCAGGTGACGCTGAGACACGGGCGCTTGCACTTGCAGGCCTTTTCATGCTGAAGGCAAAGGAAAGCCCGGAATGGCTGGTGTCTGCTTTCAAGAGCGGGCGGATAGCGGTT
>Ga0209541_10016391_pt1 | contig 10955 bp, 9 predicted proteins | sample RifCSPlowO2_01_FD_184027 | JGI IMG/M metagenome (GOLD analysis project Ga0209541, IMG submission 184027) | Groundwater microbial communities from Rifle, Colorado - Rifle CSP2_plank lowO2_0.1 (SPAdes) (version 2) | ecosystem: Environmental > Aquatic > Deep subsurface > Groundwater | place: Rifle... | reverse complement strand
CTGTTTTGAATTTTTCCTTTAATATTTTCTTGGCTATTGCAGCTGCAGCTACATTTCCTGCGGTTAATCTTGCGGAAGTCCTTCCGCCGCCAAATGGATCCCTGATTCCATATTTCATGTCCCATGTGAAATCTGAATGTGACGGCCTAAAAGCCTTTGAAATCTCCTTGTAGTCCTCTTTTTTGTAGTCTTTGTTGAAAATTATCAATGCAATAGGGGCTCCTGTGGTTTTGCCGTTGAATACTCCTGACAATATCTGCACTTCATCCAATTCTTTCCTTTCAGTTGTTATCTCGCTTTGTCCCGGTGCGCGCCTGTTCAAGTCCAGCTGCATGTCTTTTTCCGATAGCTCAAGCAATGGCGGGCATCCTTCTATAACCACGCCTATCGCTTTGCCGTGGCTCTCGCCAAAGTTCGTTATCCTGAATAATTTTCCTAATGAGTCCATTTCAATCACCAATCATAAATGCCGTTTTAAAGCAGATTCCATTGAGCTAAAGCTTGGCTCCTGCCCTGTCCATAATTTAAACTGGCCTATTGCCTGGTATATGAGCATCTTGTTTCCGGTAATTACGCTGCATTTGGATTTTCTTGCCAGCTTGATGAGCTTTGTTTCGCTTGGTTTGTATACTAAGTCCATCACCAGCTTTCCCTTTATTAAATCATTTCCATTTATAATACTTTCATTTGTATTTGGGGCCATCCCTACGCTTGTCGTATTTATTATTATCTCATTGTTTTTAACCAATTGTTTTATATTTTCCATGCCATCAAATTTCACATTGAATTCCTTTGCCAATATCCTTGCCTTTTCTATTGTCCTATTGATTATTGTAATGCCCACATTTTCCTTTTTCAGGCCGTAAACCACTGCTCTGGCCCCTCCTCCAGCCCCAACAACCAGGGCCTTTTTGTTTTTCAGATTTGTTTTTTCCTTCAGCGCTTCTACAGCCCCATAGTAGTCTGTATTATATCCAACTAGGTTTCCATTCTTACTTACTATTGTATTCGCAGCTCCAATCTGCTTTGCAGTCTCGTCAATTTTGTCAAGGCATTTCATAACTTCCACTTTATGTGGTATAGTGACAGAGGCTCCTGCAAAGCTGAATTTTCTGAGGTTATTTATGAATTCCTTCAGCTCATCTTTTTTTACCTTAAATGGCATATATATGAAATCCAGCTTTTTTTCCCTGAAGCTTGCGTTGTGCATGTATTTCGACATGGAGTTTTCCGCAAACTCTCCTATAACTCCAACTGATTTTGTTTCATTATTTATCAAATCAATGTTGTATACATTTTTCATCTCTCCTATGCTTATTTGCCCGGATGCAGACTCCTTGCCTTCTTTTAGGGCTGCAAAAGTTATTCTTGAGCCGTATTTTGGGGCTAAAATCCTTGAAATCTGGCCTCTTATGCCCATGCAAAAAGCAATTAAGTCGTTTTTATCTTTTAATAGCTTAAATATTGTAAAATTGTCGTTGATTGAATTTGCAGTTGTAACTATCTTTATCAAATCTTGGTTTAATTTTTTTATTTCATTGTATTTTTTTCCTAATTCTTTTAATGATGGAGTTTCTTTTAGGTTATGATGCGACAAAATAATTTTTGTATTTTTTTTATTGCCGATTATATTTTTTATGTCTTTATTATTGGACTCTATTTCTATATCAATGTAGTCTGCATTTAATCCAATGGCTTTTTTCAACAAATTAATTTTCTCTTTTTCACTGCCTTCAAAGTTTCCGCCAAGATTTTTTGGCCTGCATGTAACAATGATTTTTTTCTTTTTGCTTTTCAACAATTTTTTTAATTTATTTTCGTCTATATTTTTTATAAAATCTATTCTTAACTCTACCAAATCTGCAAGCTTTTCTGCCTGCTTCATGTCCTTGATTGCCTCTTCTGCAGTTTCTGCAGTGATTGGAATGCAAACTTCGGTCTTCATTTTTATTATCTCTAAAATTTTATTTCCAACCTGCTCTACAGATTTATTGTTGGTATCAACTTCATAGTCTGCAGCTTTTTTGTATAACGGAATCCTTTTTTGCAGCACTTCCTCTATTTCGTCCAAAAATGACTTTGTCCCAGTCAATGAAGGCCTTTCCTTGCCGCCCTTTATTCTTTTTCTGATTTGTTCCGGGCTTGTTTTCAGCCAAATTATTATGCTATTCCTCTTTAAATTCCTGATATTTTTTCCCCTTTCAACAAAGCCTCCGCCGCAGTCAATAATCAAATTATCTCCTTTAATATTTTCAATAACCTTGCTTTCAACGTCTCTAAACTTTTTCCAGCCATTTTTTTTGACAAAATCATTTATTTTGCCAACTTTTTTTTCTATTTCTTTGTCTGTGCCGAGCATTTTCCTGTTCAGTTTTTTTGCCAAGCAGCGCGCTGTGTGCGTTTTTCCGCTTCCCCTGTATCCCATCAACACTATGTTAGGCATTTTTTGTTTTAACCCCTATTTCATTCAGCTTTTCCCAAAAATTTGGGAAGGATTTTGCCACGCATTCCGGATTTTTTATTTTTATTCCGGTTTTTAGCCCTATCAATGCAAAGCTCATTGCCATCCTGTGGTCGTTATGCGGGTCTATTGCTGCAGAGCTTGGATTTCCGCCTTCAATTATTAATTCGTCATCTTTTGCAACTGCTTTTATTCCGATTTTTTTTAATTCGCTGGCTGTGTCATTAATCCTATCAGACTCCTTGTACTTTAAATTGCCAATATTCTTTATTCTTGTAGCTCCTTTTGCAAATACTGCGACAGCAGCCAAGGTTTGGACAGAGTCCGGCATTGTGGACATATCCGCTTCTACAGCATTTAACTTTTTATTTCCAATAACTTCTATGCTGCTTTTATTTCTGTTAACCTTGCAGCCCATTTTCTTAAGCATATCGACAAATTCAGCTTCGCCTTTCTGGCTTAAATCCAGGCCATTGGCTTTTATTTTTCCAGGCACTACAGCCGCGGCTGCCAAAAAGTAGTTTGCAGAGCTCCAGTCAGCAGGAATTGTATAATTTTTTGTATTATACCCCTGTTTTGATTTTACTTTGAATTTTTTGTAGTTATCCCTTATCACATTGACTCCGAATATCCTCATTAGATTTATTGTCATATCAACATAATTTTTTGATACTAATCCATCTTCCACGATAATTTCAACATCATTTTTTGCATATGTAGAGATTATCAGTAAAGAGCTGATGAACTGGCTGCTTACATTACCTTTTATTCCAGTTTTCCCGCCATCTAAAGTTCCGCCATTTACCTCGACAGGAGGAAAACCATTATTTTTTGAACTGCATTTAATTCCTAAATCATTCAAACTCGTTAACAATTCTTTTATCGGCCTCTGCTTTATCCTTTCGCTTCCTGTTATTGTAGTTTTTCCGCCTGCAAGCGATGCAAATCCGGTGATAAGGCGCATTAAAGTGCCTGAATTACATACATTTATTTCTTTATCGGGGGCTCTTATTTTTCCATTAGTTCCGTTAATTATAAGCTCGTCATTTTTTTTATTAATCTTAACACCAAACGTTCTTAATGCTTCTATTGTTGCATTTATATCATCATTTTCAGGGACATTGCTTATTTTTGAGATTCCGTTGGCTAGAGCTGCAAGTAGCAGAACCCTGTTTGCAATGTACTTGCTCCCAGGGACTGTAATTTCAGAATCCAGAGCCTTTATCGGCATTATCTCGATCATTTTCTATACTCGCAGACAAAAGTTTTTATACCATAGTTGTCTGCTCCTAACAGCGGAAAATCCAAAAAGGATTTTCTAGGTTTGCTATCGCAAACTAAGCAAATGACATATTTATGTATAAAAATTTGTGTCATTTGCTATATAAAGCTCAACTGCTTTCCTGACAATATTTTCATCCACTTCAAAAGAAAAATTGCTTTTTTCCGACTTTATCTTTCCGATTTTTTCCAGAATAATGAATCTTGGTCTTTGGTTTCGAGCTTTTTTGTCAATTTCCATTATTTCCATTATTTTATTGATGCCAATATTTTTCTCAACAGTTACTGGTAAATTGAAGTTGTTTAGCAGTGTTTCTATCCTTTTTGCTTCATTATTGCTTAATTTTCCAATTAAATTCGCTATTTTTGACTCTATTACCAATCCAATGCTTATGCAGTGGCCGTGCTTTTTTTTGTAATTATGGTAGTTTTCCAGTGCATGCCCAATTGTATGGCCGAAGTTAAGTATTTGCCTTAATCCAGATTCTTTCTCGTCTTTCTCTACCACATCCCTTTTTAGCTCAATTGCCCTCTTTATAACATAAATTAGCGCAGCTTTGTCCCTATCTAAGATTTTTCCATTGTTCTTTTCTATGAACTCGAATAATGCTTTGTCCGATGTTGCAGCTATCTTGATTATTTCAGCCATGCCGTTGATGAATTCGTTGTTTGGCAATGTATCCAAGAAATCCAGGTCAGCAAAAACAGCATCAGGCTGGTAAGTGGTGCCTATAAGGTTCTTGCCATGCTTTGTATTAACCGCAGTTTTTCCGCCTATGGAAGAGTCTACCATTGCCAATAAGGTTGTTGGTACATGTATCAGTGGAATTCCCCTGTCAAAGGTAGATGCCACAAACCCTGTTAAATCGCCAATAACACCGCCGCCAAACGTTATGATAACTGTGTCTCTGCCATATTTCTTTTCCAGCAGCTTGTCTTCTATCTTTTCCTTCATCTCCCTTGATTTGGAGCTTTCTCCGGTAGGGATGGATATTAGCAGCGGATTAAGGGGCTTCAATGCATTGAGGATTGTTTTTTGGCAAAGTTTTTTTAGATTGTTGTCTGTTACAACCACTATTTTCTTATTTTTATGCCTTTTTCTGACGAATTCTGCTATTGATGCGGCTATGGAGCTGCCTATCAGGACATCATATAATTTTTCACGTTCCTTAATCTTAACGGTTATTTTTTCCATACTGCATTTATTTCCTTATTGCATCTTCTTTCCAACTGCCTTGCACACAGCCTTTACCTCCTTAAGCATTTGCGTAAGCTGAGCTGGGTACAAGGATTGCTCGCCATCACATAATGCTTTTTCAGGGTTTGGGTGCGCTTCCACTATCAGGCCATCTGCGCAGACAGCTGCAGCTGCCCTGCATAACGGCAGTATAAGATCCCTATTGCCGGCAGCGTGGCTTGGGTCTACAATTACTGGAAGGTGTGTTTCATTTTTCAGTATGACAACTGCTTCCAAATCCAAGGTGTTCCTATAGGCTGTCTCAAAGGTCCTTATGCCCCTCTCGCATAGTATTACTTTGTTGTTGCCGTTCAGCATTATGTACTCAGCTGCCATCAAAAACTCCTTTATTGTAGCTGCCATGCCTCTTTTCAGTATTACGGGCTTGTTCACCTTGCCCAACTCTTTTAATAGGTCGAAGTTCTGCATGTTTCTTGCTCCAACCCTCAAAATATCCGCATACTCTGCAGCTATTGGAACATCTCTTACATCCATGACCTCTGTTTCCACCAATATGCCTACTTTATCCCTTGCCTTTTTAAGGAGCTTCAGCCCCTCTAAGCCCAAACCCTGGAATGAGTAAGGGGATGTTCTTGGCTTAAATGCAGATGCCCTCATTATCTTTATGCCGTTTTTCTTCATGAGCTTTGCAGATTCTATTATCTGCTCCTCAGATTCAACAGAATCAGGCCCGGCTATAACTGTAAAGCTGCCGTTTCCTATACTGACATCTCCAACCTTGATTACAGTCTGCTGGGGATGATGCTCATTGCTTGCTAGCTTGTAAGGCTTTAATATTCTTACAACATTCTCCACGCATGGTATGGAGCTGAACATATTTGGGGCATCATCATGTATTTCCCCGACTACATGTATTACAGTCCTCTCAACGCCTTCGAAAGGCACTGGCCTGTAGCCCTTCTCCTTGACCTTTTCCATTACATGGCTTATATCCTGCTTTTTTGTTCCTGGTTTAAGCACGATTATCATTTTTTGTTCCTCCTTGCTGTTTTATTTTATTCAATGTTTAAAAATATATATGTATAACTGGATTGAAAACAAAGCCCTCGTTTCACCCCGAAGCAATGGTTTTTCAGACCGCGCAAGAAATTGAGCTTATCAAGAGCTGAAGCTAATAAAAGTAGAATCCAAAATAAAACCAACTGTTTTGGCTTGCTCTCATAGTATCTAAGAAATGATTTCTTATATTTAAGCCTTTCGGATTGTTAAACTTCTATACTTTAGCTATCTCAAAGCCCAAAAAGCAAAATTTTAGGGAGTTTGTGTATTTATGCTGTTAGTTGCAATAATTTTTAATGGCAATATTTATATAGAATGAGTAATTAAATATACCTATGAATAAAGTAATCTCAGGATTTATGATTGTTCTTGTTTTATTAGTAGCAGGATGTACTACTAATTATGTTAAAGATACAGGCTCTAATCAACCTTCATCAATTCAAGACGATTGTTTTCCATTTTGTGATGATGATAACCCACAAATTGATGAAAAAACATTTACTATTGGTGGCGTAGATAACTATCAAGAGATTTCTTCTGAGCAACCAGTAAAAATAATCGTCTCTGGAGTTAGAAATGAAGTGTCTGTTTCTGAAGGCACAACAGTAAATAGTATTATCGTTAGTGGGACTGACATCACAATCAATCTCCCTGGAGGAAGCAATCCTAAAATTATAGATAGTGGTGTTCGAACAACAATCAAGTATTCTTAATGCCACTAAAAATTACTTTTCGGTCGCAATTTTACCGAACTTTGTAGCTGGAAAAGAACTTAACAAGAATTAGACTTAATTCAGAAACCGCCGCACTACTGGTAAACTCTAGGCCTCTTATCCACCTTTGCAACCAGAATAACCTTTTGTTTTTCTTTTAATTTGTATAATATTTGTCAAGTTTATCCAGAAACTTAGATGCTTTTTGAGACAATTCTATAGAATACACTACAGCTTCACCGTTCTTCCTCTTTTATAGTCTTCTTCCGCTTCTTTCAATGCTTCTATATCTTCCTCGGTTAGTACAGCATCTACATCCACCATATGCTTCCTTATGTAGTCCAATTCAGATTTGATTTCATCAAGCCTGTCCATTATGACTTTCGTTTCACTTGCCATAATATAAAATAAGGATTACTAATATATAAATATAGCGGCGGTTTCTGAACGTGTTTTATCCAGAAACTATACTCGCAGACAAAATTTTTTAGACATTTGTTGTCTGCTCGTAATAAGCAAAAGACATATCTATTGCCTATAAAACTTGTGTCTTTTGCTATATTTCCCTACGATAGCTTTATTATCTTTCTCGGCCTTTTTTTCATTGCTTTTACCGCTTCGTTGTAAGTCAATAATTTTTCCTTTGCTCCATGATGCTGTATGACAGATTCTGCATTTGTCATGCCAAGGTCTATGGCAAATTTGATATCATCCTTCTTTATTATCCCTGAGAGGAAAGAGGAAGCAAATGCATCTCCTGCGCCAGTGGTTTCGACTATTTTTACATTATGGGGCTTGCCATAATAAACAGTTTTATCGTGCAGCACGTAAACGCCATTCTTTCCATCAGTTATGGCAATGATTTCTGGGCCGAGCTTATTTATTCTTTTTAGCATTACCTCTATTCTTACTTTTCCAACCAATAATCCCGCTTCCTCTTTGTTGAGAACCAAGATATTAGTTTTTTTCAATATATTTTTCAAGTAATTTTTTCCCTTTTTTGCCAAGTAAGAGCTGATGTTGAATGCTATCCTTATGTTGTGCTTTTTTGCGTAATCTGCCAATTTTTCCAAAGTTCTAAAAGACTGCCCCATCATTGTTGAAAAATAAAACCATTTTGTCTTTAGCCTCTTTAGCTTTATTTCATTGAACCTTAAATCGTTATTTGAGCCTTTGAATGCCAATATTGTCCTGTCATGCTTTTTGCTGTCTAGAACTATGGAATATCCTGTGCGTCCTGTTTTTGACCTTATAATAAGGGATGTGTCTACTTTTTCATTTTTTAATTCTTTTATGACCCTTGAGGAATTGTATTTTGAGCCTACTTTTCCAAGGAAAGCGACTTTATGACCCAAACGCGATAATGCAACCGCAGTATTTGTTCCACCGCCGCCTGTTGTCAGAATTAATTCTTTCATCAGGATTTTCGTGCCTACAGGGTATGCTATGTACTCCTCTTTATGTCTGCCATGAATCATCTCATAGAACTCGGTCCTTGCAAGAGCATCTACTGTTGCAGAACCTATGGTTATTACATCATACATAAGAACTTATTTGGCTATTGTATTTATATAACTTTTTATTCAATTCAATTTTCACAGTTTTCTTAAATACAAATATTCCATCAAATCTCTGACTGGTGGTTTTTGACAAGTTTTTGTGTTAGCTTGGCTTTGCATATTTCCATAGAAACTCAAACACGTTTTTATAACCGCGGGCAATATGCCTGTTTTTAATCATTATAACGACAGGCTTTTTCAAAATTGCATGGATTGCAACCATATCGCCTAAAATGTGGGTTGTTGCGATGTTTTCATAGCCTTTCGGCAGATGCCTCGATTTTACTATTAGCAATTTTGTAAAAGGGTGGTTTCTGGCGTCGTAATTAAATATCGACCTTATCCTTAATTTGCGGCTTATTGCTTCCTTTTCCCTTTGCGGAACACTGAATGGAAGTTCCTTATATGCCCTGCCTGTGCCACCGAATATGAGGATTTCCTCCTTTGCCTTAATGGCAATGTTAAAAAGGGTTTTTAATGCCTCCTTGCCCTCGTATACCTCAACAGCAATGTTTTCTGGCTTTATTTTCTGGAGCGCCTTAATCTTCGGAATAAGTGCATTAAGAATCTCCTCCTTTTCTTTAAGCGGCTTTAGCAGGTTTTCAGGCTCAGCAGCATTAAACAGCTTTTTCCCATCCTTCACGATATAGTTAGCCAATCCTTTTTGTATAAGCTTGTTGAGGACATTGTACGTTACTGTCCGCTCAATATCGAGCAGTTTGGACAGCACATTCGCGTTTATCGGCCCTGCTTTCAGCAGTTCCAAATAGATTCTCCCTTCCTTCTCTGAAAGGCCTCCAGCCTCAAGCGCCTCTCTTTCTCCCATACTTTCTATCATGTTGTTATTTAAAGTAACAACTTAATTATATAAATCTTTCTAGGTTTCCTGTCTTCTTAGCAAAATGACTGAAGGTAGCAGTGAGAAGCATTTGCTTGAAATTAAGGCTGGAGCAGTTTTATACATGCCCGATGGAAATAAGAGATTTGCAGAGAGACATAACCTTTCTCTGTTGGAGGCTTATTGTCGCGGCGGGAGAACATTAAGGCTATTTTCCGAGTTTTTTGTAGTTGAAGGAAGATCGAACATGCTGATTTACCATGCAGGTTCTTCTTATACCCATAAAAGAGTGGATTCTAGTTTGGGTCCAATTTACGAGGCCGGTATAAAGACTTTTGAAGAGCTGCTTGAAGAAGGTTTTTTTAGAAATAATAGAGTTTCCTTTAGAGCAATTAATTACTCTGGGAAATTGCCTGAAAGATTAGAAGAATTAGCTATACAATTATCTGAATCAGTCACAGACAAAGCAAATGGCGAGGTTGTAGTGCTGTTAGGCTATTCGTTAGAAGAAGATTTCAATCAAGCTCTTTTACGAGGCCTTAAAGATTACAAATCGTTGAGAAGGGCATTAGCTTTTCCAGATATAGATTTGGTTGTTAGACCAATGGAGATGAGACCTTCTGGTGGACCGGTTTATGCAATGTCGCAGGCACAAATGATGATTTTAGATAGACTAAATCCAGAAGTTACGAGAGAAGATTTGGAAAGGTTATGGGAAGCCTATCAGAAACTAAAAGATTATCGCGTTAGAAGTAATCCGCATCATCATTAGCAAGCTACCAATTGAAACTAACCAATCTTGTCCAGAATCTCATGCGCATCCACATTGCTTAAGCTTTCTTTTACCTTTCCCCAGTCTTTCCCGAATTTTGCCGAGAACAATGTCAGGAGCATGTTCTTTTCCTGGTTTGAGATGCGGGCATTTTTATCGGCTTCTATTAATCCATAAGGATAACCAAGGAAAACAGCGTCTTTACAGTTAGCTGCCAATAAGCTTATTGTTTCATGGAGCTTTTCTTTCTGCTCCTTATAGATTTCAAAGCGGAAAATATGCCTTGACTTTTCATGCAATTTTACAAATGCCATTTCCGCTTTATGGGCATTGCTTTTTATCTCTGCAACAGGATGGTAGAGCCATTTTCCAGCAACATTATATTTATTTAATGCATTAGAAATTGAGTTTCCTTTATCTGTCATCAATGTCGTGGTTTTGCTCAATCCGCAGATAATAATGTTTTTTTCAATGGACTTTTTATATAATTCCTCAAAATACTTTTTTTCATTGGTAAAAGTGCATTGCAAAGAGCCATCTAAAACAAGTATATCATTATTTTCCAAATTATCAATAACATTTACTGCTGTCTTTATCTCAGAAAACCTCCTTATTACATTTGCCATATTGGAAATGCTTGCCCTGGTTATTCCCTGCTTTATGGTTTCATCAAGGGAGCTTAATAACAAATCCTCATTGTCTGGAATAATATTGTTTTCATCGCTTAATTTAATAAAATCTGCATTGTAAAACAATTCATTGCCGATGTTTTTTGCTGAAATAAACGAGTAAAAATCAAATTTTTTCGAATTAATCCTTTTATCGTTTTTGTATATTGTACAGTAAACCCTTATCAAATTCAACGAGAAATTTGGGGATTTTATTATTTCTGCACTTCCAGCGTCTACAAACGCTATTTTACTGTTTTCTTCGGCATTTTTTATCAGATGAAAGTTATTTTTGTCGAAATTGAACGGCTTGTAGTTTGGGTCTGAGAACTGGATATGGATGTCATCAGCGCTGGAAATATTGCTTTTTACAAGGCTTATGATTTGGCTGTAGATTTGGTGCATT
>Ga0209541_10016390_pt1 | contig 10957 bp, 12 predicted proteins | sample RifCSPlowO2_01_FD_184027 | JGI IMG/M metagenome (GOLD analysis project Ga0209541, IMG submission 184027) | Groundwater microbial communities from Rifle, Colorado - Rifle CSP2_plank lowO2_0.1 (SPAdes) (version 2) | ecosystem: Environmental > Aquatic > Deep subsurface > Groundwater | place... | reverse complement strand
AATCTGGGGCTTGACGATAAAAATCAGTTAAATTTATATATTGTTTTCTATTAACTAGCAAATATACTCGACGCAACGCGAACCGCGAACGAAAGAGGAAGGAATTCTATACCTTACTCCAGTCGGGATGGGGGTAATTAACATGGCTGATTTCATTTCAAGGGATATTAAAAATTCTTGGGGGATTAGATGTACCGAAGATGTAAATGGTAGACTATGGATAGGTAAATCTGGTAGTGTGCCTTTTGAAGTAGTTTTTAAGGGCTTACAGGATATAATAAAAGCCAAATTGAGGGATGTTAGAAACAATAGAGGAGGAGCATTTTGGATTAACCCACAGAGCAAAAATCTTACAATCGTTACTGAAGCAACAGTGGAATCCCAGGATTACCCCCAAGTGAGCTACGATTAAAATGATTGAAGATTACGAAAAGGAAATCCAGAATAAATTAAATATATTTTTTGATTTCTTTTATGATCCAAAAGAGAATATGGGAGAGCTATCCCGTTTATATAATCTAGAATATAAAGATAAGATGGCAAAGAAGGGTTTTGTTTTTGGTAAGAATGGGTATGTAAGAAGTCCTTTAGAATATGCTTTTGCATTAATACTAGAAAAACTAGAATTAAGGTTTTTTACTCAGTACAATGTGGGTGATAGATCTTTTGATTTTTATTTACTAGACCTAAAGGTTCTCATTGAACTGGATGGTAAGAATTATCATTTAATTAGTGCTGATGACGTACATGGGAAAAAGATATTTTATAAACTACATGGGGAATGCAAAAAATGTGGAGAATTTAACCGCTTAGACCAAGAAGTGGAAAAGGAAATAATAAGGGATTATGAAAAATCAAGAGAACCCGCTAAACATGGTGTGAGATTCATTAAGTTTTTTAGCGAAGAATTATGGACTCACAAATATAAGAAAAAACCCAAATTAAATGAGGGAGTTTTATGTACAATAGCACAAGAAATTATTGATTTGGTTAATTCACCTGCGGATGGATGGATTAAAAGCAGATTATTAAGATTTATGAAAAGTCAAGGAGGTAATTAAAATGGGAGAATTTATCTCAGGAGAGGTTAAAGGTAGTTGGGGAATGAGGTGCACTGAAGATGCAAGCGGTAATTTAAAATTTGGAAAAGGGCACACAGGAATTCCCATGAATTCAACATTTAATAAAGAAACTCTAGAAAAAATTAGAAATGCTTTAAATAAAGTACGAGGTAATAGGGGCGGTAGATTTTGGTTTGATGGTGTATCTCAAGTAATTGTTATAGATGGTAACATGAATTCAGGATTTAAATATTTTAAAGTAGATATAGATACTGGAAGAAAGGAAAAAATTGACCCTTTTGAATATGACTAAAAAACTTTATTCTTGGCAAAAGGAAGCCCTTGCGGCATGGGAAAAAAACAATTACAAAGGTATCATTAGCGTAGTAACTGGAGCAGGAAAAACATTTGTTGCAATAAAAGCAATTGAAATCCTATCAAAGAAAGACCAAAACCTGAAAACAATTGTAATAGTTCCCACAATTGCCCTTCTAAACCAATGGAGTAGGATGATAGAACAAATATTATCCATAGATAAAACTTTGATAGGACTTTCTGGAGACAAATTTTCAGACAAACTTAAAGACAAAAAGATAGTGATTTATGTTGTAAATTCTGCCCTAAAATTTCTTAAAGAACAAATAGAAGAAGATATTTCTAGACCTAATCTTTTTTTGGTGGCAGATGAATGCCATAGATATGGTTCGGTAGAATTTTCATCCATATTAAAGAATAACTATAGATACACATTAGGTTTAAGTGCAACTCCTCAAAGAGAAAGTGATTATGGCTTTGAAGAATATTTAGAGCCAGATATAGGGAAAATTATTTTTAGTTATGATTATGCTAAAGCAATAAAAGATGAAGTAATAAGCCCTTTTGAGGTAATAAATTATGGGATAACCCTTGCTCAAAAGGAAAAAGATGAATATAGAAAGATTTCTGAAGGAATCAAGGATTTAAGAGTTACTTTAGAAGCAAGGTACCCAATAATACTATCAAAAAAAGATAGGTATATAGCCGAAATCAGAAAATATGAACATAGGGACCCAGATGTAAAAAGATTTTTAGATTTATCTGTAGAAAGAAAAAGAATGTTATACAGGAGTGAGAGTAGAATAAATTGTTTACTTCAATTATTAAAAGAGTACTCAAACCATAAAATCATGATATTTCACGAAGATGTTGAATCTTTAAATGAGATATACAATAGATTAACTAACCAAGGCTATAAATGTGCAATTGTGCACTACAAAAAAAAGCATGGTAGTATTGAAGATTTTAAAAGAGATGATGTGAATATTTTCATATCAGCAAGAATGTTCTCAGAAGGAGTAGACTTACCAGATGTAGATGTAGGAATTATTGCTGCTGCAAGTTCAAGTGTTAGACAAAAGATACAAACAATGGGGAGAATATTAAGAAAATCTAAAACAAAAGATATTGCAAGCATAATAAATATATTTATAAAAGATACAACAGATGAAAGGGTTTTCTCAAAAGTAGACTGGACAAAGATTTTAGGTTTTGGTCGTATGAAATCCTTCACATGGCCTGAGAAAAAAGAGATTGAATTAAAATTAATTGAGAAAAAGAGGTTTCGAAAAGAAGAAGAAGAAACTAAAAGAATACAGGAAGGTAGACTTAAACCTGGCGAGATATATACCGCTCAATTGAGCGGGCAAAAATTAAGTTTTGATTCTAGTTGGAGATTATTTAGAAAAAGTTTAGGGAAAAAAGAATATGCTACAAATCAAGAAGAACTATCTAACTTAGTTGAGATGGTAAAATCAATAAAACCGGATGCTGGTTCTTTTTTCATTAATGAGAAAGGGCATGTTCTAGTAAAAGACAAGGATTTTAGATTAATATTTGTAGGGTTATTTAATCCCGATATTATAAAATTTGAATGATGGGTTGTAATGAGAAAGAAAATTGATTATTCAAAACTTACTAAAAATGCAGTTAATAATTTGAAAAAGATAAATGAATTGGCTAAGAAATTCTCAAAGTTTGAATCTACAAAAGGAGTCCAGAAAGAATTGGATGAAATTCTTAAAATTTCTGATGCCTCAAATTACAAAGGCAATGACAGAGATGCTTACACTAAAATTACTAATGCTTCCACAACATTAGAAGAATCTTTAGACGAGATTGAAATGCTTACAAGCGACACAATAAAAAATCTGAATAAGCTTCCAGAAGATGCAAAGAAAGAAATCTACGATTTTACAAGAATTGATGAGGTTGAAGAATCAGACCAAGGCATTTCAGAAGATAGGGCAGAGCTTCTTGAAAGAATGCTGGCATTAGTGGAAGAAATAATGGAAGAATCAGGCAGATATTTCAACCTTGACAGGGAGGAATATGTTGAGTTTGAGGATGAGATGAAAGAAGTTTGAATATTGTGGGATAACCTACGAATTCTATTTCAATTTTGATTGCTTTTCACTCTTTTCTTCTCTTGTAACCGGCTTATCATCCTTATGCCAGCCAGAATAATACATTATTGATTTTTCTTTCTTTACTTTAAATATTGGCTTCTTTTTCTTCTTTGCTTTTTCCTTTTCTACTTCTTTTTCAAGAATTTTTAATAGTCGGTTGTCCATTTTTAATTCGGTACAAATTTTTTCAAAACTGCGTCATCCTTTAAATTAATAACCATATTTCTTTAAGTGTTTACGAAATAAAGGAGACAATTTTAAGTTCTGAGTTTTATATAGAAAATTTTTCATTGGTCCCTCATATTTATCTGGGACTTGTTCTACTATTTTAACAGCTACAGACCTATTAATTCCTTCCATCATAAGCTCCAATGCTTTAGGATCACATGAACCCATCTCTAACATTTGGGGTAATGCAAGGAAGTATCCATAACTTTCTCGTTTTTCCTTATCTAATAAATGACCAATCACATCTGACCATAACTTATAATATTTTACCATTTCAAATCTAACTAAGTCATTAATGTTCTTAATAACTTCTCGAATCGTAGTATCAATTTTCTTATGTGGTGAATTTTTTAATTCTATAGCAATAATGGATTTGTAGGGATACCCCCTTAACCAACTCATAGAAATCCTTACGAGATTGTTAATAGACATAGTTAAGTAATAATCTTGGGTCTTTTGCTTTTCATCTATGATCTTAAAAATATCGTTAAGCATATTTGTTACTCTTAAAAAATCATCATAAAATTTACTTGAATTAAATAAAGGATGATTATGCACCTGCCATTTCTCTACGCCGTTATTGATTATATCCACATAGAATATGTTCTGCAATAAAGGGTCAATAGTCGGGTTCAAAATTAGTATATTTGATGGTATTTTTATTTCTTTAAGGGAGTTATTCAATTCTCCAAGTATAAAATCAACATCATTCTGTTTAATCTTCTTTTCAATTAAATAATTTTTTGTCTCTTCTCTATTTCTCAAAAACTTATGCCTCAATAAACAGATAGTATATGCAACAGTTCTATCCTCAATCTCATCTGCCCTCTTAGTGAGATTTTCCAATAAGAGGTGATACTTTTCATTAAATGCTTTTACCGTTGCAGGTCTCATTTCTTTTGTAAAATCTGCATTAAGATTGTCTTCAGCCCAAGGATCATCAACAATTTCTATACAATACACAGTACCCATTAAATGAGATTCTAACCTCCCTACTCTCCCTATAAGATTTCCAAATTCAAATTTTTCTAAATTTTGATTATTCTTTTTTGGTATGAATATAAACATTTTATTTGGTGGTAAATTAACTCCCTCAAGGAGTGTTGGTGTGCAAAATAGCGATTTGATCACTGTACCTTCTTCCTTGTATAAATCTTCAATCTCAAGTTTTGCAATTTCAGGGATTGAGCTGTGGTGAAAAGCTACGCCTTTTTTTAAGCACCTTATAAGTGAATACTCTGGATGAACCTCGTCCGAAAGATATAACACCAACTCCCTAAGTGCATAAGAATCCGTATAGGGTTTCTCAGAAGCTATAGATTGAGCTAGAGAAATTGCCCAAGTCTCCGCGCTATTTCTTTTAGGAGCATATATTATGTTAACATCTTCATTTTGAGATCCAAATTGATTGATAATGTGTGGGATGGCACCCTTGATGTTGTTGGATAATTTACTATAAAGGGCAGTAGTTATGGCAACATTAACTTTTATATTTTTACCAGATGGACTTTTAATAGTAACCTTAACCTCATCCTTAGTTTTTGAATAAGTAAGTATTACTTTCATTTGATAAACCGATGGGATGAATGATTTAGCAATTGCAGAATCACTGCCGCTTAAACGTTTAAAAGTTTTCTCTAACTCTCTTAAATAAGGGCCTGCTATTATAAATTTACAGTTATCCCATCTTTTTTCAAGTTCACTTAAAATGAATTCAAATAAAACACCTCTTTCATCATCCTCCAATTTTTGAATCTCATCAAAAAATACCAGATTAACGTCAAAATTCTTGGATAAATCTAATTCCATTATTTTTAATGCCCTTTCAGGTGTTAGAACAAATATTTCTTTATCATCAATGATTTCATTTTCTATTGTCCCTAGTCCAATCCTAAGCTTTATTTTTGGAAGTGCTTTTCTAAATTTTGAGCTAACTTCGGCTATCAACGACCTAGTTGGAACAATGTAAAGAACTCGGTATTTACTTTCAGTATTCATTCTTTCAATGATATAATTTTGAACCATAAAAGACTTACCAGAAGACGTTGGACCTGAAATAGCAGTAAACTTATTGTTATTTATTTTTTCCCATATATCTTTTTGGAATAACGTTACTAAGAAATCTTTTTCACCTATTGAAAGATTTAGAGATTCAAATTTTTTATTTAATTCTAAATTTAGATAGCTATCAAAATCCGGAACGAAAGCTCCTGTTTCCTCTGTTGAGAGTCCTAAAATATGATTAGATAAGGTAATATTTCCTATTCTAGATAAGATGACATAACAATATCTTGATAGATTACTCTCTTTTGGATAATTTTTATACGAGAGGACAGCAAATGCTAAAGCTTTTTCTTTATGTTTTTCTTGTTCACTCATAGAGATTATTGAAGCATACCATGCGGCCTCTTTAAAATCTTGTTCATTAATCTGAACAGTTAAGTTTATGTTATTTTCCCTATAAAACTGATTAAGAGTAAGAGAGTCTAGAACTCGATTTAGTTTTTCATTCTCATTAGCTATCTCAAATATTTTTCCCATGGTATCTCTTCTTTTTCTTATTTAAATCTAAATAGTTCATTCCATGCAAAACAAAGTAAAATCTGTTTCGGAAGAAATTTACATCTTTCAATGGAATAAAAAAGACATCTACATAATGCTTTTTTATTTCTGGGTAGTTTTCCATTTTGCTTTCAAAAAGTGTTCTAATAGAATTAAGCTCGGATTGCATATGTTGCTTCATTAAGCTTTCACCTTCATCTTTATTCTTACACTGGGTTTCAAAATTATTAATTTTATTGTCGTCATATATTATTAGAACAGGATGAACTTTGTTACATTGCTTATATTCATCAGAACCCTGGCTTAGACATTTGTATAGGTATTCCAGTTCATCTTTTTCAAAATCATTTGAGATGTTTTTCTGAGCAACCAAAAGTTCCCTAAAAATCTTCCCACCAGAATTTTCAGAATGAAATTTATTAAGCGAGACAAGAGCTTGTTCCATTGCATCTGCCCTTTTCTGATATATCTTAGATTCTCCTATTAGTATTGATGGTACTCCCTCGTATAAACCCAAAAAAATACCATCACCACCTTTCACTTGATCATTTTCGTTACTTAATGTAGAAATTTTGTGAGCAATCATAGGCACCTTTAAAATAGACTCAACGAGAAGGAATAAAACCAATTCACCATATTTACCATCTTTTAGAGGATCGGTGTATCCACCAAAAGATTTCAACGCATGTAGCAAAGGCTGCTGTCCTGTTTTTTTAAATTCCTCTGATTCTTTATCACTAAAAAGAAATTTATCTATCTGAGAAGCAAAATAATGAATCATCCCATCCAATTCCTGGGTTGTTCCAGAAAATGAGACTGTATATGCTCTAAAAATAACTTTGTGGTCATTTTTTAATACTCCATGGGAAGTTAAATGTCTATTTATCCATGAGTCATCTATTCTGATACAAGTTATAAGTTTCTTACTGATCTCATTAATATTAGGAGTCAAGCTACATCACAAGCTCCCCATTAAACGCTTTCTGCATCAAAGCATCAAATAAAGTATTTATTTCTTCTGTTGATTGGGTTTGGTTATTTTGAATGTTATTTATTTGTTCAACTCTTTTCAAAAATGCCACTTGTTCTTTTAGGGAAGGCACAGGAACAAGGATTTTTTTAATTTCTATTAAATGCAAATTAGTTATTGTGCCTTTTTTAGAGTGCAATAACGCTTGTCTCAAAGCAAAAGGAGTGTTAAGGAAAATCTCCAAATATTTTGGAAGAATAATATCTATTTTTGGCTTTATCAAGCATAAGCTAACAAAAATGCTAGACTCATAATCCCAATCAATCAATTTTGCTATGCCTATAGTTCCGTTTTTTGAATACAGAATATCTCCTTTGTCGGGCTTGCACCTTCTTATAAGTTCTTTATGTTCCTCTTCTGAAATAAATTTTTTAGAGTCATTGCTGTTAGTCAAATCAGTTACACGCAGAAAAGGAATCCCCTTTTCAGTATATTTTGGAGTAACGTGAGTTCCATCTGTAATCCTATGGCATATTTCTACTAATGGCTTGATAGTGTAACCTTGGTTATTTTTTATAGGATCTCCAAACATCTCATAAAATAATGCCTGAATAATTGTATTAGTCTCGTCATTTGCTTCTTGGCGTAAATTTTTGAGGTGCCCAGCATGTTCTAAAATGGATACAATTCTGTGCTGGGTTGGGAGAGATGGGATGGGAATTTTAATTTCTTTTAAAATCTTAACGGATGCAACATTCTGTATGGCTGCCCCTTGTGAACATGCTTTTAAACTATCTTGAAAACTCCCACTTTGCATCCATAATTTTAAAAACACAGTTGATATTTTTTTTGAAGGTGTGAGTTTTAATAATGCTTGATTGATAATTCCTTTTTTTATTTTTTCTGGAACAATTGCCATCTTTCCCATCGTCCCTGAACAACTCATTATTAAATCACCTGATTTCAATTCAAACCGTTTCATTTCATTAAATTTTTTTTCATCGATGAAATATCTAATATCCTCAAACTGGTCATAGATGGCGTGTTGTTGTTCGTAAACAGCGTAACCTTCTGGTTTGAAAATATCCTTTTTCAAACTTCCACCAAAAGGGCCTCTGACAAATTCACAAACTTCCCCTAATTTTTTCCACTCCCAGTTGTCATATCCTTTTTTCATTTCAAGATACCTACAATTGTTACGACTAAAATTACTATTGATAAAAATAAAATAGCCCAAGTAAGATAGTTTATCTGCTTTGTAAGTTGCTCTGTTTTCCAAGCACTAACTAACGGAAGCGAATTAGGACCTAAGCCATATTGGTTTCCATTATCGGTCTTTTCTTTAATTAGAAATCCATGCTTAATAAGTCGCTGTCTGTCTTCTTCTGTCTTAATTACAGCCTCAACCATGCCATGAAATCTATAGTTAGGAAATCCCCTATACATATCTAAAATCAACTCCTTAAATTTTTCAACTTCTATTTTTTCTTTCATTTTGGGATATATTTAGTTACCTTCCAAAATCCATTCCAGCTTTTAACAGGAATTTTCAAGTTCTTTTGATTAAAAATATAAAATTCAAGATTTTTTGTGTTAGCTTTTAGAGTAGCAGCCTTATACACGTATGACATTTCAAAATTTTCCGCAATATGAAAATCATCAATTCGGCAAGTTTTCTTATCTAAGTATTCCCCTATGTAAATTATACAAGAATCAGCTTCCCCATTAGAATTTACTTCTAAGCTAATAGTTTCATCAACTTTCCCAGTTGTTATGACATCTCCCTCTTTGTTAATGCAAATCTCAAAATTTTCATTTTTTAATTCTGTAGGACAAACTATCGCATCACCAAGATCCATTAGAGCTTTTTGTAATTCTGGTTGCACGGCATCATAAACTTCATTAGCAGCCCATAGTCTGACAAGAAATATCATAATTACAGTTACCGATACTCCAAAGATTGCAATGTGTGCAGCACCTTTTTTATTCATTTTTTGATAAATCCTCCAGTAAGATAATCATATTCATAACTTCGTTGAGCTGAAACCTTGCTGTCTCTGCTAAAAATTTACTTCTATCAAAAGTTTCTTTGTCTGAATGGGATTTTATCTCGCTTCTAATACTATAAATTACAGAAATTTTATTTTTGAGAATGTCATTCCTGATAGAAAAAATGCCTTTATTGCTAAAGCTAAATTTCTTTTGAAATTCCTTGTAATTGTCCTCCGCATCCAGTTTATGGTTTCCAGTTTTAAACTTTAGATATTTTTCTAGGGTTAAATAAGCGTTTTCTATAGAATCTTCAAATTTTCTTTTTGCGTAATCTCCTAAAGATTGTGTAAAATGTTCATTAATTTTTGGCTCATTCTTGATTAATTCATATATTTTCTCTTTATTTTCTTCTTCAACCTCATTAAATTTTTTCTCAATAAATAATTTATTTATAGCTTCATTATATTTAAACTGATAAGGGATTTTATGGTAGTCTAATAAATCATTAAAAGCTTTAACAAAACTAAAAATTAGGTTGTTAGTATCATAACTTCTTAGGCGAAACGATTCCATCCTATGTTGTTCATACCTCCCTATTATATCTTGCATACAATTAACATATAATTCCACACATGAGAAAAGTTCATTAATACTGCATCTTAGGAAAAATTTCTCAAAATCATTAATATAACTTATATCAATTAAATATTTTAGCTTGGATTTCATTAAGTTTAAACAGTCGTTCTGATAACTACCACCTAGTACAGCAACAGAAGAGGTATCTAAATGGTTTAAATCAAAATCATTGAACAACATTAATATTTTTGTTCTAATATCTTGACTAAAAAGATCCTTTTCTGCGTCAGTGCTATCTTTTCTCTCCTTAAAAAGTCCTCTAGGTATTAATTTCATTTTATTACCTTTCTCAACTCACTTAATTTCTTCCCAATCTCTTCCTCTTTTTTCAAAACCCTGTCAATTATGTCTTTTGGATTGTCATAGACAATCTGCTCATGCTCAACTTCCCTGTAGCGGGAAATGGATAAATTGTAATCATTGGTTTGTATGTCTTCAAAAGGGACAATTATACAATTTGCTCCAGAAGTTCTTGTTTTGTATTTTTCAATGATGTCTGGAATGTCGCCTTTGCCATCAATAAAATCCCTTTTGTCATCAAGGCTAAATCCATCTGAGGTCATATCGTAAAACCAAACATTGGAAGTTTTTCCGCCTTTTGTGAACACTAAAACGGCAGTTCCAACGCCGGAATATGGCTTGAACACGCCGGAAGGCATGGAGATTACAGCTTCCATTTGGCATTTTTCTAAAAGTATTTTTCTAACTTGTATATGGGCATTTGAGCTTCCAAATAATACGCCATTTGGCACGATAACAGCGCATCTTCCGCCAATATTCAATAAATTATAAAACAGCTCCAAAAACAAAAGCTCTGTTTTTGTAGTGCCAACCTTAAAATTGTCATGCACATCGCCAACGTCTATGCTTCCGGTAAACGGAGGATTTGCAAGAATTATATCATAGTCGGATTTATGCTCAAAGGCCTTTGACAGTGTATCAAATCTTCTGATATTGGGGTGCTCTATGCCATGCAGAATCATGTTCATTGATGCAACTCTGGCCATTGTCCCATCAAAGTCATAGCCATAAAATGTGTGCATTCTCAATAAGTCCCAATGTTT
>Ga0209541_10016389_pt1 | contig 10957 bp, 11 predicted proteins | sample RifCSPlowO2_01_FD_184027 | JGI IMG/M metagenome (GOLD analysis project Ga0209541, IMG submission 184027) | Groundwater microbial communities from Rifle, Colorado - Rifle CSP2_plank lowO2_0.1 (SPAdes) (version 2) | ecosystem: Environmental > Aquatic > Deep subsurface > Groundwater | place... | reverse complement strand
CTGAAAGGTTTTCCTTTCTCCAAGTCTACAATGCTGTCAAAGAGCATGACCCCGACATAATTCACTCGCATAATTTCAAAATGGGGGCAGTTGCTATGGTGGTTGGAATGCTGCTGAAAAAACCTGTCGTGTGCTCCCTACTGCTGTCGGAAAATGAGGCGAAGGGGATGAAAAGGAAACTGCTTACGAAATTATTCGGGCAATTTTTCAAGAAAATACATTACATTGCAATCAGCAGAGACATCGCAGAGAGCATTCAGGCCGATCTGGACAACCCGGATGTAGTTGTAATCCCGTGCTGGGCATGGAACCATGATGAGATTAAGAAAGTGAGAGGAGAGAATTTCCGCAAGAAGTTTCCCAGAGACGCAAAAATTACTTTTACGATAAGCAGGATTGACGACGAGAAGGGACTGAACTATCTCTTCGATGCGGCTGCCGAGATTCTGAAAAAAAGGAAAGATGTCTATTTTGTTATTTCTGGCGGCGGCCCTGCCCTTGAGGAATACAGAGAGCTTGTGAAGAAAATGGGGATTGACAAGAACGTTTTGCTGAGAGGGAGAATTACCGATGAAGAGCTTCTAGAAGCGTACAAAGGATGCGATGTCATTGTCTATCCCTCTCCGATGGATTATTTGTTTTCTGTCTCTGAATCGCTTGCTACCGGCAGGCCGATTGTTGCCACGAAAGTGAAATCGGCAGTTGAAACGTATGTTGATAGAGAAAACGCGCTTCTTGTAGAACCCAGGAATTCCAAACAGCTCGAAAACGCAATATTAGAAGTTCTGACTGACAAAAAACTTGCTGAGAAAATATCGAGGGGCGCTGAAAAAACTTCGCAAAACTATCATCCCGACGTATGCATAACGCGGGTAGAGGAACTCTACAAAAAAATTCTGCAAAAATAATTAGTATAAGTAGTTTTCGTATAAACTCTTAAATATTGAAAATAAAGAAAGCTTAGACTGATTTGGGTTGACAAAAATGGCAGTTCTGGTTACAGGCACCACAGGAGCGATAGGCGCGCATCTGGCCAAGCGTCTGCTTGACAGAGGGGAAACTGTAGTTGGCATAATCCATGACAAACATCCGAAGAAGCACACGACACTCGACCTTCTCGGAATAACAGACAGCATTTATCTTGCTCACGGTGATCTTCTCGACCTGACGTTTGTGAAAAGGGTTGCAAGCGACTACGAAGTTGATAAGATATTCCATCTTGCCGCATTGCCGATTGTCCGAGTTGGAAACGTCTCGCCCGTTCCTATTTTCAAGACAAACGTCGAGGGCACGTGGAACGTAATGGAAGCAGCGAAGGAAAACAATTCAAAAGTTCTATACGTCTCAACTGACAAAGTATATGGACATCACGGCACCGAACCGTACAAGGAAACTTTCGCGCTTAACGGCCTGAACATCTACGACGCGAGCAAGGCCATGGGCGATCAGGTCGTCCGCGCTTACAATTTTGTTTACGGGACAAAGACGGTGGTGTCCCGCTCGTGCAATATTTACGGACCGGCTGACTTGAACTCGCGTCTCATACCAAATACAATTCGAAATTGTCTGAAGGGAGAAAACCCGCAAATCTTCGAGGGAATTGACTACATAAGGGAATGGATTTACATTGACGACGTGGTAGACGCTTTCTTGCTCCTGATGGACAATATAGAAAAAACTAACGGACAGGCTTGGAATATAGGAACAGGCTTCACAGCAGCGCAGGAGCTTGTGATTTCAGAAGTGCTGAAACATTTCCCAGGCATGCAAGCGAAGATAGTCCAGCCTCCTCCTTATACGAAGAAGGAAATTCCATATCAAAAGCTCGACACAGAAAAAATAACCACGACATTCGGCTGGAGACCGAAAGTTTCTTTCGAGGAAGGAGTTAGAAGGACTGTCGAGTGGTGGAAAGCAAACAAGCATTTAGCATTGTCAGGACCTTGAATTCAATGTCATCCGAAAAAGAAATTGTCTTCATCGTCCCAACTATACGCCCTTTCGGATTCTGGAAAGATTATTTGAATAATTTCGAAAAATTTGGCCACAGCGTCCAAAGCGCAAGCGTTCTTATGATCGACGAGGGAGACGAGTTGGTGAGAAAGAAGAATAGGGAACTGTTTCCCGCAACAGGCTTTGAATTTTTTGGTCCTAAGGAAAGAGAGGGTTTTTTTAAAGAGCATTTCGGTGACCAATGGCAGAAATTCGCAACTGTCATACCGATTAGGAATCATGCGGAAACAAGTTTTGGAATGCTTGCCGGCGCAGCTAGAAAGGCAAAATTATTTTTTATGATTGACGACGACACACGCGCGACCGAGGAATTTGATTTCATTGGCGATCATTCAAAAATCATAGACAGTGACGTAACTGAAGTTCTAGCGTCTGACAGCAAATGGTATAAGACGATTGACAGTCTTGAAGTTAATGACGAAAAGAAAATTTATCCGCGCGGGTTCCCGTTCAACAGGAGGTTTGTCGATGAAAAATACTTCAAGAAGAATGTTGGAAAAGGAAAAATTGTTTTGAACGAAGGGTTATGGCTGAACGTGCCGGATATGGATGCGGTTGGAATTCTCGAGGAAGGAGGTTTGGAAGGCCTGCCGAAATCAAGGACTGTTGCGCTGAAAGAGAAAAGCATTGTTTTGGACAAAGGAACATTCACAACGATATGCTCAATGAACGTCAGCTTCTCACCAAAGATTATTCCGGCGTTTTATCAGCTACCGATGGGTTACATGGGAATTGGTCGCTTTGATGATATTTGGTCGGGAATTTTTGTCAAGAAAGTTTGCGATGCGATGGGACATTTTGTCTCAGTTGGGACGCCGTGCGTTATTCACGACAAGGAAAGGCGTGACACGATGAAGGATCTTAAGCTCGAGCTCGAAGGCATAATGATAAACGAGAAGTTGTGGCGGATTGTCGACGAAGCAGAAATTGATAGTTCGGACTATATTGCTGCTTACAGAAGTTTGATTGAATGCATTAGAAACAAGCTTGACGTATTTGACCAAAGGTTTAAAGAATATTTAGATTACGTGACGAAACAAATGTATGTTTGGACAGAAATTTGCGAGAAGCTAGAGTGAGTTGAATGCCAGAAAAGAGGATTCTTAACGTTGGCTGCGGCGAGGACACGTACGGAACTTCCTTCGTCGATTTGTATCCAAGCAGGCCTGAAGTTAAGAAGTGTGATATCGAAAACGAGCGGCTGCCGTTCAAAGACGGAACTTTCGACGAGGTCTACGCCGCGTTCGTGATTGAGCATATGAAAAGCCCTCACAAAGCACTGAAGGAAATGGTACGTGTTTTGAAGAAAGGAGGACGGCTTGTCATCAAAACTGATAATGCAGGATACTGGCTGTTTCATAATGCAAACTCAAAAAAGAAACTTCATTATGGTGGATATGAAAAGCTGGGTGCTCACGGTAAGAAGGACATTCATTACGCACTGTTCACAACCGAACACTTGAAGAACCATCTGAAAGCTGTCGGGTTGAGCATAAAGAAGGTGGAATATTTCACACAATACGAGGGAATGAGCAAGCTGATCTACATGATAAGCTGGGTGCTTTCAAAGACACGCTTCCATTACATGTCTCACGGGAATATCCTGATAGTTGGGGAGAAACCCTAAGTTTTCCTCTCATCCTCTGCTTCTGCTTCTATTAATTCCACTGAGATAGGAAACCAGGCCGACAAAGAATCCCAGGCCGAATATCAAATTCGTCAAAACCTTTAGCATATTGTAATGGTTTTTTAGGTTTTTCAAAAGCGTTATGAAAAATAAAAAGGTAAAAACTAAAAATGGGTAAACAAAAAACTGCGAGTTATAAAACAACAATGAAAGCAATAGAGATAGAAAATAAATCATTCGCAAATTAATTGAAATTGTTTGTTTCAGAAGTGAAAAAACAGATTTAGTTTCCTTGTAATATTCTCTGAGAAACAAAACAGAAGTTCTTCCGTACCACCTGGCCTGCTTGAAAAGCTCGCCAAGCGTTTTCACTGCATGTCCACTATAGAATGTACTTGAAATAAATTTCTCCTTCAAGCCATGTAGTTCAGAATATTTTCTGACACGCAAAGTGAAGATAGAGTCCTCGCTAACCCCTATGACAGGATAGCTGCCAGCGCCAAGATAAACGTCGCGACGCACGCAGGTAGGATTTGTCGACATCCCGTATCTGCTGCTTACGATTTTCTCGACGACATTACTATGCTCAGTTCGATATTTTGTGTAAATTGCTGAAGTTTCATCATCAAAGGCTTTCACGCAAACTGAGGCGAAATTTTTATCTGGCACTAGGAAGTCAGAGCCGACAATACAAATTATGTCGCCTTTTGTGTGTCTTGTTCCGACATTCAACGCATTCGCCGGGCATTTGAAACTACCTGTTTCCTTAATTACACGCGCGCCCTTCGTCTTGGCAATCTCAACAGTTTTGTCATTAGAGCCGCCATCAACAACAATAACTTCCCTCCTGCGGTAAGTATTTCTATTTATAGAATCTAACAATTCGCCTATAGTATCTTCTTCGTTGAGCGAGGGAATGACGAATGAAATTATCTTATTGCTCATAATTTTAATTTATTCTTTTAACTTAAACTCTAATTAAAATTGAACTGAAGTGTACGTTTCTCGAAAAGCGATTGTCTCGCAATTTCTATCATTCGTATCGTATAGAGGCCACTCAGCCCGTCTGCGAGCGACAACTTCTTTTCCTGTATGCAAGACAGGAAGTGATTAAGTTCGTCGCGGATGGTGTTGTTCTGAATTATTTCCAGTTCCTTCAGCTGTTCGCCCTCGTAAATCCTGACTTTCTGATCCGTCAACTCAACATATGCCGATTTCTTCGAGCCGATTAAAATCATAGACCTGTCCTTCATTGGAGTTAGCCAGCTGAGCTCAATATTTATGATAGTCCTGCCAAGGCGACCGTTGATAAACACTGCCTCAGGTTCCTGCTTTCTTCTGTACGCGTTTCCAACGCAGGAAATTTCGTCAGGGTACTTGCTAAAAAGAAAGTTGACGATATCAAATGGGTGCGGGGCCAGATCGAAAATTACATCGCGGTCTTCAAAAAGTGGCTGCAGGTTTGTCCATTTCATCTTGATTATGTAGACATCCCCAAACTCGTTTCGTTCAATCATTTCCTTTATCCTTCTCACTGCATTGTTAAACCTGAAGATGTGGCCGACTGCGAGCACGAGCCCTTTCTGCTTCGCCAGCGATATGAGTTCCTCGCATTCCTTGGCTGACATCGCCAGCGGCTTTTCAACGAAAACATTTTTCCCTGCGTTCAAAAATTCCTTACAAATGCTGTAGTGGGTCTGGTTCGGAGTGCAAATAGTCACGCCGGAAATTTCTGGATCGTTAAGAATTTCATGATAATCATTCGTAGTTCTCGCGTTGAACTTTTCCTTAGCCCGCTTCAAGTTATCATCGATCAAGTCTGCAGCAACAATATCTGCTCCTAGCGCGGCGAATTCCTCAATATGTTTTATTCCCCAATATCCCGCCCCAATAACTCCCATTTTCATATCAATTCACCAGAAGTTTCTCAGCTCGCCTATTTCGTTAATAATAAAATCTGCTCCTGCTCTTCTCAGCTTCATTCTTGTTGTCTTGCCTGTTAAAACCGCGACACCAGTAATTCCGGATGCTTTGCTGATCTCCATGTCATAGACGTGGTCGCCGACGAAAATCATTTTCAAATAGGGTATTCCTGTCTGTTTCTGCAGGAACTCAATTGATTCGGGGTGCGGTTTTGGGTTTTTCACATCTTCTCTAGTTACAACATAGTCAAAAAATCTTGATAATTTGTATTTGTTGAATACTTCCCTTACAGCGCCGCGGCCGTCTCTAGTGACAAGAGCAATCTTAAAGTTTTTCGATCTCAAAAATTTTAGGGTGGGAATAGCATTTTCGAAGAGTTGGGAATTTTTGGCCCCATTGGTTTCAAATTTATTCAAAATATCAAATGCCTTTTCTTCCAATTCAATACATTTTACCTGCGCCAACCCTTTTTTTCTTAAGTGAACTGTCGCTTTTTTTATTTTTGCTAGAAGCGGCCTGAAAACCCAATTCTTAGGTATCCCATTCTCGACAAACAACCGCTTTATATCGGAACGCGGAGTCTCCAAATCGAAACTGTTATTGATTATAGTTTGGTCCAAATCAAAAGCTACTAGTTTTGCGTCTCGAATATGGAAAATAGGTTTTTTCGATGTCATATTTCTTTGTACCCACCGTTGCTGTATTGCAATATAATGAATATTTGTTGTTATCAAATCCTTAAATTTCTGAAAAGCTTTGCTAGGAAATAGAAAAATACCTTACTGCCCTCAGGATTTGTCAAGATTAAATTCATTGGCGTCATAAAAATAAGCAGGTAAGTCAAATGAAAATTGTGATTGCAGATGATTTGGATGAAATTGCAAGGAGAAAGTTCGAGAAGCTTGGAGATCTGGTTTACAAACCAACAAACCTACATCTTGCAGTACAGGATGCTGACGTATTGGTCGTCAGAAGTACCACAAAAGTCGATGAACGTGTGCTCGACGCAGCAAAAAGGCTGAAAGTTGTGGCAAGGGCAGGAGTTGGCCTGGATAATATTGATGTGCTTGCATGCGAGAGAGGAGGGATAAAGGTAATTGATGCTGCAGGCGCGACGACGTCATCAGTTGCCGAACTGACTATCGGTCTGATAATCCTGATGCTAAGAAAAGTTTTGACTGCCCATGACTTCGCAAAGCAGAAAATATGGAAAAGAAATGAGCTTATCGGCAACGAATTAAGAGGAAAGACTTTAGGAATCGTTGGTCTGGGAAGAATTGGCAGCGAAGTAGCGAGAATTGCGAAATCGATGAATATAAAAGTAATTGCTTATGATCCTTATGTCAAAGATTCGGAAAATGCAAGACTTGTCACGCTGGATGAACTGCTGAGAAATTCTGACGTAGTTTCAATTCATGCTATGCTTACAAGTCAAACGGTTGGCATGATAAATTCTGAAAGTATAGGCAAGATGAAGGATGGGGTTTACCTAGTCAACACTTCGCGCGGGGCGTTGATTGACGAGGAAGCGCTTTACGCGGCGTTAAAGTCAGGAAAAATAAAGGCGGCGGCTCTCGATGTCCTGGCGCAGCAACCTTACGATGGCAAATTATTAGAGTGTGATAATGTCATAATAACGTCACATATCGGCGCGAACACGGCAGAGGCGCAGGAAAGAATCTCCGACGAACTGATAAATAAGTTAAAAATTATTTTAAAGTGAGGGAACAAGATGACAAACATTCCGATATTCAAGCCAGAACTGACTGAGGAAATGAAAGCAGCAGCAGTCCAGGCGATGGATAACGAGTTCTTCGTGATGGGTGAAAGCGTTCACAAATTCGAGGAAGAGTTTGCCAAATACATCGGAGTAAAACATGCAGTATCGACATCTTCAGGAACAAGTGCCCTGCAAATAGCGTTGCTCGCGATTGGACTGGAAAAGGACGGGAAGGTCTTGACGCCTGCCAATTCGTTCATAGCTTCATCCAATTCGATTCTCCATGCAGGAGGCACTCCCGAGCTTGTTGACATCGAACCAGAAACTGGCAACATCGATACAACCAGAATAAGAAAGGATGGGATATCTGGCTTTCTTCCTGTTCATCTTTACGGCAACCCGTGCAAAATAAAAGAAATAGTTGATTTTGCGCAAGAGAAAAATTTGTTCGTTGTCGAAGACGCGTCGCAAGCCCATGGCGCAGAATTTCTCGGGAAAAAAATTGGGTCGTTTGGAGATGCCGGGTGTTTTTCGTTTTACACCACAAAGAATATGACTGTCGTCGGCGATGGTGGAATGATAACCACAAACAATGACGAGGTGGCAGAGAATGCGAGAAGTCTGAGAGATTGTGGGAGGGGAAAGTCGCACTACGAGCACATTCACATCGGCTTCACCAGTCGACTGAACACAATCAACGCCGCAATAGGAAGAGTGCAGCTGAAGTATTTGGACAGATGGAACGAGCAGAGAAGGCGTCTGGCATCGGTTTACAGGAAAAATCTACCTGAAGAAATGCAGCTCAAAGAAAACGGAAAGGCAGTATATCATCTGTTTGCAATAAAACATGATCGGCGTGACAAGCTTGCAGAATCGCTCAAGCAAGAAGGAATACAGACAATGATCCACTACCCAATACCGATTCATCTCCAGCCAATTTACAAAAAACTTTTCGGATTCAAGGAAGGGATGTTCCCGGTCACAGAGAAGTTTTCGCAAGAAGTTCTTTCGCTCCCAATGTATCCGTCACTTGGAGAGGAAAATGTAAAGTTAATTTGCGAAAAGATAAATTCATTTCTTAACGGGATAAAGTGAAATGTGATAACATGGAATGGAAAGTTATTGATAACTGCAAAATCGGGCAGAACACAAAGATAATGAATTTCGTTAACTTGTACGGCTGCGAGATTGGCGACAATTGTTTGATTGGGCCTTTCGTTGAAATACAGAATGGGGTAAAGATAGGGAACAATGTCCGAGTTCAAAGCCACGCCTTTATTTGCACCGCTGTTGAGATAGAGGACAACGTTTTCATAAGTCATGGGGTGATGTTTATCAATGACAAAAAACCTGTTGTTGAAAATCCAAATTGGAAACCGGAAAGGACTGTCGTGAAAAAAGGTGCGTCTATAGGGAGCAATGCGACAATTCTCCCGGTGACTATAGGGGAAAACGCAATGGTCGGTGCGGGGGCCGTGGTCACGAAGGACGTCCCGCCAAATGCTATAGTCGTCGGCAACCCGGCAAAAATTCTCAAGTTCAGGGAAGATATTTAAAATTGAATGCTCCTATTGATTAACTATTGATTAGTATGACTCCGAAAACAATATTATTTGGTGGGAGCGGTTTCCTCGGCCCATCAATTCTCGAACGGTATCCTGAGGTAATTTCCGTCGGAAGAAGCCCCCTGCCGGATTATATAAAAAACAAACACGTGCCGATACAAGACGTAGGAGATCTCAGCGCTCTTGACAACCTTGAATTCGACAAAGTGATATTCCTAATCGGCAACTCGGAACATCATAAAATCAACAAGCATCCTACCATGGGATTGGACTATAATGTCATGCCGCTGAAAAAGGCGCTCTACTATTTTCAAAATCGTGACCTGAAAAAATTGGTCTGCTTCAGCACTGTGCTAGTTTACGACGCGACAAAATTCACCCTCCCTGCAAGCGAGAGCCAGCCTGTGAATCCATACGTAAACGATTACGTCTTCAGCAAGGTGATGCTAGAGGAAACTGCAAAATTTTACTCCACCAAAGTTCCGATAATCACTATCCGCCTGACGAACATCTACGGTCCGACAAAACTTATTCGGCCGGACCTGATTACAAATCTCATTCAGCAGGCGCTATCGCCGAACGAGACAAGCGTAGCCACCACGGAAGTCGTGAGAGACTTTATTTTCACTTACGATGCTGCCGATGCAATTGTAAAACTTCTTGACACAGACTACACAGGAACAGTTAACGTCGGCACAGGAGTTGGGACAAGCATCGCTGATGTCGTAAGAATTATAGAAAACATTTCAGGAAAAAAGATTAAAGTGAGGAACGAACCTCCAAGAGGTCACTTAAAATATTATTCCGATATATCTCTGCTGCAAAGATTGACGGGATGGAAACCTCAGTACGCTATTGAAGAAGGAATAAAAACAACTTACGACAGAATGAAAGAATGGGCGGATGAATGCAGATGGTGGGAGAATCCTGAATTCGGAAAAACTCATTAAATCTTAAATTTTTAACTGAATCTACATTATTTGACGTTCTCAATTAGCCAATTTATGGAGTCTATTACTGCTTGACGTGAAGTAAAACGCGGATGCCATCCATATTTCGTCAGCTTCTCGCTCGACTCAATCATAACCGCGACGTCGCCCTTCCATCCAACTGAGCCGCCTGTAAATTTGTACTTGACGTTCTTCAATTGCATCATCTCGACAAGCAAGTCCGCAATCTCTTTAATCGTAATCGCGTCATCACTTCCGATATTAAAAACATCATACGGTTTTGCCGCAGCTTTCTTCGCGACTAGAATTCCTTCCACGCAGTCGAAAACGTGAACGAATCCGCGCGTCTGGCTGCCGTCCCCGAAAATCTCCAGCTCGTTCGGATTCTTCTTCAGCTTCATGAAAAGATCGTAAACCACGCGGGCGACAAGTTTCGGCCCCATTATCGCTGTGTATCGCAGAACGGTTGAGCTGATTCCATAAAGTTCTGAATAGGAAGAGGTGTAAGCTTCGCATGCCGCCTTTGCCGCACCGTAATTGTTTATCGGCCTTATCGGTGACGTCTCTGGAGTCGGCACTATTTGCGGGTTGCCGTAGACCCAAAATGATGAAGAATAAACGAAGCTCTTCACGTCGTTCCGCCTGCACGCCTCAAGCGTGTTCAGCGTGCCGTTGACTTCGGTATTGAAATTTGCAATGGGGTTCGTGACGCTTCCACGGACATTTATGTCGCCGACGAAATGAAATACATCTGTCACACCCTTCACGGCAGCAGAAATCTGCTCGGCATTCAGCACGTCGCCTTCAATTATTTTACAATCAATTCCAGACAAAAAGTCGCGACGGCCGGTGGAAAAATTGTCGAACACAACAATCTCGTTTCCACCATTGACAAGCCTTTCAGCCATATGGTTGCCGATAAAACCCGCCCCGCCGGTCACAAGCACTGTCATAATCGATATATCACCCTAAAACTTCATAAACCGCATACTTCGGTTTGATAAAATCTGTATTAACAATAATGTTCAAAATCGGATTGGGATAGATTGTAAACAGCCATTGGAACATGTCCTCAAAATTTCTCACTGGCATGTCATATTCGGCTGATTTCGTGAAAGTTTTATTTTGCAACAGGTCTTTCTCGTAAATTCTTGAGGCG
>Ga0209541_10016388_pt1 | contig 10957 bp, 11 predicted proteins | sample RifCSPlowO2_01_FD_184027 | JGI IMG/M metagenome (GOLD analysis project Ga0209541, IMG submission 184027) | Groundwater microbial communities from Rifle, Colorado - Rifle CSP2_plank lowO2_0.1 (SPAdes) (version 2) | ecosystem: Environmental > Aquatic > Deep subsurface > Groundwater | place... | reverse complement strand
CGATTCTCGTTCTCGTCAAGCCGATTCGCCTCGCCCTTTTATGGATGACATTTTGGGGCTTCTTTACCGCTCTGGTTCGGCCAATTGTCGGCGAACCTTTCTGGGACTTTGTTGAGAGATGGGCCAACTGGGGCGCGCCCCTAGCGCTTCTCTTAATTATCGGCTGGCCAAAAAATTTGAAAGAATGGCTCAAATAACTATAAAGGTCGGCCTCTTTGTCTAAGTTAATTTTATGAAACAAAAAACCTTTGCTTTAGTAGGCGGAATTATTTTCTTGGCTGTTTCCCTGCTTCACCTCTCGCGGATTATCTGGGGCTGGCCGGCAGTTTTTGGCGATTGGACAGCGCCGATGTGGATTAGTTGGTTCGGCTTTGCCGTCGCCGGCTATCTGGCCTACCAAGGGCTTCGCTTGAGCCGAAAATCATAGTATACTTGTAGTCAATGAAGGGGGTTATCCCAATTTTATTGATGGTGGCTTTCGCTGGAATGGCGGTTTTCAGTATTTTTTTGATGGTAGCAGACGCCATGGCCGGCCACGACGGATGTCTCGCCGAACTCGCTAATGGCGGCGCCTGCCCCAGTGGCAACCCTTTTTCTTACTTAGCTTTTCATTTTGATGCTTTTAAACTTTTCTCGACTGCGATCTTCACGAGCGGCCTCGTTATTCTCTTTATTGTTCTAGCCTTCAGCTTCGGCCTGCCTAAATTAACCGACCCGAAAACAAACGCCTCAATTTATTGGCGATATTCAAAAAATCTTAATTTTGCCGCTCCTCCATTTAAAAAACCAACTTATTCGCTGGTTAGCGCTTCATAAAAACAGCCCCTCCTTTTAATCAGGCGCATATATAAATCTACCCAAAGGTCGAGGGAGATTTATGACTGCGCCTCTATTCCCCCTCTGGGGAATTTTTGCTACGTAAATAACAAAAATGAAACAAAAAACTTTAATTGGCATCGGGGTTGTGGTCTTAACCCTTGGCGGTCTTTACTGGCTCGCAAAGACCGGGAGTAACGAGGGCAACGAGGTAACTAGTGCCGGCCCTGTGACTCAAACGAGTCCACTTAAAGCATCGGAGTCGAGCTATAACTTCGGCACGATTTCAATGGCGGCCGGGAATGTCGCACACGAATTTAAGGTAGTAAACGAGAGCTCGACCCCGGTCACAATCAGAAAGATCTACACTTCTTGTATGTGTACCACCGCCCATCTTATCCGAGGCGAAACAAAACGAGGACCATTTGGCATGCCGGGTCATGCGCCGGTTCCGGAAATCAATGAGGAGATCGCTCCCGGGGAAGAAATAGCCATCGAGGCAATGTTTGACCCCACAGCTCATGGACCAGCCGGTATCGGCCGCAATGATCGAGCCATTTACCTCGAAACCGATAATGGGGTGACTGAACTCCAATTCACTGTCTTTGTCCAGCCCTAAAAATGAAGTCCTCAAAAATTAAGATTGTCATCCTTCTTCTCGCGATCGCTTCCATCTTGGGGATTTTCCTTTTCTTCCGTTATGCGGGTGCGGGCACCGCTCTTCTCTGGCAACTGAGTAATGGCGGCCGATGGCTCCTACCGCTTGTCAGCGTTTCGGCCTTGATCGACAGCATTAATCCCTGCGCTTTTTCCATCCTCCTTCTGACAATCGCTTTTCTCTTCAGCATCGGAAACTTGAGGACTAAAATTCTCAAGGTCGGCGGACTCTACATCCTGGGAATCTTTCTCGTTTATATGGCAATTGGCCTCGGGATTTTGGGCACGCTCCACCTCTTCAACACTCCTCATTTTATGGCTAAAGTCGGTGCCTCCCTCTTAATCGCCTTTGGCGCGATTAATGTCATAAACGAACTCTTTCCTGCTTTTCCGATTAAGCTGCGGATCCCCCACAGCGCTCATCACCGAATGGCAGTACTGATGGAGAAGGGATCATCGCCCACGGCCTTTATCCTTGGCGGCCTCGTCGGGCTCTGCGAATTCCCCTGCACCGGCGGGCCATACTTGATGGTTTTGGGATTACTTCACGATAAGGCCACTTACCTTGTCGGCTTTGGCTATCTTCTCCTCTACAATCTGATCTTCATCACACCGCTCCTTGTTGTTCTAATTCTCGCGAGCGACAAAAAACTCTTAGCCAAGGCTCAAAATTGGCAAAAGAAAGAGAGAAAGACGATGCGACTCGGCACCGGCATCGTGATGGTGCTCTTAGGAATCGCTATTTTCTTCCTCTAGTCAGAGTAAAATTAGTAAAATAGAAATATGCCAATCATTATTAGTGCCATTGCCGTCCTCATCACCACTGCCGTCTTTCGACTTGGAAACGAAATCCTTAAAATTAAAGTCTGCCCGATTTGCGCCGGCACGAGTCTCACCTGGATCGGACTTACGGCCGGGGTGCTCTTGGGAATTCTTGCGCCGACAAGTTACTTGTCGCCCATTATAATCATGATGGGTGGAACGGCAGTCGGCATTGCTTATCAGGCGGAGAAAAAATTCCCCTGGGCCGCCAGTCTCCTCAGTAAAAGCTTGATTATTGCCTCGGGCTTCATCTTGGTTTATTTCTTCATTAATAATCTTGGCTGGCCCAGCCTCATTGCTGAAACTTTTCTCCTTCTGGTTCTTGGTTACTTTTTATTTATTAAGGGTTCGGGTCAAACACAAACGGAACTCCCTGCCGGAGAAAAAGAAACTGCCCGAGCTAAAGTCGGGGAACTCGAAGAAAAAATGGAAGAATGTTGCTGAAATTAAAAATTATTTTGCCGATTGCAATCGGAGTGCTGGGACTGGTTCTTTTGGTCCTTTTTGCCGGAGCCTGGGGTAGTAAAAAGAACGCGGGAGAACTCGATGCTTTTGCCCAGTGTCTAACGGCGAAGGGAGCCGTAATGTATGGCGCCGAATGGTGCCCCCATTGTCAAAATGAGAAGGCCGTTTTCGGCGAATCGTTCAGGCTGGTAAAATATGTCGAATGCCCGGATAATCCCCAACTGTGTCTCGAGACCGGGATTCAAGGTTATCCTACCTGGACCTTCCCAGACGGCCGGAAACTGGTCGGTGAACAAGGGATTAATAAACTCGCCGAGGCGAGCGGCTGTAAAATAAAATAAGTCGAAAATTAATCTAATAAAGAAATGGAAGATAAAACTGAATTAGAAAAGAAAAATTATTTCTTGCCTTTTAGTATGATTTTTTCCGTCCTCATCCTCGGCGGGGCAATCATCTATGCCACAGTCTACGACGGCAAGCCCTCGACGAGACAGGCCGAGTCAGATCTAACTGAGCTCCAGGCCAAGGTTCTGCCAAGGGACGGTGTAACCCTGCCTGTTAGATGGGGTGATCTAGGAAAACAAATGGTTGAAACTGGAGTGATTGATAAAGACCAGTTCGAAGCGCTTTACAGCCAAAGAGGTGGCCTGAACGAAGAGGAAAAACAACTGCTTTATGACACCGCTAACGGCGAGCTTAAGATGACGCCCGAAAACGCGAATTATCTCCTTAATCTTTTCTGGGCTTTAGGTTTGGGCAACAAAAATCCAATTTTGGAAGAAGGGCCGATGATGGATCCTAATTACGGCGGGGCTGAAGTTTTTGCCTCAACCGGCGGCTGGACCCTAGCTCGAGGGAATGTGATGGATCATTACAGCCGCTACTCACTGATTAACTTGACCCCGGAACAAAAAGACTTGGTTTTAAGGGTCAGCCAAAACATTTATCGACCCTGCTGCGATAATCCGGTTTATTTCCCGGACTGTAATCACGGCATGGCCATGCTCGGACTCTTGGAGCTAATGGCCTCCCAGGACGTAAGCGAAGCGGAAATGTATCGCGTCGCCCTCCAGGTTAATGCCTACTGGTTCCCAGACACCTATCTCACCATCGCCAAATACCTTGAAATAAAAGGGGTTGATTGGGAAGATGCCGATCCCAAAGGAATCCTGGGGGCCGAGTTCTCAAGCGCCTCGGGCTTCAGTAGGGTTTTAGCCGAAGTTGAACCGGCTCAGATTCAAGGAGGCGGAAGCTGCGGCGTTTAACCCCATGGATCGAAATCATCAAAAGGATTTCTATACTTGTCCGATGCATCCGGAGATAATTCTGGATAAACCGGGAATTTGTCCGGAGTGCGGGATGAACCTCATAAAAGTTAAGGGCAAGCCCGCCTCCGCTGAAGCTATGGCGGGTAAACATGCTGGGCATAGCACCGAAATGTTTCTTCGGAAATTCTGGGTGAGTCTAATACTCGCGATTCCGGTTGTCCTCTACTCTCGTATTTTCCAAACTACCTTTAACTGGCAGGCGCCGGCGTTTCCCGGATCAAATTATATTCCCCTACTACTCGGCTCAATCGTCTTTTTCTACGGCGGCTGGATTTTCTTAAGGAGCGCCTTCCGGGAAATTAAAGGACGGCAGCCGGGAATGATGACCTTAATCGCCGTCGCCATCTCGGCCGCTTATTTCTACAGCGTTTATGCCGCTTTTTTCGCGCCGGAGCATACCCTTTTCTGGGAATTAACCACCCTAATCACCATTATGCTTTTAGGCCACTGGCTTGAGATGCGAGCTGTGGCCAGCACCCAAGGTGCCCTGAAAGAACTCTCGAAACTTATACCAGATAGAGCCGAAGTGATCGATGGGACTACGACAAAAGAGATTCCGATTTCCGAGCTGAAAGAAGGCGACCTAGTTTTTGTTCGGCCAGGCGGCCGGATTCCGGCTGATGGCTTAGTGATTGAAGGAAAATCAGAAGCCAATGAATCGATGATGACCGGCGAATCCGCCCCAGTTCCGAAATATGAAGGTAGTGAAGTGATTGCCGGAACAACGAACGGCGATGGTTCGCTCAAAATAAGAGTGGCCAAAGTGGGCGAGCTCACTTTTTTGGCTGGAGTGATGCGCCTGGTCGAGGAAGCCCAGTCCTCGAAATCAAAACTCCAAATTCTTTCAGATAGAGCGGCTTTTTATTTGACCGTGATAGCTTTGGTTTCCGGCACTATCACTTTTATCACCTGGCTTTTGGTTGGTGCTTTTGATATCGCGGTTGAACGAATGGTGGCGGTTTTAGTAATCGCCTGCCCTCATGCCCTGGGATTGGCCGTCCCGCTGGTCGCTTCAATCTCAACCACGCTCGCGGCCAGGAACGGTTTTTTAGTGCGGCAACGGCTGGCCCTAGAGCTGGCGAGAAAGATTGACGTGGTCTTATTTGATAAAACCGGCACTTTGACCAAGGGCGAATACGGCGTGACTGATATCTGGCCGATTGAGGCAAAGGATAAAAATGAGGTTCTCCAATATGCTGCCTCGGTTGATGCTCACTCAGAACACTTTATCTCCAAGGCGATCGTCAAAAAAGCCGAGGAAGAAAAAATTGAACTTCTAGAGATCGAGGATTTTATCCGACTTCCCGGCAAAGGCGTTAGGGGAAGAATTAAAGATAATGAAATATCAGTTGGCGGTCAGGCAATCAAAGATGAGCTTAACTTAAAATTACCTCCAGAGATTGAACGTGAAGTCGAAACTGAAAATAAAAAGGGCAAAACAATTATTTATGCGGCGAAGGGCGAAAAAGCGCTCGGCGCTTTAGCCTTAGCGGATCTGATTCGCGACGAATCCCGTGAGGCGGTAAGGCTATTGAAAGAAGCGGGAATAAAAGTGGCGATGGTTACCGGCGATTCAGAGAATGTCGCTCGTTGGGTAGCCGAAGATTTGGGAATTGACGAGTACTTTGCCAAAGTCCTACCCGAGGAGAAGTCAAAAAAAGTAAAATTGCTTCAAGAAAGGGGTTATAGGGTGGCTATGGTCGGCGATGGCATTAACGATGCGCCGGCCCTCACCCAAGCTGATCTTGGTATTGCGATCGGCGCCGGTACTAACGTCGCCATCGAGTCAGCCGGAATTATTTTAGTGAGAAACGATCCCCGAGATATCCCGAAAATTGTTAGACTTTCTCGCGAAACTTACCGCAAAATGATCCAAAACCTTTTTTGGGCAACGGGCTATAACGTGGTAGCCTTGCCGCTTGCGGCCGGCGTCTTGGCTACCAAGGGCATTATTCTCCAGCCGGCCCTCGCCGCTCTTTTTATGTCGCTTTCAACCGTGATTGTGGCGATTAATGCTATGCTTTTAAGAAGAAAAACTATTTAAGGAAATTTATCGAGCTCGTAACTCGATAAATTAAAAGAGGCTGACTTGGGGTTTTAATCCTTCTCGTTCGCCGTCGCCGAAGATACTAATCTTGCCGTACTCGCCGTCGTAACCGGGTTCTATCTTCACCCGTCCCTGCCTTAGGCGCCTGATGGCTTCGACTACAGTCTCGGTGGTAATTTGGACCAACTCGTTCTCGGGCGCGTCGATTAATGTTTGCAGCTCGCCGCCTCCGGCCGACACTAAATTCCAATACTCGGCCTCAACTGCTTTAGTCTGGCGCCCCTTTACGCCTTGAGCCTCGGCGATAACCTTATCTAGCTCGATCAGACTGATAAATGGCAAAGCGCCTTCTGGCCGAGAATCAGGATCACGATCTGCCAATTCGTATACCCTGTTTAGAACTCCGATAGTGAGCTCGCGACCGCAACTCGGGCAAATCCCCTTATGCTCAGCTGTAATACTCGGCTCTAAACTTACCTTGCAATTGCGATGCCCGTCGTAATGATATTTACCCTCGTCCGGGAAAAATTCAACCGTACCGGCGAGTTTAAGGGGTAAATCTTTATGCTCCCCGGCGGCTACAGCGCGTGGACTGCCGTAACGGATAGCGGCCATAATAGCATCGTAAGAAATTCCATTTCCTTCAAAAATATCTGCCTCGCGTCCAAGATTAGGAAGCGAATGGGCGTCTGAATGTGATACTAGAGCCACGGAATCAAGTTTAGACAATCGCCAATTCATTGGCGGATCAGACGACAATCCTGTTTCAATCGCAAAAATATTTTTCGATAAAGTATCGAAGCATTCCTCGATCGAGCTATAGCCTGACTTGGAGCCGAAAATAGCAAACCAGGGCGTCCAAGCGTGAGCCGGGATAAGCACGCCGCGTTCATCAACCTCGAGCAAAAGTTTTAACAAATCCTGCGAAGTTACTCCCAGAATGGGCCGACCGTCAGAAGCGATATTGCAACCACGATTCACGAGTCCTGCATTAAATTTAGCCACTGCCTCGAGTGAGGGTAAAAATAGCAAGTGGTGCACCCGGCGCACCGCCTCTTTGTGCTTATAAATACAGGCGACTTCAGTGCCGAGAATAAAACGAACTGGTATCTCCTCAATCGGCCGGAACCGGGAATCGGTACGACGACACGAGGCTTTTAGGCGATAAAGCCCGGGTTCAGCTGGCTCGAGCTTATTTTTTAATTCATCAAACCAACGGGGGTGGGTAAAATCGCCGGTCGCTACTAACCCCACTCCTTTAATCCGGCTCCAGAGATCGATATTCTCGGGCACGAGTTTGGGCGAACAGGCCCGAGCAAACTTTGAGTGCAGATGAAGATCAGCGAATAATCGCATAAACGAAGTATACCATCAATATGTTATAATTATTTTATGGACACGAGAATTAGAAATTACTTGGGCATTGCCCTTATCGCGGGGATTGTTGTTTTAGGTTACGCGGCAATTGTTTTTGCCGGAGCCTACGGTAGGGCGGTCGAGCCATATAACATACCCAGTTTTTCGGTGACGGCCGAAGGAGAGGTGACGGCCAAACCCGATGTGGCTAAGTTCGATTTCAGCATGATTACTGAAGGCGGTAAAAATATTGGCGCCCTTCAGGAAGAGAACAGCAAAAAAGCTAACGAGGCGATTGCTTTTCTTAAAGAAAGCGGGGTTCTGGAAAAAGACATTAAAACCACTGGTTATAATATCGAACCACGGTACCAATATTACGGCTGCACTGACGGCGCCTGCCCGCCGGCTGATATTGTAGGCTATACCATCCGCCAAACAGTTGAAGTAAAAGTGAGAGATTTCAGTAAAACGAGCAGTGTCTTGAGCGGTGTCGTCCAAAAGGGCGCGAACTCTGTTTCCCAACTTTCTTTTGAAGTTGATGATCCGACCGAACTCCAAAATCAAGCTCGAGCCGAAGCCATTGCCAAGGCCCAAGCCAAAGCCAAGTCAATCGCCGAAGCCGGCGGCTTCAAGTTGGGGAGACTGCTTATTATCGAAGAGTATTCGACTGAACCGCCGATTATTTACGGCAAGGGCAGCTTTGGCCTGGACGGAGTGGGTGGCGGCGAAGAATTAATTACGCCACCGACGATTGAACCGGGCAGTGAAGAAATTAAAGTAACGGTTAGCCTTCGCTACGAAATCAAATAGGAATTATAAGCAACGGCTGTAACCGCAGCTGGGACAGCTCATACAGCCTTCAGCCAAGATTAAACTAGCGCCGCAATCCGGACAACCAGGCATTAGGCCGTAATCAGCGATATCCTTTGGCAGGGGCAGTTTTTGGCTAATGGTTTCGCCGCTCATCACCGGGATCTCTTCTTTAATGCCGCCCGCCTCTTTGGCCGAGAGGTGTTCTTCCATTATCCGGGCAATGGCATCAGGCAGGGAAAGAATAGTCCCCTTCTCCGTCATCACTGGCATTGGTCCTCGGATTCCTTTTAATTGTTCGATTACTACTTCGACTTTGATGCCGGAACGGAGGGCCAAAGAAATCATCCGACAAATGGCTTCAGACTGCTCCTGGAAAAAACCGCCGCTTTTGCCAATCGTGGCAAAAATCTCAAAAAGTTTTCCGTTTTCATCTTCATTAACAGTAATATAAAGATTGCCGTAACCAGTCTTTATTTTATAAGTGCGGCCGATGAGCGTTTCGGGTCTGGTCCTGGGTATCAAGCCATTACCTTCTAACGCTTCCCCCTCAATCGCTTTCACCTTAACTTGCCTAGTTGGATCTTCGGTCATCGCCACCATCTTCTCGCCCTTACCCAGACTGATCGCTTCGATCAGCCGACTCCCCTCGCGATAAACCGTGGCGCTTTTACAACCAAGCTGCCAGGCGAGAATATAACTTTTCTTAATTTCCTCACGAGTAGCTTGATTGGGAAAATTAATGGTTTTCGAAATCGAATTATCAACGTGGGCTTGAAAAGCGGCCTGCATCCGGATATGATCGTCGCCTGACATATCCATGGAAACCACAAAAGTATCGCGCAGGTCTTGAGGCAAATAAGTTAAAAGTTGGATGGTCCCGGTCTTTAAGACTTCTTCTTTAATTTCGTTCATTTCCTTCTCGTTAAAACCGCGCCGCTTGAGTTCAGCCTCAAAGTGTTGATTCAGATAAGCATACCGGTCGCTGTCCTTATCTTGCTTGACATAGGCTAAAGCAAAGTTGGGTTCCATGCCCGAGGAAGCATCAAACATCATTGAGATGGTGCCAGTCGGAGCCACGGTGGTTAAAGCGGCGTTTCTCATTCTCACTTTCTCTTTAGCATAAATACTTGATTTGTAGTGCGGGAAAACGCCTTTTTCTTTAGCCAGCTCTCGCGACATTTCATGGGCCGCTTCCTGAATCACGCTCATCACTTTCTCGGCAAGCTCGACGCCCTCCGGGGAGTTGTATCTGACCCCTAATTGATATAAAAGATCGGCAAAGCCCATAACTCCGAGGCCAATCCGGCGGTTTTTCTTAGCCAGTTCAGTCACCTGAGGTACTGGAAAATCAAAGCGATCAATGACGTTGTCCATCAAGCGGATGGCGGTTTTCGTCACCTCACTGAGCCGAGCGTAGTCAACCTTTCCTTTACGGGTAAGGGCAGCCAGATTAATCGAGCCGAGATTGCAGTTGTCGTAAGGATGGAGAAATTGCTCGCCGCAGGGATTAGAGCTTTCGATTGGGCCGAAATCCGGCAAAGGATTAGTTTTATTAACCGTATCAATAAAAACAATGCCTGGTTCGCCGTTAAGCCAAGCGTAATTAACAATCTCATCGAATAATTCTCGAACTGTAATATCAACCTCTTCGCTGCCGTAAACAACGCCGTTAGGATGAGTGAGAACGCGGCGCGGTTTTACTTTGGTCAATCCTCCAGGGAGAGCGGGCCATTCCTCTTTCCAGCTGCAATACCACTCGTCGTCCGGACTTTCGACAAGCTTTTTCATAAACTCATCGGTGACTTTAACCGAGATGTTAAAGTTTCTGATTTTGCCCTCCACCTCTTTGGCGCGAATGAGTTCGAGAATATCAGGATGATCAACACTCATCATCGCCATATTAGCGCCGTGTCTTCCCTGTTGCTTGATAATGCCAAAGGCCTCATTGTAAATTTTCAGAAATGCCACTGGACCCGAAGAAGTGCCTCGGGAAGTAATAGTTTTGGTCATCGCTGGCCGCATCCGATCTAGGGCAAAACCTAAACCAGCGCCAGCCTGTTGAAGTAGGGCGGCGTCTTTTAAAGTTTGGAAAATGCTCTCGAGTGAGTCATCAATCGGCAAAACAATACAGTTAGCCACAAGCATCGTGCCCGCCCCAGCATTCGTCATTGTTCGACCCGCCGGCGTATACTCTTTGCGAGCCATAATTTCAAAGAAGTCTTCTTCGATTTGCTTAATAAGCTTCGGGTCTTTACCGTAATCTTTTTCAACTGCGGCCAAGTACTTTGCCACTCGTAGAAACATATCAGCCGGCGATTCCTGATTGCCCTTATCGTCAACGAGGAGATACCTCTTTTTCAAAATTCGGAGAGCATTCTCCGAAAAAGTTCGATTGATTTCTTCTTTTCTCTGCTTGGTGATCATAAAATTAGATGCAATAACCTCTAATCAATCTCGAATTCCCTCTCGAATAATCTCGAACCTCGAATTGGAGAAGATTCGAGAGGGCACTCTAACGCACAGGCATTATAACACGCCCAAAGGAAGTCAAATCTTGTGGATAAAAGACCCCAAAGCAGCAACCTTTGTCAAAAAGTGAAAGGGCTTCACCAATCCCCCTACCGGAACCGGGCGTTCTTCGGCTCCAGCGGCC
>Ga0209541_10016387_pt1 | contig 10957 bp, 13 predicted proteins | sample RifCSPlowO2_01_FD_184027 | JGI IMG/M metagenome (GOLD analysis project Ga0209541, IMG submission 184027) | Groundwater microbial communities from Rifle, Colorado - Rifle CSP2_plank lowO2_0.1 (SPAdes) (version 2) | ecosystem: Environmental > Aquatic > Deep subsurface > Groundwater | place... | reverse complement strand
GGGAATTTTTACCTTATTTTTCCTTTTTGCCAACCGCATGCCCCGCCACGAAGACATTTTCCGCGCCATTACATAATTAGGCGTATTTGTGCTAGAATAGGCTCAATAGGTCGAAAATCGTTATTTTATAAGGCTTTTTCAATAATTTTATGGCTAAAGACGATGTTGTTAAGGGGTATTGCGTAAAGTGCCGCGACAAGGCGGGAAGAGTCATGACAAACGCGAAAGAGGTGGAAATGAAGGGAAAGGGCGGAGCTACCCGCCGCGCGATGACGGGAACATGCGAGAAATGCGATACGAAGATGTTCAAAATTTTAGGCAACAAGTAATTTTAGATCCGAATCCAAAACAACCCCGCACCAGAGCAAGCTCTGTGCGGGGTTGTTTTGTTATCTTTTTAAATCCGCTGCGCTGACGACAATTTCAAGTTTTTCTTTGGCGGCAAATTCTTTTAATCCTATAATCCTACAAAGAATCGCTTCTGAAGAAGCGATTCTAGTAAACGGAATATCTAATCTTGTTTTTTTTCCTACCCAGAACCTCATCAAACTTTGCCCCACCATCTCCATCAGTCCACCTATTCACCCAATCTTTTAGATTTTTGAAATTACCGCTGTTGGGATTTTCTTTCAGCAAAGAAAGCACTCTTGCCCCAACTGTAAACTTTAATTGATCTGCTTGACCACTACCAGATAAATACCATTTTCCTATTGCCTCGATTTGTTCAACCATCTTTGGGTCAAGCTTATCTCGATCTGTAGAGTAATCTATGCCAGCCAATTCGCTCGAAGCTCCAAGCAATGCTTCTACACTCAATTTAGCAGTTAATGGATTCGCGCCAATTCCAGCCGCCATTGCCTCAAGATTTTTTCGCCTCACCTGCTCTACTTGTTTCTCCGGATTTTCAGGTTGTTGTGGAATTTCCGGACCATCTTGTTTTTCTATAGACATAATTTTTTATTTAATTTTTATAAGTTTAGAAAGCCGACCAAACTTTCTAATTAAGGAATTAATATGATTAAAAATTTTCTTTTCCCTAAATTAAAATGCAGATTCATTATAGCACATTTTTGGACCATGGGGGAATCGAACCCCCATCTCCCGGATGCAAACCGGGTGCTCTGCCACTAAGCTAATGGCCCATATTATTATTTAAGGTAGCGTGATTTTGAGGAAATTTCCATCGTCTTTTAAGATGAGCGTGTCAGGTTCCATAGAAACAATTTCCGGTTTTTTGCCTTTGTAAATCGGAAAAACATTTTGCCCGCCCGATATGTCCATTTCAAGCGCGAATACGCCGTTGCTCATCTCAACCAAAAGCCAATCAGGCCAATCAGGATAGGAAAAAACTTGGCGGATTGCTCCTGCCGGGCGCAATGGCCCGATTCTTTGGTGAGGCTCTTTTTGCCATTGCGGCATTTTGTCCCGGTCTTCAAACCAGAAACTATCTATGACGCTTCCGTCCCAGTAAATCAAGCGCGAGAAAGTTTCGTCAAAAACACTTTGTTTTTTGCCGATTAAAATTTCCGCCACCTCCGCGCCGAAATTTTTCTCAACGTTAAACTGATCTTTGTTTCTGTAAAATTTTTTATCTTCGCCCAAAATAAGAAAATCCGGAGTATTCGGAATCAGCCAAAATTTTTTAACGGATGGAAGCGGCGGCTTCAGCTTTACTATTTCCGGGGAGCTTGTTCCAAGAACTTCCCCATCAATATTTTTCGGCATCAAAAGCACATTTCTCGCTTCAACCATTTTCGAGCTTACATCAAGCGTTTTTTCCCATTTCCAAAACCCTTCTTTTTCTACCGAAACCTTATAAGCTCCTGGGAGAAGATTTTTAATCAGCGCGCTTTTTCCGATAAGCGAAGTGCGCTTGTGCTTCCCTTCCGCGAAAACATCCGCGCCGCCCTCCGAAGCCTCAATGTATATTCCGCCGGTTTTTTTGATTTGAAGGCTTCGCGTAATTCCATAACCAAGGCTATACAGTATTATCGGAAATAAAACTGCCGCGAAAATAGCGATAGAGCCGTAAAAAAGTATTCTGCGTTTTCTTTTTGTAAGCATTGCTTTTCGGCTAAATTTATCATAAATTTAAGCTGATGGCAAATTTTATCGTAAAAGGCGGAAAATTTTTGGAAGGAGAAATTGAGATCGGCGGAAGCAAAAACGCGGCGTTGCCCGCGATGGCCGCTTCTTTGCTTTTCAAAAATAACCCGGAATTCCGCAATCTGCCGAAAATTGAAGATATTTTCAGAATGGGCGAGCTTTTGAAAAAACTTCGCGAAACGAAAGAAATAGATTTTGAGGTCGCGAAAAAAATCAGGGCTTCAATCTTGCTTGTGGGCCCGGCTTTGGCTAGATTCGGAAAAATCACTTTTCCCCACCCGGGCGGATGCGTAATCGGCGCGCGCCCGATTGACGCGTTTTTGGACGGCTGGAAAGCAATGGGGGCTAATATATCGACATCGGACGTCGATAACAAACTATCGACATCCGACGTCCATAGTTTAACAATTTATGAACTTTCCGCGCCCGCAGGCCTTAAGGGGCGCGATTATACTTTCCGCGTTCCCAGCGTGACCGGCACGGAGGGGCTTATGATGACGGCAGTGCTTGCTTCCGGAAATACTATTTTAAGGAATGCGGCTATGGAGCCGGAAATCTGGCATTTGGCCGATTTTTTAAATAAAAACGGAGCTAATATCAAAGGGGCAGGAACGCACACTATAACTATAGAAGGGAACAGAGGGGAGCTTTTGGACGCCAAATTTCCTTTTTCGGTTCCGCCCGACCGCATAGAAGCTGGAAGTTTTTTGATTTTAGGGACCCTTTTAGCAAAAAATCTTTTAATAAAAAATTTCGCTGCCGACGAACTTACCGCGCTCGTAGGCGCGCTAAAAGAAGCCGGCGCGGAATTTAATTTTGATAAAAATTTTATTTCGGTGAAGCGTTCGCCAAATCTTAGGGCCGTCAACATAAAAACAAAGGAATATCCAGGCTTCGCCACCGATCTTCAGGCGCCGTTTTGCGTTCTTGCCACGCAAGCGGAGGGAGCGAGCATGATACACGAAACTATTTTTGAGGGCAGGCTTAGTTATATTGAATACTTAAATAAAATGGGAGCGAAAATCACGCTTTGCGACCCTTACCGCGCCATAGTGAACGGCCCTACGCCTTTAAGGGCATGGACTTTAGAAAGCCCCGACATCAGGGCGGGGCTCGCGTTTATTTTGGCGGCCTTGCTCGCCGAAGGCGAATCTAAAATCGGCAACATCTACCAAATTGACAGAGGATACGAAGCGATAGACTCGCGCCTCCGTTCTATCGGCGCGGAGATTAAGAGGGTAGGATGAGCCAAAGCTGTTGCCTTGAGATTGCTAATATGTTAATTTACACCCATGGATATTCCAACTCTATTTTTTGTTGTTCAAGATAACAGTGGCATAGACAGATCGACTATAAAGGAGGTCGAAAAAACGATGAACAAAACCAAGGGCGACCATTTATTTCTGGTCCTAGAATCTTATGGTGGTGATCCCTTTTCTGCTGTAGCCATTATGAATATTTTACAAGATAGATTTCAGAAAATTACCACTATTATTCCAAATCATGCTAAAAGCGCTGCCACACTGATGGCTCTTGGCACCGATGAAATTTATATGCACGAAAGAGCCTCAATCGGACCACTCGACCTCCCCGTCGAACACCCCAAGGATGGTACTACAATTTCAGCTCTTGATATTCAGCAGACGGTTACTAATTTATCTGTATTGTCCGAATCAATTACTGCTGAGCGATATGATTTTTTGCGGAAAGACAAGAAAGTTTCTAAGAAAGTTGCCGCTCATTTCGCTTTAGAATATGGCACAAAATTTCTTGTACCTATTGTGGCTCAAATTGATCCGTATCATCTTCAAAAAGCCAGCAGAGAACTTAAGATTGGTTGGTGGTATGCGATTGATATGCTTCTTTCGCGCATGATGAAGGGCAATGTTCAGCAGGCCAGCAACACCGCGCGTTCACTGGTGAACGATTGGCCTGCCCACGAGTATGCCATATTCGCCAATGATGCTCGGGATATGTTAAAATTAAATGTGTATAAGCTCGATGATTTGCCATATTGGAAATCATATTTGGAAAAAGAATATAATGATAAATATGCGAACAAAAATCATCGAATAGTATTTATAACTCCTGACTCAAAAAAATGAAATTTATTTATTTAAATGCCGACGAAGAACGTGATAAGAAAGACGGCTATTCTACTGTCGATATTATAGAAAAAAGCAGTAAGCTGAGTGGCGATTGGTTAGAAAAGGAAATTAGAAAAAGTTTCCCAATTCCAGCAAAAGAACAACAACCCAAAAAAAACGATAAAGAAAGTTCCATTGCACAGTAAATTATTATTTGCCTTAGCAAAAATGCCAGAAGTGAAGGCGCGGCGGAACACTTGTGTTATTCACGTTGGTAGCATTGATGGCGGTAGTATAATCAAACAAAGGTAACGATTTCCGTTAAATTAGTTAGTATGTAAAGCAAAATATGTTTCGAGGTTCAAGAGCAAAGGCAAAATTAAAAAAACACGGATATACAATCCAAGTCTCACAAGGAACACGAAATTGTTATGTAGTATATAGAATATCAGATGGCAAACGTGTAGGTCTTATTTGGTGGTATGGCGATGGTTGGTCAGAACAGCACAGTCAAGATATACGATTCTCGACACCGGAAGAAGCAGCTTTGTTGCGTTGGGGAGATGAGTTTTTATAATTTTTTTATTACTATTAATCATGAAATAATGTAGATGTTATGATTCTTCTTAGCGCTTTATATTGAATATGAGTGTATTCTCAAACATTTTAGGTGAAACTAAATTAGTCGCAACCATAAAAATAAAATTTTATGGTGAGGACGAGGTATCAGTTGAATACGAAACTGACGTTTTGGGCCAAGAGCAAAAAGAAATGGATATGACTCAAATTTTTACTCTTTATTATGCCAAAATGCTTTATAATTTGAATCGAGGCGAACACTCGGATGCTTTGATTAGTTATGTCCAAAAAGCGGTTTCCGAAATTATGCCAGAAGATGGTTTCAAACGACCAAGCATTTTGGCTTCGGGACAAAAACTTGTTGAACCGAAAGGAAGTGGCGCGACCAAAGTTTATTCAGGCGAATTATTTGAAAAATCGAACAAGACGCGGATTATCCAAACGCATATGGATGTAGTCGGCGAAGGTTATTACGCGCCGATTTCTACTGTAATGTTTTTGCAATGGCTAATCAAAAATCTTTCCGACAGGTCGCTAGTCTTTCTTGCTTTGTCGCTTGGTGGTATGAATAAATACTATCGGGAACAAGGAGATTATGCGGATATAAGGAGTATAATTGCCGCTCCAAACTCTGGTTTTTCTCTGGCAAGACAAATATTAAGCAGGGGCGGTAAATAATTGGTGGCGAAAAAATTTTTGATTTTCCGCGCCATTGGTGCAAAAGGGCAGAAAGTTTTTATTATTCACGCTTGCTGTTGACAACGGAAATGGCGGGAGTATAATGGAGGCAAAAGGCGGAATTCGCATAAATTGCGGGTTACCCTGCTTGCTAAATAAACCGATGCTTTGCGTCGGAGTTTTGATTTTACATTCCCAAACGAAGATGCTATAAATGAGGCATATTGAATGCGTAAATTTTTATGGGATTATTCATCAAACAAATCGGGATAGATTTAGGAACGGCAAACACTCTTGTATATGTGCCGGGAAAGGGTATTGTTTTAAACGAGCCCTCGGTTGTCGCCGTCGCTTTGCCGGAAAACAGAGTTTTAGCCGTGGGGAACGAAGCCAAAGTGATGATTGGGAGGACTCCCGAGACTATTATCGCCTACCGCCCGATGAAAGACGGTGTGATCGCTGACTACCGCGTAACCGAAGCGATGCTCCGGTATTTTATTTCAAAAACAACCGGCCGGTGGAATTTGCTTCGGCCGGAAGTTTTGGTTTCTGTGCCCGCGGGAGTAACCTCCACGGAAAGGCGGTCTGTTGTTGAAGCCGCTGTAAAGGCGGGAGCGAAATCCGCGTACGTCGTAAAAGAGCCGGTGCTCGCGGCAATCGGCGCGGGAATTCCCATTCACGAGCCTAGAGGGCATATGGTTGTTGATATCGGCGGGGGAACGACCGACGCCGCGGTGATTTCCTTGGGAGGGATTGTAAGCTCAATTTCGGTAAAAGTCGCGGGCAATAAAATTGACCAGGCGATTTCCGAATATATTAAACGGCATTTTAATTTGGCGGTAGGGGATTCAACCGCGGAGGACATTAAAATCAATATTGGATCTGCCATTCCGGTAGACGAAGAGCTTACGATGGCTATAAAAGGAAGAGACTTTCTAACGGGGCTTCCGAGGTCGCTGGATATTCGCACAAACGAGGTAGTTAAAGCGATAGACAACGAACTTCGGGAAATTGTGAAAGCTATAAAACAGGTTTTGCAAAACACGCCTCCGGAGCTCGCGGCGGATATTATAGAAAGCGGGATTACAATGACCGGCGGCGGGTCTCTTTTGAGAAATTTAAACGTTTTGGTTGCCAGATCAACCGGTGTACCGGCCAACATCGCCAAAGACGCGCTTTACTGCGTCGCTCGGGGCACAGGCATAGCGCTGGAACACTTGGAATCCTACAAAAAAAGCATCATTGCCAAAAGATGAGCCTAAAAATTTTAGAAAGGCAGATTAAAAAAAATCTTCTCGCGCACGCGTATATTTTTTCCGGAGACGACGAAGAAGCCAAGGAGAGCGCGATAGAAATCTTATTAAAGAACGTTTTAGGCGAGGATTTCAGAAGAAGCCCCGATTTCAGGGAGTTTTCACAAGATCCCATAACGATAGAAGAAGTCCGGTTTTTAAAATCGCAGGCGTACGGGAAGCCCCTGGTTTCTCCCAAAAACGCTTTTTTGATAAGAAGCATTGAAAATTTAAGCCGCGAGGCGGCGCCTGCCCTTCTTAAAATTTTAGAGGAGCCTCCTCCAAGCCTTTTGATTTTGGCCACGACTTCCGCTTTGGATTTGGTTTTGCCGACAATTAAATCGCGCCTTGCTAAATTAACTTTTTCAAAAGTAAAAACCGCGGAGAAAATAAAGAGGCCGGAATCCATTGAAGCAATACGGGAGGCAGTGCGCTACGCGGCGGGACTTCTCAAAAAATCTCCGAGTAATGCCAATATTTTGAGGCTGGAAACCCTGCTTAAAATAAACATGGCTTTGGCTAACCCTACTATTAACAAGCGATTATTAGGCGAATATTTTAATATGATTTTATGATTGATTTTATAAAAGAAGAAAAAGAATTTAAAAATATCGTTTCTCGGTTTGAAGAAGAGCTTAAAAAAATCCGCACCGGGCGCGCCTCCGCCTCCGTTTTGGAAGGAATTGTGGTGGAGTCTTACGGGACCCGCGTGCCATTAACGCAGGTGGCGGCTTTATCCGCGGCGGACCCAAAAAGCGTGGTCGTGCGCCCATGGGATAAAACTTTGCTTCCCGCCGTTGAGCAGGCGCTTGCCAAGGCCAATTTAGGGCTTTCCGTGATTTCCGAAACGGACCAGGTAAGGGCGATTTTCCCCGCGCTTACGGAAGAGCGCAGAAAGGAATTTGCTAAAATAATCGGCAAAAAGGCGGAGGAGACGCGAGTGTCGGTAAGATCCCGCAGGGACGAAATTTGGAAAACAATCCAGGAGGAAGAGCGCGCTAAAATCATATCCGAAAATCAAAAATTTTCCCAAAAAGAAAAAATGGAAAAAATGGTTTCGGAAATAAACAAAAAAATTTCCGAACTTTCCTCAAAAAAAGAAAAAGAAATTATGACGATATAAAAAAGCCCGTTACTCGGGCTTTTTGTATTGATTTTGCTACTCTGGGCATATGAGTCTATCGACTACGCCAAAAAGCGCGATGCCTATAATTTGCCCAAAGATTTTTGACAAAGTCGCTACGATTCCCGCAGCCATCCCCGATATTAACCCTACCATAAAAGGCTCAATCAACCATGCATCTTGCGGATTGCCGAAAAGTGCAATCAAGGCAACCGTCAAGCTTCCGAATAAGGTAAAATCGCCCATATCTTTCCTACAGTCAAATGTGTAGTCTCTTGGCGAATTGATCTTTTTGTCGCGTAGAGCTTGAGACAATCCAAAACCTATCCCTGTTAAAAAAACAGCCGCAATTGCGCATAAGATAACCAAGCCCAAAGATACTGGCATAATCACTCTCCTCATACTATGTAAATTGGCCTATCGTCCAGAATACGTAGTATGCGTTTTTCGCAAAAAAAATGATAGTTTACTAACGACGACGTTTACTAACGTATAAAAATCGATCGGCAAAAATACGTTAGTAAATAAAAAAACCTGCCGAGAATAATTGCCCGGCAGGCATTAGGCGGTGTTACGCATAGGCAAACTACAGAGACATAAGTTCTCCAAAATTCGGGTCAAATTCCGGCGATTTGCTTTCGTCAACCTTCGCCTTGCGAGAAAGAGAGGATCCGTAGGTATCGTATTCGGAGAGAAAGTCAAACCACACATCTTCGCCATCAATATTGGCAGTTACAGAAACCGGCGACCAAACATTGCCGAATTTTACTATTTCTATTCGGCAGGTTGCCGTGATTTCTCTTTCGACGGATTCAATGGCGGCCTCAACTGACTTGGTAATAGCACTTAAGTCATCATAAGATAAATCGTCGCGAAATTCTTTCATCAACTCTTTTTCGCCAACTGGATCCACTGCCACCTCTACGGTCATGGATACATCTTTGTAATGGTTTTTGCGGCCGGGGGTTGGAAGATTGACATAGGCGCCCCCGATTGTCAGCTTTTCGCTCCTTTTTGACTCAACCGTTCCGTATTTTGTCGGCGACAGTCGGGACTTTACGAGGATTAGTTTAAGTTTCTTTCTGAAGATGGAATTTTTTGTGTCGATGCAGTCGGGATTAAAAGCTTCCGTTTCCAGATATTCTATGGCGGCGCTTTTTATCATCGCGAGAGCCGCCTCTTCGAAAGTGATTATCTTTTTCATACCGTGAGCCTCCTTTTTGGTTAGTTTGAGCCTATATTTACATCTACAATGTGCCTATTTCAATTATACACCTAAAATAGACGCTTGTCAAGCCTCTGTAGAGAGTTTGGTGAAAATTACAAACAAATTATTAAAAATGGTAATGAATATGTATTCTAAACGTATTCCAACTTATGCCGGATTTCAATAAGCTCTCTGAGATCGAGCGCTATTTTTCAAGAAAAAAGAGAGTATTTAATCTTGGTGAAGAACGGACAAGAGGTCTTAAGAACTTCGAAGCCAACTGCCACCTTACTTCCATTGCTGAAATTCTGGAGTGGTCTACTACTCCTCAAATATGGTGGACATTATTCACCATACTCGTTATATGATAAAATAAACTATATTTTATGCTAAGCCTTATTGTTTTTATTTTTATTTTGTCGGTTTTGGTGCTGTCGCACGAAGCTGGGCATTTTTTTCTAGCGAGATTTTTCGGTATTCGCGTGGAGGAATTTGGCTTCGGCCTTCCGCCGAGAGTTTTTAGCGTTACGCGCAAGAGCATAGTTTATTCCTTAAATCTTCTGCCCTTCGGCGGATTTGTAAAAATTTTCGGCGAGGAAGGAGAGGACAGAACCGATGCTACCAGTTTTTCAAGCAAGCCGGCGCACCAGCGCGCTTTGGTTTTGCTGGCGGGTGTTGCAGCCAATTTGCTCTTAGCGTATTTAGTATTTAGCTGGGCGAGTATTCTCGGCGTTCCTGAAGCGTTGTCGGACGCGGAAGCCAAATTGGCTCCTGATGCTTACGTTGCGATTACGGAAATTGCTCCGACTTCTCCGGCGGCGTCTGCTGGTTTGGCGGCGGGAGATAAAATTTTAAACTTCAAAACCGTTTCTGAATTCCAGATTTTTGTGAATGAAAACCGCGGCAAGGAAATTGAGATGAGCTTGGAAAGAGGCGGAGAAATTTTAAATAAACGGGTGCTCGCGAGAGCCAACCCGCCGGAAGGAGAAGGCGCTTTGGGAGTAGCATTGGCGGCTCTTAGGCTTAAAAAAGCTTACTTGTACCAAGCCCCTTGGGACGGCGCTCGGCTTACTTGGGACGCTTTTTTAGGAACCGTTTACGGCCTTTACGGAGCTGCGCATGATTTATTTTTAGGGCGCGCGAGCCAAATAGAAGTAGCGGGGCCAGTGGGAATATTTTCTTTAACCTCTTTGGTTCTCCGTTTGGGGCTTAGTACATTTTTGATTTTCTTGGCGCTTCTTTCAATTAATTTGGCAATTTTAAACGTTTTACCGATACCTGGCCTAGACGGCGGGAGGCTTGCGTTTTTGCTTTTTGAGGTCATCCGCGGAAAACCGATTTCCCAAAAAATCGGCTTTTGTGCGCACAGCATAGGCTTAGCTCTTCTCATACTTTTAATGATTTTGGTCACCTATCGCGACATTGCCTCATTTTTCTGATTAAGCTACCATAATCTCATGCGGCTTTCGAGGCTTTTCGCAAAAACCAGAAAAACTCCTCCGGCCGGGGAGGAAAGCGCCAACGCCATCTTTTTGGAACAGGCCGGCTTTATTAAAAAAGAAGCCGCCGGAATTTACACATTTTTGCCTTTGGGACTCCGGGTTTTAAATAAAATAGAAAACATCGTAAGGGAAGAAATGAATAAAGTTGGTGGCGAGGAAATGCTTATGCCCGCGCTACATCCCGCCGCCAATTGGGAAACCACCGGGCGTTGGAATAAATTTGACGCGCTTTTTAAAACAGAAAGCCAATTTGGAGGCGCTTACGCTTTGGGCCCGACTCACGAAGAAATAATTTATCCGCTTACGGCGCATTTTTTGAATTCTTATAAAGATCTTCCGGTAAAAGTTTACCAGATTCAAACCAAATTCAGGGACGAAAAAAG
>Ga0209541_10016385_pt1 | contig 10959 bp, 10 predicted proteins | sample RifCSPlowO2_01_FD_184027 | JGI IMG/M metagenome (GOLD analysis project Ga0209541, IMG submission 184027) | Groundwater microbial communities from Rifle, Colorado - Rifle CSP2_plank lowO2_0.1 (SPAdes) (version 2) | ecosystem: Environmental > Aquatic > Deep subsurface > Groundwater | place... | reverse complement strand
AGAGTTTGACCTTGATTCTTAACTCCTTTAGTATTCGAATCGTCTCCGTGACACATAGCCTTCTTGCTATAGTCTGCAAAACCAGGCTGAGTAAAAGAAGTTGTCCACACGCGAGGTAAACGAGACAGCGCATAGAGGCTTCTTTGGTCTTGAATAGGAGGTCGAAATGCTCCGCCATCCATAATACGATAAGGAAGAAATGCTTGCGTTCCAGAAGAAGACTGTTTGACAGTTTGACCTCCGTTATTTCCGTAATTATCATAGGAAACAGCGACCATTGGGTTGACTCCTCTGGCATACATAAGAATCGCGTCTCCCATGCGATTTCCGGCGTCTTGAATCATCTGCGTGATTTCTGAAGTCTCTCCAACCTTGTCTATTTTTCTCGTTTGAATAGACTTTGGAGGATCTCTTAAAATGTTCATGTTTGCTCCCCAACTTTCTACACTGGGTAAAGTTACATTTCGTTTATGTCCAACAATAGCGTGATAAGATATCGACATTTTTTCTTTATGGCAAGACTATAAATCCTCAAAAAATCTAGGGATTTTTTCAACTTAAAGCTGATAAAAAAAAGACTAAAGAAAAAAATGCCAAAAACAGAGATTTTTTTCATATGCGAATGCGGATTTCCAGAAAATGACCACCATTTCAAGCATGTTTACAAAAAAAGTTGTAGTGTGCTTAAAACTACAGAAAAAAAAGAAAATAATCCCATAGAAAGGTTCTCTTTTTCTATGAATAATTTCTCTTCTCACTTAAGGGTAAAATGCGGGTTTCAGGACTGCTCGTCTTCGAAAGAATTTCACCTACCTGTTTACTTAAAACACAATTTTTACCCCATAACTGAAACTTACAGAAAGGCGAATTTTGCAGTTCCCTTGAATTCTACATGTTTGAAGTGTTTTTTATCTTTGGAAAAACATTCTGAACAGAATCACGGATTCTACATAGACGTAGAAGTTACAGAAAGGAAAAAGGAGGATGTTTTAGAGTTTATTCACCCTGATTACGAAAATATCACTTTCGTAAATCAACATTCAAAAGATTTTTCAGCCTCTAATTGAAGCTTAACTGTGAACAGCATGTTAAAAAGCCCAGTATAAAGGTCAAAAATCGCGCGATCGATAATGAACCTCTTGCTGCTCGCGCGTAAAATGCAGTTAGAATTTGTGGTTAAAATGTTCTCTACATTATTGATAATGTTATTTTGAGCTGCAATGAACTTTGAAATTTTCGATTTTTGTTCTAAAAGGATGTTTAGAGCATGAATTTCGGGATTTATGCGTTTTAAGTATAGACTTGAGTATGCATCGTGTACGTGATCTCCGATACACAAAATTCTATGATTTCCTTTTTTCAGGAAATAAAGTTTCGCAATAAAAGGCATAAGTCTTAATTTCCAGGTATAAATTTGTCCTTTTTGGCAGTCCATGTCGTACGTGGAAAAAATTTCTACATGCTTAAAATCAACCTCACAATCTAAATACTTGTCAAAACAAGTATAAATCCAGGATAGTCCAGCATTTGTCAAAATTATGACCTTATCACAATGCTCTTTAATTTTCAACATTAAGATCTTAATATTTTGGCTTATTTCTTGAAAAGTTTCATAATTCGGGGTTTTTCCTTCTTTCTGTAACATTTGCAAGTAAGTCGTTGGCATAATGGTATCGTCCCAGTCTAAAATCGCGATGTGCATTTTTGTTTCCTTATACAGAAATAAAAAAAAATTTCAATTTAATCGTAAAATCCTTTGATTTTTACGCAAAACCCGCAATAATCTCTAAATCGTCCATGTTTCCAGTTTCAAGCACGCAAGGAATGTCCTCTTCGTGACATTTTTTTAGAAGGTGAATTAAAGAGTCGAAACTTTTTCCCCAAATTTGCCCTTTACCTAGACTTGCATGTAAATCTTTTTTAGAGCCAAAAGGAGCCTTGCTATCATTTAGATGAAGAAGCCAAAAACTGCAGAGTCCTAAAATTCTATCGAAATCTTCAAACATTCTATCGATTTCAGATACCTTGCTTAAATCATACTTACCACAAGCATAAATATGACACGTATCTATACAAAAGCCTACATGAGCTTGTTTTTCTTCTGGAATACTATCGTAGATTTCCTTCATTTCTTCGAAATCTTTTGCTAAAGTAGTTCCTTGACCAGAAGAATTTTCAAGAAGAAGCATAGAAAATACAGAGTCAAATTTTATTCTTCCAATGCTTTCGCCGATCGCTTTAATACCTTGCTTTCTATCAGGATAACTTCCAGGGTGAATTACAACACCACATCGCGTCTTTAGTTTTGCAAGGGTATTAGTCTCGTATTCTATAGAATGCAGAATAGCCTTTGTTTTACCATCCTGTGCATAGTTTCCAGACCATGCTAAACTCTTAACAGAACCAGCTAGATTCGCGATGTATGGAAAATGAGTAAAAACCGCTATTGGAAACCTCTTGAGAATTTTTTTGCATTCTTCAAGGTCGTCATAAGTTATCGCAGTTCTTTTGAAAGTCTTTGGATTCCCCATAAAAAACTGCGTAACATACATACCATAATTCACAGCAAATTTAAGGGTTTTTTCCATACGGCCTGAAAATGGTGTATGGATTCCTACGTGCCATTTTTGAAGATTTTTAGGTGACTTCAGAGAAACATTAGACATTTCTTCTGTCAGAGAGATTTCGAAAATTTTTCATTTTCGAAGTATAATAAATGTCCGTATTCGATATAGTGCGCTGGGATCCTATCGTTGTAGCTGACAACACGTTTCCTTATCCTACGCTATACGTGAAACCTACCCAAAAAATGAAAGATAACATAGAGAAAGGTGTTTTAGTAACAATTCAGAATTCTGAAAGTATTTATGACGGAAAAAAAATTCCTGGAGTAATCAAGAGCTCTAAGACCTTTCCAAATTTTCGACCGAATTTTTACGCTGATAAAGATCTATACTGCTTAGTTTTATTGTGTCAATGGAGCACGTACCCTCCAAAGCTTGGAAAGGTATTCGTGTTATACGAGGACGACGTTGACTTTTCTGTTCCTGGGATGGATCCTTTTAGCGTTCCGAAACCTGTTTTAGATATTACTGTAGAAGGATTTGGAGAAAAAATGCATGAAGAAAAATGCATAAATTTGTCTAAAAAGCAAATATGGCTTCTCATAGGAGGATTTGTGGTTGTTTTGCTTTTAGTAGGGTTGTTATCCTCGTCTACTGAAAAAGAAAAGGGTATTACAAAATCGCATAGAAAAAGAAGAAAACGCAGAAATGTTTAGCCCGAATATCTCCAGGTATGGTTACACATTACGCATCGCGAAAATGTTGTCATAGGTTCATCTGAGCTTCGAGTTTGTTTTTGGACAGACCAGGTCTTTCCACTCTTACATTTAGGACAGATTGTAACTCCATCTACTACGTCAAAAGGATGCACGATGTAATCGTCGTGTTCTTGAAGCACTTTTGCGTAAGAATCATAACACGGACTTTCCCATCCTACTTTTCCCTCCTTTACTAGAGAAGTCGCCGAAAAACCTTTCATAGTCATACCAACGCATTGGTATAAAGCCCAGAAATAAAATTCTGGGTCTGGGTTGTGCGCATAAATTTCTTTTTCTAGTTTTTTACATTTTTTTGTGCTCGACATAACGGTGTTTAGCATCGCGATTCCTTTTTGTCTTTGATCTGAAGTCATTTGACTTTCTATTCTTGTCTTAATTTTTTTCATTTTGTGAAAAGAACCTGCGGTTCTTTTCGTGATTTCATGTGAAAAAAATCTAGAACCTCGATTTATCTAGAAGAACGTGCGCATGACATTTTGGCTTTAGATTTTTTGGGTTTTTTGGGAGATTTTTTGGGTTTTCCTAGTTGCATTCTTGGTTCTAGGAAAGTGTATAAAAAATATTGATTGGGAACTATTCCCAACGCAGCACACACTTCCTTTAAGAGTTCTAGGTCTTCCTGAACAAAATCATCAGAAAAATAATCAGAAGCTCTGACTGGATATTCAGACATTCTTGCTAAAATGTAAAGATTTGCACAATCTCGTTCTACAGTTACAAGAGCATCGTTTCTAGATAACACCTTTGTGACCTCTAACACGTGAAAAAACTGAAATTCGGGCGAAATTCGCATTTTTTCTTCTTCCTCTGTCATAGGAGCGTCCTTGCTTATTATAAACGGCATTATAACATTCTTTATTACGTCTTCAGAAATCGGCGTCTGTACAAGAAACTCGTCGGTATACTGTAAGATAAGCCTTTGATTTTCTCTTATTTTTTCTGCAAAAAAGCTCGAAAGAAAATTTAAGTAACGAGCATGGGGTGTTTCCACGTTTAACTTTTCTTCATCTTTCATTTTTTCAACTATGCGTTTAGCTATGTATGGGTTCATATTCCAATTTTTTATGACCCAGTTTAGCAGTTCTTCGTCCATTTCGTTAAACAAACCGGAAAAATCTTCGCTAAAAAGTAAAGCAAAATTTGCAGATAACCCTGCATTATCGTTTTGCCACATTTTTTTGATGTTGTCATAATTTTCTAAAGTTCGTCTCAGTTCTCGTAATGAAAAATCTTTGTAAATTCTATGCAAAAATCTTACACAACGTAAACGTTCGTTCGTGTCTATTTCCATCTTTATTCTAGTCGAAAATTCTTAGAATTTTCGACTCAGTTTTTTTCAGCATACTTTTTGTAGAGAATGTATACAACGTACAAGCCTCCTAGACAACCGATGCCTATTAGCATCTTGTGATGATTCTCAACTTTTTGAGGTTGGCCTGCTTTTTGAACAGGTTTTTTCCCCTTGTTTTTCCACGTTGTATACCCCATGTACAGAAAGGTTAGGATTATGAACGATAGAATAATCCATACCCCAATTTTCTTCATAAATTTATGAAACTTATACTCAGAATCGTTACACGTTCCCACCAATCCCTGAATCGTCCCCGTTGTACCAGGCGGCAAACCGTCTCTCCACGATGTGATATTTACAGGGCTATACATGTAGCATTTATCTGTTCTGTTTTTAGCAAGGTCAATTATGACGTTGTTATTCTCGTCTAGATATTTAACCAGCTCAGTAGGCTTAACGTATAAATGAAGGTCAACGTTGCCTATTAAATCTAAGAGAACAAAACGAGCGTATAGAGCCCGCGCATCTTCTGTGTCAGTTGCATTTAGAAGAGGAGGAGACTGTAGATTTAAGTATGCTTCCCAACCTACAGAGTTAAGATTCGCTAAAATCAAGCTTGGGTCTGTAGCTGTGTTTATACTTTGATTTGCGGGATCTATAACTAAAGGACAAGAAGAGACAGTCGTTTGTACTCCTGTTTTCCACTGTAAAATTTTGGGAGTACAAGTACCGCTATTATCTCCTGGTTGACCATTTCCTCCGCTATTCAGATATTCATCAGGGATAACATAGAGATTTTTTGGATCAAAGAGCATCAGCGGGTTCGGAATGTTAGGAACTCCAGCAAGTTTAGCAGCAGATTCATAAATGTTAATCTTCGTTTGAAGGGTATTAAGAGTATCCAACCGATAACCCCCATTATCTGGAGGAGCACTAGAGGATAACTGCGACCCTATAACCATCTGAAGAAGATTTCCTCCAGGAGGAGAAATGTCTGTAGGAGTTAAGCCATACGAATATTTTAGAGGAGGATTTGCAATGCGTATAGGCTGAACTGTTAGATTTATGCATTCTGAGTTACAACCTCCAACACTCGAACCTTGAATGCATTCGTTAAGTTTTGCAAAGAAAGGAGGCGTGTTTCTTAGATACATTGTGGCTAGAATAGAAGCAAGAATAAAACAGAGAAGTACGGCTACTGCCATTTTAACGCCTCCAGAATCTAAAGGTTTTGCCAGTGCATAAAACATGACAGCTAGAGCAAGAATCAAGGCGATGATAAACCCCCCAATTCCCTCTACAGTTGCCTCTGCTTTTTGTTTTATACTCTGACTAAGGTCATTTACTATTTTTGCGGTTTGGTCTTGTTTTAAGGTTTGAGTTGAAAGAAAGTCTGTAGTAGAGGAAAAATCAATGTCAAGATTTTTAGCTATAATTGTGCTTCGATCGCAGTTAAATTGCTGGGATGTTCCGCTAAACTGACTTGCGCTTACGTTCATGGCGTTGATAATCTGGTTAGTTGAGTTGATAAATTCGCTTGCTGTGTTACTAGCGGACGCATAACCAATGCCTAGTGTTCCTACTTTAGATGTAGCTTGTTGAAGCATTTCTTGTTGAATGTTGTTATTCAGATTTGCATCCTGCTTAGCGTCTATAATCTGCGTATTTTGAGCTATAAGTTGAGCTGTTTCTTTCACGTTAAAATCGCCATCAATCTTAAGAACGCATCCGGTTAAATTTACCTGTTGTTGAAGCTCATTTACTTGCGACGTATTTGCAGTCGTAGATTGGTCTACAAAATTCGAGACATTCGCAACAGCTTCCGCTACATTATTAGATTGAGCCGAACCCATTTTATTGTAGCCGTGAAAAATTTGTAAGAAAAATCTTAAGATTTTTCTTAAGAAAAATGAAAGTTGTTGACAAGCATCTTTTCGCTTTTATTTTCATCATTTTGGGAGTCGCCACTATTTTCGTCTTAAGAGACGAGGAAAAATTTAACAAATTTAAGAAGGATTTTCATAAGCCTGAATTTATTTTTTTCAGCCTCTTAATTCTTGTGCTTTCGGTTATAGGCATAAATAGCGACCACGAGAGAATAAGAGAAAGTACAAGAGCAGCGCTAATTTCCTTTATCATCGCATACTGCGCTTATGTAGACCTCTTTTTTGCCTGCTTTTTCATCACGGGGGTAGTAGTGTACATAACGTCTGATAAAAATGTAACGGAATATGTCTAAAATCCTCGATCAAAAAATTCTCTCCAAGGAAAAAGACGAAAATTTATACTGCTGATATTCATACATTGCGACTCGTCGTACGGTACGACATTTAATTGATCTTTTACGAAATTTAGAGACATTTTCGCAGTTAACATAGATACAGATTTGAGACTTTTCCAATATTTTTTCATAAATTTTTCTGACAGTCCTTCATTTTGAAAAATTGAGTTCCACCGAATCTTGTCTATGTGTTTTTCAAAGAAAGCCTCAGATAAAGAAGGATTTTCAGAAAGAATGTACCAATCAACCTTGTCTATATGTTTTTCAAAGAAAGCTTCAGATATAGAGGGATTTTGAGAAAGAAACTGCCATTCAACCTTGTTTATGTGCTTTTCAAAGAAAGCTTCAGATATAGAGGAATTCCAAGAAAGAGAAGCCCAGTCAATCTTATCTATATGTTTTTCAAAAAAAGCCTCAGATAAAGAGGGATTTCCAGAAAGACAGATCCAATTAACCTTGCAGCTTTGCTGCCCGGCTCCGCCGGACGTGTCTATGTACTTTTCAAAAAAAGCTTCAGATAAAGAGGGATTTCCAGAAAGCCAGTCCCAATTAACGTCTTTGACATGTCTTTCAAAGAAAGCCTCAGATATAGAAGGATTTCTAGAAAGAGTGCCCCACCAAACCTTGTCTATGTGTTTTTCAAAGAAAGCTTCAGATATAGAAGGATTTTGAGAGAGAGGTTGCCAGCAAATTTTTGAGATATGTTTTTCAAAGAAAGCCTCAGATATAGAGGGATTCTTTGAAAGAGCGCTCCAATGAACGTCGTAAATGTGTTTTTCAAAGAAAGCCTCAGATATAGAAGGATTTTCAGAAAGCTGTTCCCAGCATATAAAATTTTTGAAAGTCCACCTAATTTTTCCGTCTGGTAAAATTTCCTTTATTCCGCATTTTTCCCATTCACGTGGGAAAAATTTTTTTTCTTCAGGAAATTCCAAAATAAAATCTGCCATGTATTCTTCTAGAAATTCCTCTAGAAGAATTTCGTTTCTTAAAAATTTTGAAAAATCTGAATTTTCGTTCACAAAGTTGCATATCTCTTTTTTTTGTAGATATTCAGACAGTTTTTCAAGCGGTTCTTCAGCTCCAAAATAAAGAAATGCGTTCACAAGGTATTTTATATCGTAGTTATCTGCAAGATATTTTGGGACTAATTTAGAGCTAGAATTCAGCAGAACAAAAACGTCTTCATACAGCTCTAATTCAAGCTCTTTGTACTCGTCTTCGATTTTTGAGAACATTTCTGCCTTAAAATTTAGATCGTAAGAATTTCCGGTTGTTTTGAACTTAACTTTCATTTTTCTAGAAAGCATTGAAAAAAATTTCTTTTTTCAATTTTCATATGTGACGCGGGGAATCGGAATGTAAAAAATCAATGCAAAAATTACCTAGAAGAACGTGCGCGTCTATAATACATTTTTTTCCTAAAATTTCCATTTAGGATCTGTAGACATCGCCCAGACAAATTTTTTGAGCTGAGTCTTGTTGTAAATTTTTTCGATAGGAGTGTCGCCTTTCTTGCACCAGCTAACCGTTATCCTTGGGTCTAGATAATTTACCTTACTTGTAGAGAGAGAAATATTTTCCTTTGCTTCTATAAGCTTCATTTCTTGAAGGTCTATGGATTTTTGCACAGTAGCTTTTTGTTTGTCTGTGTTTACAGTTTTTTTCTTCTGTTTGAGCTCCTTAATCTTGTTCTCTATTTTTTCTACACGAACATCACTATCTGCCATCCTTTTATGGTTCAGAGCCAACGCTACCTCAATGTTAACCTTGTCGTATAAAATCTTCTTTTCGTGGTCTAAATCATCCATCTTGGGAACGTTTTTTTCTAGCTGTTTTTGCAGAATACTTGAAGCCTTCCAAGTACGGAAAACTTTTGCAGTTAAGCCTGGTAGCAACGTTTTTAAGTATCCGTTCAAGCTAGTCGCGTTAATCTTTGGAAAAAGTTTCCCATTCTTTTTTCCAGAGCAGCTTGTCTGCAAATTTTTATACACAGCTGAATTCACCTTGAAATTTTTCGTAAACCGAATAGAGCTCTTACCCGTAAAATCTATAGTTATCTTATCAGAACCTTCAAATTTCACGTTATTGCATTTAAGAGTAGTCAACCCTAAAGTTCCCGCTTCTTTACTTTCGTCTTTTTCTGTACCTGGACGTATGGCTAGTTCGTCTAGAAGATAAACTGCCGTTGCTAGCTGTTTGACATCTTGTTGGGAACTATTTAGATCTTTCTTATACTTTTTTCTAATTTTTTCTATGTTTTGGTCTAATTTTCTTGCTTTGTTAAATTTTTCAATGTCTTCTCCGCATACGAAGTGGCTTTCTATACGTTTTAGACCTTTGTAAGTAGACTCTCCTGTTATAGGATTTTTCCACGAGGCTAACCAGGTTACTTCAGGATCTTCTACTATAAATCCCCATTTGCACGGTTTGCCGTGTATAAAACATTTTGGAATGTTTTTCTTACTTATATTCAAGGTAATATCAGAGGGTTCCAGCCGTTTTTTTATAGCGCCTCGTAAAGGGTGATTTCCATGTCCTTGATACAAACCAGGAATTTCTACAGCGTAGTCCATGGGAATTTTTATACCATCCACTATAGCATAACCATAAATTTTCTTGATGGCTTCCTTCTGCTCTTTTTCTATCACTTTTTCTTCCTTACTCGTGGCTTTTTTTGCCTTTTTTTTGTTTTCAGAACTTTCGTATAGATACTTTACGAGCGGAGAAAAGTTAACGTCTTTGAAATTCTTAATTTCGCTATTTTTTCCGAGAATCTCTTTCCAGTCTTTCCAAAAATTTTTGATGAATACAGGATCTTCTGAGTATCGAGCTCTTTTCTTGTTACTTTTGAGCCTTTCATCTCTGTCTATCATCTGTGAAAAAAACACAGCAGCCTCTTCAGCCGAAATGTTAAACTTGTTTTTTGTGTTTTTTCCGTCTAGTTTTGTAGGTTTTCCTTTGTATAAAATTTTTACGTTACTAGGAAGAGATTCATAGAGAGGAGGAAAATACACACCATTGTGTTGAAGAGTTTTCCATTTTTTTTCCTTTTTTTTATCGACATTTTCCCACCATTTTCCCACTCTTTCTGAAGCCTTTAGTTCCTGCACATCACAATACTTCATTTATTGAGCTCGCTTTTTTTGTGGGAAAAAATCAGAGAATTTTTCCCTGAAATAAATGGGCTGTTTTGCAACAACGGGTATTCTAGTTACTGTAATTTTACTCTTATTGGGCTATATCGTTTATAGTCAAATCATAGAAAATCATCTACAGGATGACCCGATATTGTATACGCTAAAAGAAGTTCTAAAACCTGTTCATCCCATAATTTCAGACTTACGCCTGTATAAAGGCGATAAATCTTATACAATAAACAAGCAGAAAGTCTTCCTGTGTCTAACAGACGGAAAAGGAGAATACTATAGCTTGAACACACTCGTTTACGTTTTGCTTCATGAAATTGCCCACGTCTTGAATACCCAAGATGTTGGACATACGGAAGCCTTTAACGACCAGTTCGACGCGCTTCTACAAAAAGCTACTCAGAATGGAGTATACAACCCAGAAATCCCAATTCCTTCAGATTATTGTGAGTATACCTAAAAATCTAAGGATTTTTTGGGTGATTTCATCACATACCTAAAAATCCTTAGATTTTTTGGGTGATTTCATCACATACCTAAAAATCCTTAGATTTTTCTTAATAAATGGAAATCTCCATGGACTACGAAGTCGAAGAATGGCTTGTGTTTAGACTGGAAGACCAAGAGCGCAAGCACTTGATAAGGGCAGAAGGTTATTACCTCACAAAACAGGATGTTGATACTGAAATGTACTTTCAATCTGAAAATGATACTGAGTGGAAGGATAAATTCATGAAAAATCTAAATTATACCGGACGATACTTTAAAAAAGACGGTATATGGCTGATTAAAAACGACTCGGCAATTCTTCACCTTTCAGAAATTTACGAAGAAATTGAGCGCCCGCAACCTAACAAAGAAAAATCCTTTGATTTTTTGGCGGAAAAAACCTGGA
>Ga0209541_10016384_pt1 | contig 10959 bp, 12 predicted proteins | sample RifCSPlowO2_01_FD_184027 | JGI IMG/M metagenome (GOLD analysis project Ga0209541, IMG submission 184027) | Groundwater microbial communities from Rifle, Colorado - Rifle CSP2_plank lowO2_0.1 (SPAdes) (version 2) | ecosystem: Environmental > Aquatic > Deep subsurface > Groundwater | place... | reverse complement strand
TCTGCCAAATAAATGAATTAAGCGAACATTCGAGTGTTTTTTCCACTCCGCGCCTCAAGAAAAAATATGGGTGAAGCCTGCAAGGCTGAACCATAAAACCGTGTGTTCTGGTCTCCGAGCAATAATAAGCGAATAGAAATGAGCCAATAGTTTATATCGCGAGGACAAGGTTTTCTCAAAAACCGCAGAGTTAATGTGAATTTGTGGATGGTGGGCTCACCATCAAATAGAATAAGAGATTGTCGCCAAAAGTATAGTCTTGGGGGAGTTTCGAAGTTTTTGCTTCTTTTTCCTAAAAAGAAGATTATTTATTTTGAGAAATAGTGTCTCTATATGATTTTATTTCAGCTTCAGATAATTTAGAGACAATCTCATCAAAACTTGAGATAAACGATTTTGCTTCTTTAAGCATAATTCTGATTTTATCTTCCTGCCCAACCTTCATATAATATTGAGCATCAATTCTTTTATCTTTATGGAGGTTAATTGTTTTTGTTTTTTCTTCTCCAAGCAAATATGTGACCGCAAGAATTGAGCAACTATGATTTTCGCACTTTACACCTATTCTTTGGAGAAAAGAATAAAGAGCATAATATTCTGCATAATAAATTGCAACAGTTGCCCAAAGTAAATCCTTATCATTCAAGTCTTTCTCTGCCTTTAGTAAAGAAGATTTGGCTTGTTCAAGATAAGACTTAGATAATCTTTCGTGAGGTTCAACTATTTTTAATCCATCTTTTAGCCTAAAGCACCAATCCAATTTTTTATTTTCCATAGTATTCCCACATAATATTCACATAAGAAGAAGGGTTATTTAAGATTATGTGATTTTCTTCTATTTCTTTAATTATTGTTTCTTTTTCAATTATAGATTTTCTAAATAATTCTTCTGTTAAATTGTTTTGGTGAACTTTATAGGGCAATAAATGAAAAGGTAATTTTTCTTCTTTACTAGCAATAATGAATAAGTCTACATCCGAGTCCTTATCAGCGTTTAGCTTAGCAAAACTTCCAAAAATTATTATGAGATTAGTAGTGTTAAGAGATTTTAAAAAAGTCTTAAATTCTGTGTATTTTTCTAAAAAAATCTCAGTTTTGTTAATTTCAGCTTTTAAGAGAAAAGATTTAGTTTGAATATTCTCTAAATTTAAGCTAAAGTATTTATTTTTTCCTTCAGTCTTACTTTTGAGTATCCTTTCTTTTTCAAGATTTAATAGAGTGTTCTGGCAAGTTTTAAGAGGAAGTTTTGCAAGTTTACTTATCTGCCTAAGGTAAAATTTCGCATTATAGTTTCCACTATAAAGCGCAATTACATTGAGTTCTTTGTTTCTTTTTTGATACATATGTATATATTTTGATACTATAGTATTTAAAGCTTTTGGTTTAGAAAAAGAAGATTTTTTAGAGGCTAACTTTGGTTTACCCAAGATTCAATCCACTTAATTATTAAACTATGTTCTAAATCTATATCTTGAACAAACTTTCTATGCTGGGGCAATAATAAGTCATATTTTCTTTTAAGCATACTTTTTAATTTTCTGTGGGGGTAACTTTGCCAGACAGGTTCAGAATCTGCCCATTCAAAATTTGCTAGAGTATCTGAATCTCTCACTTTATCTGCTTGACCACCACATACATCATTAATTCCGCCAATCTCATGGTTTAGCACAAGTCTTTTTATTAAATCGGTATCTGAAAAAGATATTTTTTTTCTGCATTGGTAGGGATATAGCAATTGACCTATTATATCTGCACTTCTCATTGAATGAGCTTGCCTATATTTTGTATCATTTATGTATTTATTAGGATTAATCGCAGGAGCAACTGCTCTTTCAATATCGTGTCCGTATGTTGCTATTCTAACAGGATAAGAAGAAGTAGAATCAATCTGTAAAAGCCAGTGTAAAGCTCTTGACGCATGAACATCATCAGACATTCCCGTATATTTTCCCCCAGTAGTTGGATTGAGTAAAATAAATTCAATATTTCCCATAATATCTTGATAGATTTGTTCATCTATTCTTGGTATATCTAGTCTAAAGCCCATCATATTTTATGGAATAAATCCAAATATTTAAATATAGGTTACTCCTATCAGTACCTATATGAATGAAATAGAAACACTCAAGAAATTAGGCTTTACAGAATATGAAACTAAAATATACATCAAACTCTTAGAACTAGGACCCTCTAAAGCTACAGAAATAACAAAAATATCAGGTGTCCCTAAAAATAAAGTTTATGAACTATTGGATAAACTTTCCAGAGAAGGAATAGTCGAATTAGTTCCAACAATCCCTAAAAAATATTTTATTCGTAACACAGATTATTTGAAAACCTTAATTGATCAAAAAGAAAATGAATTTAAAGAATTAAGAGTAGACATCTCTAAAATTGATAGTAAAAGAAAAAAGCCTTTTTCTATAAATATGAAAGAAGTAGTATGGATAGCAAATGGTCACGAGGCTTTTGTAGAGAAAATCAAGGAAGCTATGCCCCTAGTAAAGAAAGAAAACTTTATAGTCGCTAGAAAAATAAGAACAGACCCTGTGTTAATTAGACTTACAAAGGAAGCAATAACTCGGGGAGCAAAAGTAAAAATGCTAATTCCGCAAGATTTAGAGAGGTCTTTGTTGGGAGAATGGGAAAAAATAGGAGTGAAAATTCGTTATATGACCTTTCTTCCAGAGATTACATTTAGTATTTTTGATGATAAACTTTGTAGGATAAATTTAAGTATTAATGATGTAATTAATGACCCTACTTTATGGATAGAAAATAAGTCTTTTATCCAAATTCTCAGAGAAAAATTTATATTGCTTTGGAAACAGGCAAAGCCCTAATTTCCGTTCGTCGTCGTTTCGGAACTCCCCCTAGTCTTTAGTTAATCTAATCAATATAGGCGACAATCTCCACTAAGGGGCGGGTGGCCGGAGGTTACAAATTCCATTAATTGACTTGAACACGAGATTTAACGCAATAAAATGCGTTAAATCTCCTAACATTTGCAGGTTTAGCGCATTTTGGCAAATTATTTTTTCCATGCTATATGGCCATTTATATTGTTGACTTCATAAACTTTTAAGATTTCTTCGCAAAACTTCAAAAATTCTTTTTTTTGCTATTTCGCAATACTCCTTATCAACTTCAATGCCAATACCTTTTCTATTATTTTGTATTGAAGCTATCATTGTTGAGCCACTCCCCATAAAAGGGTCTAAAACAACATCTCCAACAAAACTAAATAATTTAATACATCTTTTTGGCAATTCAACAGGAAATGGGGCGGGGTGTCCACCGGCTCCTTTTTTGCTTTGACCAGGAAAAGTCCATAATCCATTTGTCCATTCTATAAACTCTGTTTTGTTTATATCAGATTGTCTTTTCTCATTTTTTTTCCAATTATTTTTATATAAAATAATAATTAACTCTACAGGTGCAATTACATAAGGAGCAGAAGCACTTAGCCATGAACCCCAAGCAGTTCTTCGCGAAATATTTCCTTCGTTCCATACTATTGTTGAATGATATTTGAATCCTATCTTTTTCGCGATTGTTGTTAAATCAGCACCAACACTTTGTTGGCCGCCCTTGTTTTTATCCAAAGGGATATTAAGACACAATCTCCCATCATCTTTTAGCCATTCAAAGCACCTAGATAACCATTTTAGACTAAACTCTAAATATTTTTCATAACTTATTTTGTCATCATTTGAATTATATTTTATATCTACATTATAAGGTGGAGAAGTGACTATTAAATCAATGCTTTCAATCGGAATTTTATCAGTTAAAAGAACATCATCATTAATGATTTTTACTTTCTCATGATTAAAAAATATTTTATTCACCATTTCCATAATTACATTATCTTGAACGATTTTCTTGTATATAAATTTATTTAAAGCCATTTTTCTTTATCATTTTGTTAATGAGAGCTGATGACTCGAAACTAGTCATATAGATTTATTTTTTTGATCTTTAAATCATCTGGTGGCAGGACAGGGGGTCGAACCCTGCCCCAAAAAGGGGTTGGATAACTGAATTTACTCTTAATAATTTTAATTTGGGATGCTCAGCGCACTTTTTCCATTAAACTCCCTTGCCAACAATTCCACATCTCTATCTCTTAAATTCAAGCTATCAAGCGGATTTGGAATTCCCTTCATCAGCTCTGTTGAAACATGGGTGTAAATCTGTGTTGTTTTTATGTCTGAATGCCCCAGCAGCTTTTGAATTATTCTTAAATCTGTGCCTTGTTCCAATAGGTGAGTTGCAAATGAATGCCTCAGAGTATGAGGATGAACATGCTTATTTATTCCCGCCTTTCTTGCTGCTTTTTTAATAACAGCTTGAATTGTTCTTTTTGTCAGCTTGCCTTTTCTTCCCTCAAAAACATAAGGATTATCATCCTCTCTTAGCAAAATATGATAATAAATCTTAGCAAGCAGTTTTTCTGAAAGAATAAAGATTCTGTCTTTATTTCCCTTGCCTTGCTTTACAATCCCTGTTCCATTCCTGAAATCAATATCTGATTTTTTCAGATTAATTATCTCTGAAACTCTTAAGCCTGAAGAGTAAAGAAGCTCTGTTATTAATCTGTGTTTTAGGTTTTTTATATTGAGGATTAATTTCTGAATTTCTTCTTTTGATAGAACTACAGGGATTCTTCTTTCTCTTTTAGGAGATTCTATATTTAGATTTTTATTTATGATTCTGAATAAGAACTTTATAGAGGCAATTGCAAGACAGATAAAGCTTGCGCTTTTATCTCTTTTTTTAAGATAAAAAATATAAGATTTTGCATCAGCTTCTTCTAGCTCTGAAGCTGGCTGTTTTGCAAAATTCATAAATGAATCAATATGAAACAAATAAGTCTTTGCTGTCGCAGGGCTGAAATTCCTTATAGCCATTTCTCTTGCAGTATATTCAATTATATCTTCGGTTTGTATTTGTTCTTGCATTTTTCACCTTTTTTAATACAAAAAATAAAATCTTATCTTGGGTTTGATAATCCTCTAGATAAATCTCAAATCTTGATATCCTTGAGAGGAATAATTCTCTTCCCATTTTAACTTCTTTTTCAGCAGTTATGATGTTTTGTTGTTTCATTTTTCTTTTTTCTTCCCCTTTTCTTAGTTGTTTCTATAGACTCGCTTTTTTCTGATTCTTTTATTTCTTCTTTGTTTTCTTCCATTTTAACCTCCTGTGTTAGTTTAGGGTCATTATTCAATAAACTTCTTAAAATAGTTTACAGATTTGATATCAGTTATTATTGTCTTGTAAATGACCCATTTGCCATCTTTGCTTCTTTCTACTGTTGTTTTTATCTCAGGAATTCTTTGAATCTGTTTGTCTTGTTTGATCTGCTGGTTGATTTGTTGTTCCATATTAACCTCCTTGTGTTAAATTTTTTATTTAGTTAATCTATTAAAAGAAACTGCTTATAAAGGGTTTTTCCTAAGAGCTGAAAAGTGGTGAAAAGTGGCAAGTGGTAAAAGCCAATATTTTTATAGACAAGAGAGTTTCTAATTTTATGGCAAGAGATATTTTATTTTACAATGAAACCTTGTTCATGAATCCAGAGGTGTTTGATTTTGATTATGTTCCAGAAGAATTTCTTTTTAGGAAAAACCAGTTGGATGAGATAATTTCGTGCCTAAGGCCTGCTATTAAAAAACAGCGCCCTGTCAACTGCATGCTTTCTGGAGCTCCTGCAACAGGCAAGACAACCTCAATAAAAAAAATCTTTGAAGAATTAAAAGGATACAAGGATATAATAACTGCTTGCATAAATTCAAGAATTTACAATACAACTTTCAAAGTTTATTCTGAAGTCTACAGGAGAGTTTTTGGATTTACCCCCCCTGCAACAGGAATTCCCTTAACAGAACTGTTTTCAAGAATCATAAAAAAATTAACAGATGAAAAAAAAGTTCTGATTGTTGCCCTTGATGACGCGGTTTTTTTGGAAGACTGCGATGAAGTCATTTATCAGCTCTCAAGGGCAAATGAAACCTATCCTGGAGTAAAAATAGGAATAATAGCTGTTCTTTCAGAAAAAGAAAAATATATTATTGAGGAAAAATCAGCATCAGTTTTCCGCCCAAGATTAATTGAATATGAAAAATATTCTGAAAATGAAATTCTTGAAATTATGAAAATTAGGGCTAAAATGGGATTTTATCCTCATGTTATTTCAGATGAAATTCTTGAGGTGATTTCTGAAAAATCCTCTGAACAGGATTTAAGATTTGGAATTGAATTATTAAGGCAGGCAGGACTAGAAGCTGAATCAAAATCAGAAAAGAAGATACTGAAGTTTCATGTTGAAAATGCTTTCTCCAAAATATTGAAAACAAGCAAAACTAAGGAGCTTGGAAAAGAGGAGCTTAATGATGCTGAGAAAGCTGTTTTAAAACTGCTTGGTGAGAAGGAAAAAGACTCTGGAGAGCTTTATGAATTGCTTAATAAAAAAATAGAAATGAGCTATTCAAGCTTTTACAGGCTTATTGAAAAGCTTGAAAAAAGAAAATTAATAGAAATAACTGAAAAAAACACTGGAAAGGGAAGGACAAGGGAGATAAAAAAGGCTTGAATTTTTAGTATTTGTTTATTACAATAATTAATTTAAAGGGTATTTCTCTGTTAAATCTTGCATTTTAAAATCGAGGCTGAAAATGAAAATTGGAATTGACATTGACGAGGTTGTAGCTGATTTTGTCGCTAAATTTCTGGAGTTTCACAATTTGCGAACTGGAAGAAATTTTCAAAAAAATGATATAAGAACCTATAATCTTTGGGAAGCTGGAATTTTATTAAATAGTAGGGAAGAAGCAGTTATGGCTGTTCGTAAATTTTACGATTCTAAGCTTTATGATGAAATTGAGTTAGTTGATGGTGCTAAAGAGGGGTTAGAGAGATTAGCTGAAGCCCACAAGTTAGTGTTAATAACTGCTAGAGCCGGCTGGGCTAGAGAAAAAACCGAAAAATTTTTGGAGAGATATTTTTCTAGATTAAAATATGAGATTGTTTATTCAGGAGATTTTTATCCAGGAAACAGGGGAACTAAATCTGAAATATGCAATGAATTGGGGATTAGGATTTATATAGAAGATAATAAAGATTATGCCCTGGAAATTGCTGAAAAAGGAGTTATAGTTTTTTTGTTTGATAGGCCTTGGAACCAGAATCATCAAGAGCATTCTAGGGTAATAAGGGTAAAAAACTGGAGAGAGATATTGAGGAGAATAAAAACTATAGACTAGAATCGTGGGTTTGTTTAACTCTTTTTATTACAAACTCTCTAATCTTTTCTGCTTTATTCATGTCTATTGCTGGTAAATGCCCTTCGCTTTGATATCTTTTGTTTATTTAATCTTAGTTTATATCCTGAAAAACCTAAAACTATAAATAGGTTTAAATGTGAATTTTTTTATAGTTAAATTCTAAAAGGTGAAAATGGCATATTCAAGTGAAACTGAAAAATATTTTGAAAATTTGGGAAAGGAGACTGAAAGAAATTATGCTATTGCAAAATCTGCCCGAGAAAAAGGACTGGATCCTAAGGATGAAGTTGAAGTTCCTCTTGCCTTAACAATGGCTGCAAAAGTTGTCAAGCTTGTTGCATCAATTTATCCTCGACTTGATAAGGAAGAAATAATAGATAGAATTCTTGAATTAGAGAAGCAATATGGAGCTTTAGATAATTCAGTTAGCTTTAAAATCGCTGAAGAGATTGCAACTGGAAAATACTGCAAATTTGAAAATCAGCTAGAAGCAATTGATGCTGCTATAAGAATTGGTTTTTCATATACGACTTTGGGTGTTGTAAGCTCACCTATTGAGGGCTATACTCATGTGAAAGTTGGAAAAACAATGATAGGGCAGAATTATTTAAAAGCTTATTTTTCAGGACCTATAAGAAGTGCTGGAACAACTGCCGGGTGTGTTGTTTTAATATTAATTGACTATTTAAGACAGTTATTTGGTTATGCAAGGTATGATTCTAGTGAAGAAGAATGCAAGAGAGCTGTAACTGAATTATATGATTATCATGAAAGAGTAACTAATCTCCAATATCTTCCTACTGAAGAAGAGATTTATTTTCTTGCAAAAAACCTTCCAATACAGGTTACAGGAGATCCTACTGAAAAAAGAGAGGTTTCAAATTATAAGAATTTAGTGAGAATTGAAACTGATTTTATTAGAGGGGGTTTTTGCTTAATCTTAGGGGAAGGATTAGCTCAAAAAGCTGCAAAAGGATTAAGAATATTAAGAGGGTTGCAAAAAAATGGATTTCAGATACATGACTGGGAATGGTTAGAACAATATGTTGAGATGCATGGAAAAAGAGACAAAGGAAAGACAGATGCAAGCCCTACTTATATCAAGGATTTAGTTTCTGGAAGGCCTGTTTTCGGGCATCCTGGAAAAGGATTTAGATTCAGATATGGAAGAAGCAGGGTCTCTGGATTTTCATCAACATCTGTTCATCCTGCTACAATGGCTATTACAAATGATTTTATTGCAACAGGAACTCAGTTAAAAATTGAAAAACCCTCAAAAGGGTGTGTTGTTACTCCTTGTGATATTATTGAGGGTCCTGTTGCTAAGCTGAAAAATGGAAGTGTTAGAAAATTTAAGGATTATGAGGAAACAAAGAGTTTTTTAAAAGAAATTGAGGAGATAATTTATCTAGGGGATATTTTATTTCCTCTGGGAGATGTGATTAACAGGAATTCTGTCTTGACAAAACCTGGATATTGTGAAGAGTGGTGGAATCTAGAACTAGAAAAAGCAGGAGGAAAGATAAATAATTTTTTTAAGGTTGGAATTGAAACTGCTGCTGAGCTTTCTGCTAAATTTGGAATTCCACTTCATCCTGAATATGTTTATTATTGGACAGAAATAAGCTATGAGCAGTTTTTGGGCTTTATTGACTGGCTTAATCATGCTAGAATTAACAATAGAAAATTGCTTTTTCCATATAATACAAGTGAAAAAGAGAGATTTAAGAATGGAAAAAGAGCTTTGGAATTATTAGGAATTCCTCATGAGGTTCATATTGAAAATGTAATTTTAGATGAAGAGACTACAAAAGCTTTGCTTTTGAATCTAGGGTTTGAGCTTAATTATAATGGAGAATTAAAAATAAATTTTGATTTTAACTTATATAAAGATGTTTTTGAGGTTATTAATAAATTATCTAAATTTAAAATTAAGGATAAGGCAGGAGATTTTATTGGAGCTAGAATGGGAAGGCCTGAAAAAGCAAAGTTAAGAAAATTAACTGGAAGCCCAAATGTGCTTTTTCCTGTTGGAAGTGAAGGAGGAAGATTAAGAAGCATTAATGAAGCTGAAAGTGTAGGGAGTGTTTTAGGTGATTTTCCATTTAATTTTTGCAGGAAATGCGATAAGGAAACAATTTACAGGGTTTGTGAAAAATGCGGGGGAAGAACTGAAAAAAGATATTTTTGCAAATTATGCAAAAGTGAGATAAAGGAAAGTAAATGTTCTATTCATGCTCTTGGAAATAATTTTAAGAGTGAAAAAATTGACATGAAATATTATTTTGAAAAAGCAAAAGAGAAATTAAACTTGCTAAAGACAGATATTCCGGTTTTGATAAAAGCAGTAAGGGGAACAAGTTCTGAAGAGCATAATTTAGAGAATTTAGTCAAGGGATTTTTAAGAGCAAAATACGGGCTTTGTGTTAATAAAGATGGGACAATAAGATATGACATGACTGAATTAGTTGTGACTCATTTTAAGCCAAAAGAGATTGAGGTAAGTGTCGCAAAATTAAAAGAGCTGGGATATGAGAAAGATTATTTAGGAAAAGAGCTTATTGATGAAGAGCAGATTCTTGAGCTCAAACCGCATGATATTATTATACCCTGCAATGCAAAATGCGGTGATGAAAAAGCTGACGAGGTTTTCCTAAATATTGCGAAGTTTATTGATGAGCTGCTGGTAAAGTTTTATGGAATCTCTAAATTTTACAATCTAAAAGATAGGAATGGGCTTATTGGGCAATTGGGGGTTTGCATGGCTCCCCATAATTGCGCAGGGGTTATATGCAGGATTATTGGATTTTCAAAAGTGCAGGGACTTCTTGCAAGCCCATATATGCATGCTGCTGTTAGGCGCGATGCTGACGGCGACGAGGCAGCAGTTATGCTTTTATTAGATGTTTTGATAAATTTTTCAAGGAAATTCTTGCCTTCTCACAGAGGAGGAACACAAGATGCTCCTTTAGTTTTAAACGGGAGGATATCTGCGAAAGAGGTTGATGAGCAGATATTAGATTTTGAATTAACTAGTAGTTATCCTCTTGAAATGTATGAAAAAGCAGAACAAAGAGTTCATTCTAGTCAAATTAAGATTGAAATGGTAAAACAAAGAATCAAAGAAGAGGGTGACCCTTTTATTAATATTGGGTTTACACATGGTACTAAAGATTTTAATCAAGGCGCAACCTGCAGTTCTTATAAATTATTGCCGACTATGAAAGATAAAGTTGAAGCGCAGATGAGGTTATGCACTATTTTAAGAAGTGTTGAGCAAAGTGATGTTGCTAGACTAGTTATTGACAGGCATTTTATGAGGGATTTAAAAGGCAATTTAAGAAAATTCTCCCAGCAAAATTTCAGGTGCAGTACTTGCAATGAAATTTTCAGAAGGCCACCTTTAGCAGGTAAGTGCACAAAATGCAATGGAAAAATAATTTTTACAATAGCTTATGGAAGCATTGTGAAATATTTAGAGCCTGCATTAAGCCTTGCAAATAATTTTGATGTTCCTACTTATATAAAACAAGATTTAGAATTAACAAAAAAATATATTGAGAGTATTTTTGGAAAGGATAATGAGAAGCAGGAGGCTTTGGGGAAGTGGTTTTGAGGTTGTTTCAATTAGATTTGAAGTCTTAGAAAGATATATATATATATATATATA
>Ga0209541_10016383_pt1 | contig 10959 bp, 10 predicted proteins | sample RifCSPlowO2_01_FD_184027 | JGI IMG/M metagenome (GOLD analysis project Ga0209541, IMG submission 184027) | Groundwater microbial communities from Rifle, Colorado - Rifle CSP2_plank lowO2_0.1 (SPAdes) (version 2) | ecosystem: Environmental > Aquatic > Deep subsurface > Groundwater | place... | reverse complement strand
AGAGCGGAACGGCTGTTAGTTGCGGAGCGGGACAGGTTTGCGACGAGGGGGCGGATTCTTGTGTAAATGTTGGTGGAGGAACAACAATAACAGCCACGCGAGCTGGCAGTGTCTATTGCAAATACGGAACAGTTGATACTACTTCAACATCTGGTTATGTTGCGACAGATCTTGTTAGCGGCCGTTATAGGGATTATGGAATAAAATTAAAGTTTGCTCATTCGGCTATACCATCCGGTTCAGCTATAGAGTCTGCGACTTTGAATATTTATCAGTCGGGACAGGGGACTTCCTGTCAGTATGTTGATCCTATCTTATCTTATACTGGGACTTCATTGAGTTGTGAAGCAGGGCCATATAATTCTGTTTCAGATAATGGTGTTCCTAGCGGATGGGATGCCTCTGCTTCACCTATTCCTGCGACACCATGCAGCTCTGGATGGAAAACAATAGACATGACTGGTGCTGTTTTGAGCGGGAAATCGGAGCAGTTTATTGAATTAAGAGGACAGGATGTTAACGGGGCGTCTGATAAGTACAGAACTTTCTATTTTGGAAGCGGGACAAATGCGCCGACAATTGAGATAGTTTATTTAACTGCTGGGGCGTCTCCTCCTCAGATTTATTATAATGAGCTGATTGGCGCTGTTTCACGACGGCAGCACGGAAGTGCGGGAGAGTTTGATATTAATTTGAGTTTGAATGGGCGAACGATTGAGACGCGAAATGGTGGAGTGCAAAAACTTGTTCTTTGGTTTTTGGATGAGGTGCAGGCGGATGACGGGGTTGTTGACGAGACAGAGGTTAGTTTATCTTTGGGAAGTGTTGACGATGTTTCTGCTAGCGGGAATGAGATGATGATTGCGATTTCCGGCGTTGGCGATGAGAGTTGGCTTGATGTTTCTTTGAATGGGATTGATGGATTTGATGGGCAGTTTTTCACTGTCGGAGTTTTGAAAGGCGATACAAACGGAGATGAAAGCACGGACTTGATTGATATGGCTCAGGTTAAATCACTGAACGGAGTTTTGCTGGATGATAATACTGCCAAGTTTGATGTTAATACTGATGGGCAAATTAATTTGATTGACATGGCTTTGGTTAAGTCGCTTAATGGAAATAGTTTATTGAGTTTGAGTCCGCCTTCTACTGGAGGATTTTGGGAGTGGGTAAAGGGAAGGCTTGGGTTTGGGTAATTTTATTGGGAAACAATCATCTTAATAAACAATAATGGTTGTGGGATTTAATATAAGAAAAAGGAAATTGGTAATGTGGTAAAATCAGTCAGCTGTTCTGTCGAGAATTTACATTAATTATATTTTGCTATAGGCACATCATTTTTTGTTTGTAAAGATTAATTAGGAAGGCAAGTGTCAAAATTTTGACAACACTCTTTATAATTGAAAACACCACCAGTAATAAGTAATCTCTCGAGTTTATGTTAATTATGTTTTGTGATGGGCAAATGTTAGTATATAAAATATAAGCGACACGGCGTGCAATTGGACGCTTCGTGTCTTGTTTAGCAGAATCTGCTTCGCAGATTCAGGCGCGTCGTGTTAACTTGTTAACTTTGGGCTATAGTTAGTTTTATTAATTTGAGTTTGTTTACGAAAAGAAAAGAGGGAAGATGGGAAAAAATCATTGGCTTGCATTTCAGATTATATTGGGTTTGCTGGGATTAATTCTGGCAGTCTACTTTTTTGTGCATGAGCCGGAAGTTTTGCTTGCTCCTATGGAAATTAGTGAATGCGGAGAATTGACGGAGCCAAATACAGAGTATTTTCTTATTTCAAATGTTGTTAATAATGACTTGGAAGAAGCGTGTATTAACATAACTGCAGAAAATGTTACATTGGACTGCCAGGGGCATTCAATCATAAGTGAGAGCAGCGTTAGTGGGGTTTATTCAAACAAGTTCAATTCTACGGTAAAGAACTGCAATATAGACATGGGCAGTGCAGGGTTCGGCATAGGATTATTTGACTCAAATTATTCTTATGTTTTCAATAATAATCTTTCTAATCAGGGCGCTGGAATTTTTGTTGAGTATTCCTACAATCTGGCGGTTTACAATAACTCCATTCATTCTAATCTTGAAGGAATTGATTTTCATACTCATTTTGATTTTGCAAATGTGTCTGGAAATATTATATACTCAAATATCGCCGACGGAATTTTAATAAATTCTTTTGGGGTTCGGCCGGCTGAAAATTTAGAGATTAGCAATAACGTATTGTCCAATAATAAAAAATGGGGAATCCATGGATATCTTTTTAAGAACTCTTTGATATCGCAAAATAAAATAAGCGGAACAGACTATCGTGCGATAGATTTTACCCCAGGAAGCAACAGAATTATTTCAAATATCGTTGAAGATAGTTATTGGTCCTATGATCTTTTCAGCCCTCAATTTTGCAGTTTTTTCGGCTGCAATATTTATGAGGATAATATCTTTGTTGATGTGATGCGCCCGGTTATTATCAACTCTTCGCTTTCTTCTGAGGAACTTGAAAGAACTTACGATGTTAATCAGGAAATTAATTTAAGTATTTTTGTTAATGATGTTGATGGTTCTGTTCCAAGTGATTTTAAGTTTGAGATTGTCAGCTATCCTTCGGAGCAAATTTCTGCAGTTAAAGAAGGGAATGAACTAAATGTCTCTTTTGTTCCTTCTCGAGAAGGATTGTACAGCCTTGTCGTCAATGTTACCCTGCAAAATGGAAATTCTGAAAAAAGAAAGTTTGTCTTTCTTGTTGGCGAGACGCAGACTGATGTCATTACTTATTATTTTCAGCATCTGATAGCCCCCCAGAGTATAAATTATAGGGGAGGATATTCTTCTGATACTGGTACTCTACTCCCAAGAAAAACAGTTGAGGGTGAGGAGGTAATTCTTTGTGCGAATATTGTTTATTTTTACATCGATGAAGTTTTCAGACCTTTACCGATTGTGAAAAACGCGAGTTTTGGATGGTGGTATAGGACAACAGGAGATTTTTTTGTCAGCGCTACTGCGCAAAGATGGGCAGATCGCTTGGGCGGTTATGATTATAGAATACAGCTTGCTCCGACATCAGGAGAGCTAATATGGACAGATTTTGAGTTAAACGGATTGAATATTACTTCTGACTATGATTACAGACTTCATTGGTTTGGCGTTAATTTTGCAGCTCCTGGTTCAGAGATAAGAACCTTTGCAGATAGTTTAAGTTATGTTAATTTCACTTATCTTTATGCTGGGCCCAAGATATCTTATCTTGCAGATGGTTCGTTTATTAACAGGAATGTTGGTGTGATGTCTTCTACATTTTTGGATGAAAGCAAGAAAGAAGCAGAGATTGTTTTGTCTGGCGAGGGCGATGTTGAAATAGTTATTGAAATGCCTGATAGTTCTTTGGCTTACGATTTGTTTTATGATTCTGTTGAATGCGGTTCCGGACTCTGTGAAGTCAATTCTAACAGCGATGGCGTGATTAATTTAAGTCTTGATTTGGGTTCTGAACATACTATTTTTATTAAGGAGCATGTTTCTGTTCCCAATGGCAATAATGGCAATGGGGGCGGTGGAGGCGGAGGCGGCGGAGGTTCTACCACACAAAATTGTTTTTCTAATTGGACATGCACAAGCTGGAGCGCGTGCGAAAACGGCGTTAGGTACAGAAATTGTGTTGATGCAAGAAATTGCGGTGTGAATACAACAAGGCCGAGTGAAATTGAAGTTTGTGAAGAAGCGCTTGGAGTTGAATGCAGCAGCGATGATGAATGTTCTTTGAGTGAATTGTGCTTGGATGGAGTTTGCACGGCAGTTGAGGATGAATCTGACGGAGATGAAGGGTTTTCCGGAAGTTCAATGTTTTGGGCAGGAGGCACAGCGGTTATTATTGTTGTCTTTTTGTTTGCGGCTTATTTAGTTGTGAAAGCATTAAGAAAGAGGGACGAGGAAAGGAAAAAGCGCAAGCTTCTTGGGAAGAAGCGGGAGGTTATTGAAGAAGATGTTAAAAAGGTTGAAAAGATTTGAGATTAGAAAATCTGAAATAGGCGGCAATGGCGTGTTTACTTTGGGCAGGATGAAAAAGAATCAGAAAGTTTTTAAATTTGCTGACAGGATAATTAAGATAAATCATAAGCCTGGGTGTCATTGCAGGGTGTGTTGCAGATGCATAAATATCAAAGACAATTTGTGGCTGTATCCTTACAAAAATTCTTGTGGCTGGAATCTTAATCATAGTTGCAATCCAAATAGTTTTTCCAAAGGAAAATTTATTTATGCTTTTAGGAATATAAAATCAGGCGAGGAAATAACGATTGACTATTCTACAACAAATATTGATAAAAAGTGGAAGATGAATTGTCACTGCAAGTCTAAGAATTGCAGAAAAGTTATTCGAAGCGTTCAATTTTTGCCGAGAGGAATATTCAGGAAATATGAAAAATTTATGCAGCCGTTCATTAGAGATAATTACCTGAGTGTTTGAGATAGTTTTATTAATTTTGAATTCTATTTCGAATGATGGGATTGCAGATAGGCGATATTGTCACGCGGCATAATTTGAGATTTGAAGACTTGAAGGGAAAGACGATTGCAGTTGACGCGTTCAATGCGATTTATCAGTTTTTGTCATCTATTCGACAGCCGGACGGAACTCCTTTGATGGATAACAAAGGAAGAGTTACTTCGCATCTTAGCGGGCTGTTTTACAGGAATATTTCTTTGCTGAGCGAGGGGATTAAACTGATTTATGTTTTTGACGGGGAGTATCATTCGCTGAAGGGAAGGACGCAGGAAAATCGGGGAGAGGTTAAGAGAGAGGCGAATGAGAAATACAAGAAGGCGAAGGAAGAGGACGATGTTGAGGCGATGGGGAAGTATGCTCGGATGATGAGCCGGATTGACGAAGAGATGATTAAGGAGTCAAAGGATTTATTGGAGGCGATGGGGATTGCAGTTGTGCAGGCGCCGGGCGAGGGGGAGATGCAGTGCTCACAGTTAGTTAAAGACGGAGAAGCGTGGGCTGTTGCGTCGCAGGATTATGACGCGCTTGTCGTCGGAGGGGAGAGACTGATTCAGAATTTGACTTTGGCTCGGAAAAGGAAGACTGTAAGCGGGGTTGTTGATATTTCTCCTGAGATTATTTCTTATAAGGATGTTTTGAATGAACTTGGAATTGATGCGGACGGATTTATTTCGCTTGCGATTTTGGTTGGGACTGATTTTAATCCGAAGGGCGTGCCGGGAATTGGTCCGAAAAAAGCGCTGACTTTGGTTCGTCAGAAGAAATATCCAGTTGAAGTTTTTAGAGAGGTTGAGCATAAGATTGATTTTAACTGGCAGGAAGTTTTTGAGATTTTCAAGAAGCCGAATGTTACCAAAGACGCGAAGGTTAAGTTTGGGAAGCTGGATGCTTCGCGGATTAAAGAGATTTTAGTTAGTGAACATGATTTTTCTATGGAAAGGGTTGAGAAACAGCTGGGGAAGTTGAAAGAGGGGCGGGGGAAAGCTTCTCAACAGAAGCTGTTCTGAGTGATTATTTAGTGGTGGGAAAGAAATTTATATCTAAGATGTTCTTGAATTGAATGGAATATGATGCTGAAAAGAAAAAGATTAATCTGAATGAAAAGTATATAGATAAACTTGATAAATTCACAATTGATTTTGTTAATATTCTTACAAAGTATTCTGATTATGTTATAGTGTCAGGATATGTTTCTATTTTATTGGGCAGGACTCGTGCTTCTGAAGATGTTGATTTGTTAATCCCCGACATGAAGTTTTCTCAATTTGATAAGTTATTCAAAGATTTAATGGGCGAAGGGTATGAGTGCGCTAACAGCTCTATTTCTGAAGATGCGTTTGAGATGTGGAATGAGCATGCCATAAGATTTTACAAAGGTGAGCCATTGCCAAATATAGAATTTAAGAAAATTACTAATGATATTCAAAGAGAAGCGTTTGATAATAAGATAAGGGTTTTATTGAAAGGTGGGGAATTGTTTATATCGCCAATTGAATTGCAAATAGCTTATAAGTTGTCTCTTATTTCTCAAGGCGATTTTGAGGAAATTAGTTCTGACAAGGACTTTGAAGACGCAAAACATCTGTATGAAATCTTTCATGACAAAATTAATAAGGGCAAGTTGATTTATTTTATTAAGAAACTAAACGTTTTGAAGGAGTTTGAATGGCTGAAAAAATAAATCCTAAGGAGATTGAGGTTGATTTTGGCGAGATGAAGAATGATAAAATGAGAAACTTCAGAGAGAGAATATGGTTTATTAAATATTGGGCGGAGTTTATGAAGAGGAATTCTGTTGATAGGTGGAGCAGAAGCCAGGGCGAGTTTATTGATGCCCAGTTCGATATGGCTCAGAGGTTTTGGGAGGGGTTAAAGAAAAAAGATTTCGAGAAGTATGAAGAGCTAAAAGCTTTTAGACTGAGGGTTCGCGGGAAAGATTAGGTTAGAAAGAGATTTAAATGAGAAGATATTTATTTTGAGATGAAAAAAAAGTTGGTGGTTTTTGGGCTGGTTTTTTTATTGTTAACTGGGTTGGGTTTGGCTGCGAACGAGAGTAATGGGGATGCAAATGAATTGGGGGAAACTATTGGAGGGCTGGCAGATACCTCTGCAGTTGGAGACAAGACAAATGAAGTTTTATCCAAGGAAATTGAGATTCCTGAGAATTGGCAGTTGATTACGAAGGTTCTTTTTGGGCTGGGGAGTGAGGATAAAGTTGAGCTGCAGAGTTTTGTTGTTTTGATTGGATTTTGGATTATCTTATTGATTTTAATTGTTAGTCTTCTTGATATTATGGTTCATGGATGGAAGAAGTGGGTTTTGGGAGCAGTTGTTACTTTGATTATTGCAATAACTGGGTCCATAAGAGAAATTGCAGTTTGGTTTATTGGCTTAGGCAACTTTTTTGGATTTTTGAAGGAACACGGTTTCTTGAGATTCATTTTTGCTTTAATTGTTATGGCTGTTTTGTTTTACTTTTTCTTGAAATCTTTGAAGATAATTAAAGGCAAAATGGGAGTTGAAGAGATGACGTCGGTTGGGAGAAATATAAGATTTAATAGCGAGATGGGGAAGATTCAGAGAGAAACTATTGGGAAAAGGTAATTATTCTTTTACTCCTTTAACAAACGCTTTTGTTTCCTTTAACTTTTGGTCTGCTTCTTTTTCTTTGCCTGCCTTTTTTTGTTTTTTAATGTAGCTTGAAAGATACAGCCATGAGTAAATTGCAATAACGATTGCTCCAATTATGAGTATACCAAGTATTAATCTAATCCACCAATTTTCCTGCTTGAAGATTATGTCAAGTATAGATGTTACGACTATTCCTATTAAATTAATTTGCGCTAAGATTGATGCGAATACAATTCCTATGCCTCCTGATAACCACCCATTAAGACCGAATGACTTGAAAAATTTTAATCCGCCTAATACAATTAAGAGCCATAAGACAAATATTCCGAAGAAAGTCAAGGATATTTCATACGGGTGATTTAGGATTACTGAAAATACCGGACTGATTTTAATGAGGAATCTATGAATCGGACCGAGAATTTTATTTTCAGCGACGAGTTTTGCCCATTCCTGCTGAAGGTATTGGGATTTTATTTCTTCTGGGTCAGTTGGGATGTTGTCTGGGTTGACACCGAATTCTTCGCCGATGACTTGGGAGGTGTCGGTTGGGTCTTGTGCGGCTTGTATGAATGGTATTAGGAGTAGGAGGATTAGTAAAATGGCTCTTTTTTTCATGGGATAATTAGGGGAAGGGGTTATAAAAAGATTACTTAGAAGCTGGCTCTTGACTGGTCTCCAAGCATTTCTCTTAGTATCTTGATTTCTGCGGTTGCTTCCTTTCCGCCTTTTTTCGCTGCCTCTATTTCTGCTTCAATTATCATTCTTGCTAGGGAGCGCCTGATTTGTTTGCTGAAGATGAATATCAATGCAGAAAGGATTGTTGTTGCAAGGATTATTATTGCAACAGGATTGTCGGCGAGAGTTTCAGCGATGCCAAGCCTGTTTGAGTATACTAATGTCCAAAATCTATAAAGGCTGAATAATGCAAAGAAGCCCCAAGCGATTTGCGACATAACCATCATTACAGCATCATTATTTCTAACGGCAGTAAATGTAAAACCAGCAACAACAAGAAATGGAATCAAGGCAGTAAGTGTGAGGCCTAGAGCTGTATACGATGTTACAATTGCTATAACTTCTTCTGGAGTAAAGTATGCTGTTGCGATAATTGCAACTGCTCCTGCTATTATCATTATTATTGCTTTTTTATCTTTGAGTCCTGGAGTAAATTCAAGTCCAACTGTTACAAGAAGGAAAATAATAATTCCTAAAAAGATTTTTGTTACACCGTTGCTTAACCCCTCACCACTAGCCCATTTATCATAGAAACTTCTCAAAGAATCTGTAAGTGGGTTTGCTGCTGAAACCAAACTTACGGAAAGCGAAGTCACTAACAATCCAAGTATGAGAAATGTCAGAATTAACTTGTGCTCTTTTTTCATGCTACTTTTAGATTACGATAATTTATAAACATTTCCTTGGTTCAGTATCTTCGGCAGCCAACTACATTTATCTTGTTAACGAGAAATCCCGCCTTCGGGCGAAAAATTTATAAATCAACGAAAGTTATACATATTAGTAACTTTGGTTAATCGTTACTATGTAAATAAGAATCAGGTTCGCGCAAATTGGACGCCAATTTTATGCGGCTGGCGTCTTATTGTTTGAAAATTTCCTTCGGAAATTTTCTGTGCGCTCAACCCAATCGTTGAAAATGGAAGGAAAAATACCCTTAATATTGAAGTTGAAGAAGGAGCAGCAAAAGCAAGTTGCCCGCGGGCAGGACATAATAGTTAGAACTTTATTTAAGGTTTTTAATGATGCGGTTTTACATGGGGGAACGGCGATATGGAGATGTTATCAAGGAATGAGATTTTCTGAGGATGTTGATGTTTATATTCCTAAAGATGAGAAGAGGATAAATTTATTCTTTGCGAAATTGGAAGAGAACGGCTTCAAGGCTCTTAAGAAGAAAATTGGAGAAAATAGTTTGTATTCTAATTTTGAATTTAATCGTGTTAATGTTAAATTTGAGGCGCTGTTTAAGAAAGTTAAAGGGAATTTGAGGGAGTATGAGATGGTTGATGGAAATTTGTACGACGTTTATACTTTATTGCCGGAAGAACTTATTAAGGAAAAAGTTAATGCCTATTTGAAGAGATTGAAAGTAAGGGATTTGTATGATATTTATTTTTTGTTGAGGTTTGTTAAGGATAAATCAAAAGTACGCGGAGAACTTGAGAGATTTCTTAAGGAATTTAAGGGTCCTGTTGACGAAAGGGATTTGAGGGGATTGATTATTGAAGGAATAGTTCCCCCTGTTAATAAAATGCTGAATTATATTCAGAGAGAGATGTAAAATGGGAAAAGTAAAATATATGCGAGATGTTGAAGAATTTTTTAAAAAAAGCCCGGTTGTAGATTATGGTTCAATTGAAAGAATGATTAGAGATAGGAAGAAGGTAAAGGGATATGTTAAGCAATTGGTGAGGAATTTGATGTTAAACGGGAAAGTGAAAAGACTGACGAAGGGCTATTACACAATTCACGAAGAAACTCCATTGATTGTGTTTTGTTTCAAACCTTCTTATCTTGGATTGCAGGATGCGATGAGTCTGCATGGGATTTGGGAGCAGGAGACGGTTCCTATTGTTTTAACAACACGCAAAGTTAGAACCGGAATTAGAAAAGTTATGGGGATGAATGTTCTGATTAGAAGAATTGATAGTAAATATTTTTTTGGGTTTGACTACTATAAATCAGGAGATTTTTATTTTCCTTATTCAGATATTGAGAAGACACTTATTGATATGGTTTATTTCAGAGGGCACATGGACAAGGAAGTTGTCAGAGAGTTTAAGAAAAAAATTGACAGGAAGAAGTTGAATGGTTATTTGAAGGTCTATCCTAAGAAATTTAGGGAGAAGGTTTTTGGTTTGATTGGTTAGAGACATAAATAATTGCTTAGCATAAAGATACAATTAATGTAAATCTGATACGATTACGATATTACCGACGACATCTTAAATTAATTAGGATTGACTGCGGTATAAATGAACAGTGCTGATGAAAAACTAATGTCTTTTATTATATTAAGGACGTCAAGAGATTATTAGGGGCACGATATATACGATACAAGACGCAAATGTTTTCCCATTACAAAAACATAATTAACATAAACTCGATATGATTTTTATTACCAAAAGTGTTCTAATTAATTTTGATTACCTATGACATGATTTAGTATCTACGGTAGCCAACGACGTTTTTGCCGTGATAGATTGGGACTTCTCCGCCTCGGCTTCTTCTGCCGCCTGAACGCATTACAAAGAAAAGTCCGACAAGGACGAGGATAACTCCTGCGACGATAAGTATTGTTGTTGTGATTTCTGCCGGGAGAAAGGTTAATTGTTCTTTGATTTGCGGAACCATGCCGGCGGCTAGTGCTATGATTCCTATAAGAGCGAGAATGTAACCAAGGATTTTTGTCACCATTTTTTCTGTAGAATTAAGTTATTGGTATTTTATAAATGTTACTTCCCCCGCTCCGCCCGCGAGCAGCTGTTCACTTTGTTCACTTTCCTTGCTCGCTCTAGGAAAATAATTAATATAAAATCTAATCACACTCGTTAAGTATGATTTTACTGAGATAATTATTTTCCTGGTGGGGGGGGCAAATGGAAAGCGAGCTTGCGAGCGGATTTGTGAGGTTGATTCACGTTAAATATATAAGTTAAGTTTTGTTTTTCTTGGCATGGCGAATTACGACGTGATTGGAAATATTGTGATTGTGAAGTTTTCGCGCGGGGAGAAGACAGCGCGGAAGAAAGATTGGGCTGGGAAATTTCTTAAAGAGCACAAAAATGTCAAG
>Ga0209541_10016381_pt1 | contig 10960 bp, 13 predicted proteins | sample RifCSPlowO2_01_FD_184027 | JGI IMG/M metagenome (GOLD analysis project Ga0209541, IMG submission 184027) | Groundwater microbial communities from Rifle, Colorado - Rifle CSP2_plank lowO2_0.1 (SPAdes) (version 2) | ecosystem: Environmental > Aquatic > Deep subsurface > Groundwater | place... | reverse complement strand
CGGTCTTACCGTCTGGCAACAAGCCAGACATTTTTATGCGAAATGTTTTACCCACAATATGCTTGTGAGGTGCTGCTAATGAAACTTGCAACTAAGCCGCTCTACTTCAAAAGAAATAAATTATTGCTAAAATATCTACCACCTAATCTCTTCTTCTTTAAACCCATATTTCCCTTTCATAGGAACAAAGCAGAAAGTTCCTAAGAATTCAAACTCTAAATTTTCATTTATTTTCGTTCCTTTAACCATCATCTGAGTTTCAATATCTCCAACAGGAGCAATGATAACGCCGCCTTCTCTCAATTGGTCAACAAGAGGTTGAGGAATAGCCTGGCAGGCTGCAGTAATAATAATCCTGTCGTAGGGTGCTGCAACTTCATATCCTTCACTGCCATCTGCCTCCAAGATCGTGGCATTCCTGAAACCAAGACTTCGGAGATGTTTTTGCGCGATATACACCAATTCTGGAATTATTTCGGTCGTAACCAATTTTCCCTTTTCGCCAATAACTTCTGCGATAAGAGCCGCTTGATAGCCAACACCGGCACCAACTTCAAAAACTTTCTCGCCTTCTTTCAGTCCCAAAGCCTGCAGCATCAGCATAATGGTAGTTGGTTGGGAAATAGATTGTTCTCTCAAAGTAGGCAGGGGGTGGTCGTCATAGGCCTGGCTTTGAAATTTGGGAGGAACAAAAATTTCCCTAGGGATAGCTTCAAAAGCTTTCAATAACTTTTCATTCACATTCATGCTTCTCCAGGAACTCAAGAGATGCTCTTTTGTCAACATTAGGGAAGTAAAGGAAGAGGAATATAAAAGATTTACTGAAAAATTAGAGAGAATTATTTTCTCAATAAATTCGGTCTGATTATTTCTTCTCTTCGATCTGCTGCTTATTTTTTTTCTTTTCCTGTTCAGTAAGATAATTTTCACTTGTTATGATTGGACGACCTAACTCTTTTTCAGTTTCCTTTCTGGCGTTACCTGCCACTCTTCCGCCTCTTTTGGCAGCATCTTCGACTTGGGGGTACCCTTGTGTATCTTCTTTTCTCGTGATTTCCGTAGATACCCTTTCGCCAAGCATACTAAAAATAAGTTCCAAATCATTCATATGATCTCGTAAGTTCTCTCTTTTCAGTCCTTTGAGTTGCTTATATTCGCTGGGCGTTATGCCAAATGTTGCTTTCGAGATTTCCGCAGTCAAAATAGCGTATTCTTTTTCAGTTTTTACCCCTCTTTTGTTCCATTCATCTGTCAGTTCATCTCTTATGGCAATGCCCCGGACTCTCTTTTCTACCCAATCTTCAGAATAGCCTTTAGCTTTGTAGAGTTCTTTCATGCGTTTTTGGGCTAATTCTGGATTCTCTATTTCTTGTACTCTATCATAGCCAACTTGAGCCAGCCATTGCTTAAAAGGCTCTGCTTTTCTGGAAGGGATAGATTGAACCAGCCTAAACGCCCCTTTCAGAGAGACACAGTTAAGTTTTTGTATTCCCCCAGAGGTTTCTATGGGAAGGAGGGTGGCAATTTGCCCCCACCCTTGAGCAAAACCTTCATCTCGTCTTCTCATATCTTTGAGGTAGCCACTTGGATCTGCACTTTCCGTGAGAATAAAGATTATGTCAGTAGCTACAAACCACCATTCATCATTAAACCATGCTCGCCTAACTTGCGTTCCCTGAAAAAAAATCAACCCTTTTTGTATTTCATCTGTCATTTTCCGCACCTACGCATGAGCTTCTGATTACTTTTAGAAAATAAACACCATATTTCTCAAAATTTTTCTCGCCAATCCCTTCGACTTCAATCATTTCTTCTTTACTCATTGGCTTTGCCTTAGCCAATCTCTTTAAAACAGAATCATGAGCTACTACGTACGGAGGAATGTTCTCTGTTCGTGAAAGATCCATTCTCATACTCCATAATTTTTCAAATAACTTACTTTCCTCATGATTTAACTCAATAGATACTGGGCGTTACCGACTTAAAATCCCCTTTGTTCATTTTATCCCTTTTGGTATGAAGAAATGCAACTGTTGAATTTATAACCTCGTCTAACTCTTCAACACTATCAGCACCAACTTTTACAAAGCCAACATACCAAGAACCTTTAGCTGTCTGCTTGAACTCTACGTCAAACTTCTTTCCCTCTTCCATTTCATCTTAAGAAACGTCGAACTTTATAACTTTTGCTTTAGATTCTCCTAAACTTTAGTCTGCGTTGCAGATATCTTATCACAAATTCACTCTTCAAAACTACGTCTGGCAATGAGCCTGAGCGAAAAAAGATTTACTGAAAAATTAGAGACGTTTGATCTTCCCGGAGACAGCATCAACTTCGATCCTCTCTCCATTCCTGAAACTCAAAGTAGCATTACCTGTCCCAATAATACAAGGGATTTTTAATTCTCTGGACGAGATACTGCCAGTTTATTCTTTTTACTTTTTTCAACGCTTCTTGTAATAACATTTTAAATTGAGAAAGTTATTCTATTTAAATCATTTTTGATGTGTTTAAGGGAAATTGTTTTAAAGAATCAGGAAAAAGAGAGTGCATGCGACCACTTCCACCTTTCCCTTCCAAAGCCTTCTTTGCTCCCATGGCCGGGGTATCAGATCCAGCTTTAAGACTTATCTGTAAAGAATTAGGAGCTGGTCTCGTCGTAACAGAATTCACAAGTATTCATGCTGTTGTTGCCAAAGATGCACAATTAAAGAGTATCAAAGAATTTATAGAATATGATGAGAGAGAACGTCCTTTATCCATTCAGTTATTTGGTTCAGATTTAGAAATATTAAAAAAAGCTGTAAAAATCGTCTCGCCGCATTTTGATCTCATTGATTTTAATATGGGTTGTCCAGCTCCCCATGTTACGCAACAGATGGCCTGCTCTGCCTTATTGCAACATCCAGACTTGACACGAAAGATCTTTCGAACCATAGTCCATGCGACAACAAAACCAGTTACGGTCAAAATTCGAGCCGGAGTAACACATCCAGACAGCTGGGAGGAAATTGCGAAAATTGCCGAAGAAGAGGGATTATCGATGATCACTTTCCATCCTAGAACTGTAAAGCAAGGCTATTCTGGAAAAGCGGACTGGCCATTAATCACAAAATTAAAGAAAATGGTAAAAATCCCTATAATCGGTAATGGAGATATTGAAACACCGGAAGATGCCAAAAAGATGCTTCAAGAAACAGGGTGTGATTATGTTATGGTGGGAAGAGCGGCCTGTAAAAACCCTTTTCTCTTTACACAGATTAAAGATTATCTCGAAAAGGGAGCATACACGGAAATTTCATTTGAACAAAAATTGCAGTATTTCTCTAAATATCTACAATACACCAAGAAATATCCAACTATAAAATTTGCCAATATTAAAATGCAAGTTATGAATTTTACCCGTGGGGTGGCGGGCGGAAAAGAAGTAAGACTAAAAATCTCCTCTACTAAGAATGCTGAAGAGTTAAATTCTGTGCTGGAATCTTTTACCGTGAATCTTTTTAAAGAAGAAACCCTGCCCATTGTTAAAAGATAATATGGTTCATTAAGTAAGCACTTTAGTTTTTAAATCTTTAACTGCTTTTCTCACATCATCATTGTTCACTTCATGTACAAATTTAAAATTCTTAAGTGTATGTTCATATAAAGGGTCATAATAATATTGAAGAATTATTTTAGCCGCTTCAAGATTTTCTGTTTCATCAATAAATTTAATTATTTCTGATTTTTGTTTATTGCTAAGTAATCGAGAAAATTCTTTAACTATTTTTTTAATCTCTTCCAAGTGTTCTGATTTAAAATATTCCTCTGACATGGCTTCAACACGTTTCTGTAAAGATCTCGTGACCAGAACAGGTGTTCCACTTAACATTGCTTTATACAAGAATTCTGGAATAATAACATCGCCGATGCGGCGACTTTCACCCTCGATGAAAATGGCTTCTTCTCTATTTAATTCTTGAAGGCGCTGTAATAATAAGTTCTCAAATTTCTTTTGTGAATTGGACTGTAATCCTAAATGCCCCATTAAACTTCCCCGATGTTGAGCTAATTCTTCGAGATCTAAGCTATTGGGAAGTTGATGTAACAAAGCTGTTTTTCCTGTGCAGGTTAATCCCCATAAGACCACAACTTTTGGTTTAAGAGGAAAGTTGTAAAGAGTCTTTACCATATAATTGCGGAATGATTTATAGCCGCCTTCTATTTGATAAACTTTAAAGCCCAGAGAATCGAGAAGCGAAGCAATGATTCCAGAACGCATCCCACCGCGAGCACAATAAAGAACGATATTCTTCTGAGAATGATTTTTTACGACGTTATAAATGGTTGGCACTTTTGGCGCAAAATAGTGCATCCCTTTCTCAATAGCTTTCTCACGAGAGATTTGTTTGTAAATAAGGCCCACTTCATGCCGTTCCTGGTCATTAAGGAGAGGAAGGTTTATGGCTCCTTGAAGATGATCTTCGTGGTATTCTTTCGGTGATCTAGCATCGATTAAGAGACTGTTTTGTAATGTGAGTGCCTTTTCAACAGTAATTTTTTTGATCATAATGGTTTAGAAAAGACGTTATTTAAAAAAACATCGTCACAAAGCTTTATTGTGTTATCCCGAAACTATTTCCCTACGACAAGCTTTTAGGGGATATGAAATTAACCCGACCAAAGCTTATCGAGACTATACGCAAGAAAAATGAGGGATGGACAACATATCAGGCACGTAAAATAGCTGGCATTTCCATACGACGTGTTAACCAAGTATGGAATGAATACCAGCTCACCAATCAAGTGCCTGATATTGGCAAAGAGAATGGTCGTCCTCAAAAACCTGTAGAACAATGGGAAATAGATATGGTAAGACAAACGTATCAAAAATATAGGGTATCCGCAGATACCTTAGAACGGTTAATACTCCGTGATTTTGGGAAGCATATTGGTCATAATCGAATACATCGAATCATGCTTACTCTTGGCTTTGCCAAGAAGAAAAACAAGAAAGATATTCGAAAGAAAGATTGGATTAGATATGAGAGAAAGCATAGTCTAACTGCAGTGCACATAGACTGGCATTATAATGACAAAACCTATGTTTTTGCTGTCATAGATGATGCAAGTAGGAAGCTATTGGCATTGTTAGAATGTGATTCAGCAACTACTTATCATTCCATACAGGGTATGGAACTTGCCTTGCAACAAGGCAAGATAAAACAGTGTATCTCTGATCATGGAGCCCAATTTGTTTCGAATGTTGAGGGGGATTCTAAGTTCAAAGCATTTCTTAATGCTAAAAGTATTAAGCAAATACTCTGCAGGGTGAAGCATCCGCAGAGTAATGGGAAAGTTGAACGATGGTTTGAATGTTATGATTACCATAGGTCTGCATTTGCAACCAAAGAAGAATTTGTACAGTGGTACAATGAAATAAGGCCACATCGAGCACTTAATTTTGAAATGCTGGAGACGCCAGCACAAGCTTTTGAGAGGAAAATGAGAGCGGAGGCTTAATAAAATGAAACCAATTTATCTATCGAAAGGAAATAGTTTCAGGATACGACAGGTGAAAAAGGCTCTGTAGAAAATCTCGAAAAAGTCGCCTTGGCCGTAACCTTCGTGCCGCTTTAATATTTTATTTTGAGTGGCGGCACCTACCAACGGGTCTTACGAATAGCAGTTCTCAGGTTACTTATTGGCCTAGGCGGCGACTTTTTTCTACAGAGCTGGTGAAAAAGAGCCTTTGAACAGCGAAGTGAAAGGATCCTTCTTTAAGAAATGGCCCTGGACTATTTTAGGAGAAATCTATACCTCAGTTTTATATGGTTCTTGGCCTTATTGACTTTTTAAGAAGAATTTATCGCATGATGACATATAAAGACCTGAAGGACCTTGAAGAATTTTTCCCACATCTTTATTCTATTCATAATCTGAGCGACATTAAACTGCTTTTAATTGGAGATTTTGAGCAAAAAAGAATGGTTGCTTGTGAACGTACAAAAAAAGTCCTTGAAGATTTGCTAGAAGCGGCTCAAAGGGAAGGCGAAATCAAAGGATTTTGTATTCCGATCATTGATCTTAGTAAAATAAGAAGTATGGAGTTAGCACATGATTTTAATAAGGAAGGAAAGGTCTCTATTCCTATTTTTCATAATGCGGATGGACATCCGCATTTACCTCAGCAGGCGTTTGATAGAAAAATACCGGGAGTATTTTCTTTTTCGAGAGAAGGGTATTTTAGTATTTTAAATTCATCAAAAAGAGATTGTTATGATCGGATTTATCTTTAAATAGAAAAATGATAATTTAACGCCTAACTTTACTCTATCTGTAAGGTTAAGATCATTTCCTTTCTAAATAAGAAAAATAGTCTTATGAATATTCATGAAGTTTAAAAAAACAGATCACCCATGAACTGTTTTGGCTTTTATGAGTATATGGAAAAACGAGCTGATAATCGTGATTTTTACCGTTCTTGTTTAAGAAATCCTCTTCCCGGAGTAAGTGAAAAACAAGCACTGAAACATCTGGAACTTCTGGATCGTTTCCCGCCAGATCAACCTCTGGAAAGAATAGCCTCTCATCTCGTAGAGATTTACGGAATGTTGAATCATAGGTGGGAAACAGTAGGAAGACGACGCAGAATTATACGTGGGGATCTTAGTCACCTCGTCACTGTCGACTTTGCCGAAGAACTGTTACAAGATGAAGGAAAGAAAACGGAAAAGGTTATTGAGCAAGACGTTATTGTTTGGCTAGAAGAGGGCTCGCTTTTTGTCCGTGGAGATAAAATCCAGTTAGTTTCTGAAAATCCCGATAACCTTGCCAAAACGGCTCCGTATCTCGATATTACATTAAATAGAAAAGGTCATAGTTATTCATTTCGCATCAAAAAAGAGGCTTTATCAAAAGAAAAACCCATTGAAGTGCATATAACGTATCGCTTAACTTTTGATGGTGTTGAAATTGAAAATGAAAAAACCTATTGGAAAATTGCTGAAGAAACAAGCTCTTCAGGAACAAGGAGATTAACAATGCATAAACACAAGAGTTAAACTTCATCAGCCCGCCAATGTGGTTTCACTCCTATATCGCCATACTGCTTCTTTCGGAGATATCCTTCCCAGGCAATCATTGCCCCTTGGTCACCAGCTAAATCTAGGGGAACGTTGTAAAATTTTGCTTTTCTCTCCTGGCACATAAGGCCTAGCATTTCACAAAATCGTTTATTTGCACCTACTCCTCCTACTAACAATAATTCTTTCTTCCCAGTATGTGCCATAGCTCTCTCGACTGCTTCTGCGAGCATGGCAAAACAGGTTTCTTGTACTGAATGGCAGAGATCTTCTTTTGATATTTTTTTTTGATACAGTTGTTGGATTTTCGTTAAAATCCCTGAAAAAGAAACGTCCATTCCTTTGACAATATATGGAAGTTCGATATACTTGCCTTTTTTTGCCAACTCCTCAATCTTTGGCCCTCCAGGAAAACCCAATTGGAGTAATCGCGCAAATTTATCAAGCATATTTCCTAGCCCGATGTCCAGGGTCTCGCCAATGACATGATACTTTCCTGCTTCTTCAAAGATAATTTGAGTATTTACACCAGACACATACAAATAGATAGGATCTTTTAATTTGTTCCATACTTTTCCGATAGAAAGATGAGCACAGCAATGATTTACCCCCACTAATGGTTTTTTTGCTTCTTTTGCCCATTTCTTTGCGAAATGATACCCTTTCCATAAGCAAGGATCTATGCCTGGACCTGCAGAATAAGCAATATAATTAACATCTTTTAAAGAAAGATTTATTTCTTGCAAGGCTTTCTGTAACACTGGTTCTGCAACTGTCTCATGATGTTCTGCAACTTTATCTGGAATCATTCCCGCATCTGGAGAAGTAAAACTATCTTTAACATTTGTCAGTACTTCTCCTTTCTCGTTAACAATACCTATCCCAAAGGTGTGTGCCGTTGATTCGATGCCGAGGAGGAGCATAAGGCCTTGGAGATCATCGTTATATTAAAAATTAATGGTACTATTAGAGGTTGTTGCGAAAGTGTAGGGTAGCACCAGTTTACGAACGATGCTGCTTTTTAATATCGATTGCGGAAGGGGATCCTCCCTCGGGGAAGGCGCCGCACTAGAGCTAAACTACGAAAAGTGAGTCTGTGCTACCCCGACAAAGGAGAGTTTCGCAACAACCCCGGCACATTATTATCGAAGAGAATATTCTCAGGAATTCTATTTTCTCGGATCTTCTTTCACAACTTTCCAATACTTCCAATGAGGCTTTTGCCACCAGGAGTGAAACTTGAGGTATATCATTCCTTGAAAATAGATCTCTAAAAGGTGGTCGTCTAGAATGTGTCTTAAAAATGATTGCCTTGGTTCTGGAAGATTCTCATCATAAGGATTTATCCCCGTGCCTAACATAACCATTCTTCCAATTCCATCTTCAGTTGGTTCAATACGTTTATAGGCCAAAGAAAATCCCTTGGTATCTTTACTCTCATAACCTCTCAAAGGAAAATGGAACACTTCTGTTGAATCAATTAAGAGATATAATCCAGATGTGTCTTTACGAAAATCAAGACTTCTTCCTTCAAGATCTTCATCAACTTTTACTAGTCCTTGGAGGCGAAAAGTTCCATCAGGTTCATACCCCCCACAGTCGCGGATAAAAAGGTGATCAGTTTGATAATTATCTATACAAAGTCTGAGATGTTTAAAATCTAATCTTCTGGGCATAAAATATTGTTCTACCATCTTTCATTTAGAACTAAAAAAGACGGTTTATTTATCCCTTAGTCCTATTTTTTTAACAATAATTAAAAATAGCTTCTTTCTTTGATCGATAATGACGTTTCAAATCACTCACCACAATGGCCAGGCTCGTGTTGGTATCCTTAATACAGCGCATGGACTTATAGAAACTCCTTTTTTCATGCCCTGTGCTACAAAAGCGACAGGGAAGTCCATAACTACTGATGATTACCAAGATTCAGGAGTGAAGGCCGTTATTGCCAATGCTCTTATGCTTAGTTTAAAGCCAGGAATGAATATTATTCAGAAAGCTGGCGGGCTTCATCGTTTCATGAACTTTAAGGGAATAATTTTTACTGACTGTGGCGGTTTTCAAATGTCCCGCTCTATTTTTGAAAAGAAAGAGAAAAATGGCCTTTATTTTCGCAGCCCTTATGATAATCAAAAAATCATTCTCACGCCGCAAAAAATTATGGAAATTGAAATTACTCTTAATAGTGATGTAGCAATGATGCTAGATGATATGTCCGGTTATGGTGTAAGTAAGGAAGAGGCCAGAACAGCGATGGAAAATACCCACCGTTGGGGTAAAGAATGTCTAGATATTCATACAAAACTGAGAAAACGTCATAATTCAAAGCAGCTTCTTTTCGGCATCGTACAAGGTAATTTCTATTCAGACTTGCGGATTGAAAGTGCAAAGTTCATAAATAATCTTAACTTTGATGGCATAGCTATTGGAGGATTGGCAATAGGAGAACCAAAAGAAGAAATGTATAAATCTTTAAATGCTACTCTTCCTTTGATCACTAAAGAGAAGCCTCGTTATGTCATGGGGGTGGGAAGTCCGGAAGATATTCTGGAATGCATTAGTAAAGGAATAGATTGTTTTGATTCCGTGTATCCAACACAGACAGCACGGCATAATACCCTTCTAACGTGGAAAGGAAAAATAGACTTACATCAAGGAAAGTATGCTACTGATTTTCACCCTCTGGATAGGCAATGTGGCTGCCACACTTGCCAGAATTATACACGTGCGTATCTTCATCATCTGGCAAAAATCAATGAACCAGCAGGAAAACGGTTAAGGAGTATCCATAATGTTTTCTTTCTCCAAGAAATAATGGAAAAAAGTAAAGATGCCATAAAGAATAAAATCTTTGCTAAATTTAAAAAGGAATTTTTAAAGGCATTTCAACGTCTTTGATAATTTTTGTAGGTATTAAGTCTTCTTTTGGCTTTAGCATCGGTTCGCCTTTGGCTGTTGCAACTCAAAGGCAAAAATTCCTTTTGGAACATGAAAATAAACAGAGATTTATTTTCAGTACTGAAATGTGATATTTTTCACATTTCATGAATCCCCTTTTTGCTGGATCTTAATTGGCGAGAAGGCTCACAAATTGATGCTAAAGCCCCAGACTTAATACCTACTAATTTTCTAAAACCATATAAATTAATTCTGAATTAAGTGAAAAGAGATGGTTTTCGATATCCTTGCCATTGTACTTACCATTGCTGGATTATGCTTGTTTGAAGTTGTTTGTGGTATTGATAATGCGGTTATTAATGCTGAAGTACTGCGAACAATGTCACTGCGAGCACGGCGCTGGTTTCTCTTTTGGGGGATGCTTTTTGCGGTGTTTGTAGTGCGAGGTCTTCTGCCTTGGTTAATTATTTGGTTCACAACGCCAAATTTAGGGCTTGTCAATTCTTTTACCGCAACGTTTACTGATTCTAGTGTCATAGAAACCATAGAACTATCAGCGCCAATTTTGTTTATGGGTGGGGGAATATTTCTTATTTTTCTGTTTTTTCATTGGTTGTTTCTAGAACCAAAAATCTATGGTCTTCACGCGGAGAAGTTTTTTGAAAAACAAGGAGTATGGTTTTATGCTGTTGTTTCGATTATCCTTGCAATCATAACCTGGTTTGCACTCAGGAAAAATCCTCTTGTCGCCTTTGGTGCAGTAATTGGATCAACTGCTTTTTTTATTACTCACGGTTTTAAGCAAAATGCAGAGAAAGCTGAACATGAAATGTTGCATGGAAAAGCCCCCTTGAGTGATTTAAGGATACTGTCTAATTAACGACATCTTTAAATAATCGAAAGCTCTACTTCTTTTGAGGTGTTGGATATGGTTATTATTTGTGATACTTGTAAAAGTGAAAATGTTGTGAAGAAAGGTTTTCGTCACAAC